>OCTW011532833.1_pt1 | contig 10103 bp, 7 predicted proteins | sample 1539671 | NCBI WGS metagenome assembly OCTW01 (sample SAMN02144230, study PRJEB22623) | gut metagenome | biome: sheep rumen | host: Ovis aries | place: New Zealand
AGAGGCTCATATCTGATGGCTCTTACGAGCTTCGGCAACTACTCTATCGAAGATCAGGCAGACTTCGTCGTATACGTACCGAAGATAGATGACCACTTCGCGGCATCGCTTGCCATCATCCCTCTGCAGCTCATGGGTTACTATGTATCCTGCGCTAGAGGTCTCGATGTGGACAAGCCCAGGAACCTCGCCAAGAGCGTTACCGTAGAATAACACTCGCCTCAAGACTCAATCTTTTTTGTTCTGACTGCCAGGACGATCCAGCGGATACCCATCACTAAGGCAGATACTTCAAGTATCACCAGTATGGTTATGCAAATAACATATTGGTTTCTGGATGCTATTTTGTTTTCAGATGAATAACGGGCATCAAGCGTGTATTTATTTGCCGCGAGCTTTGACTCCACACCATCGTCAGCCGCTGCAACTTTCTCTTCATCATATTCAAGGTTTGCAAGCGGATAATAGCGGTCTGTGTATAAACCATAATCCCCCTCACAATTAAATACAATAGTGCAATCATCCCCATAGACATCGATTATCCGCAAGTTTTCCAAGAGTATGCCCGAGTCCTCGATTTCTGGATTGTCTATGAAAGAGCTTGCCACACTTTTGGCCACCCCTATACCATCATAGCTGTGAGTGAAATAAGAACCGTAGCTAACGATGCATCCGGGCTTGAGAGTAACCGGTTCACAAATACCGGTTATGTCTTCAATATAATTGTAATCCTTCGAAGAAAACTCATAATACTGTTCACTAATATGCACGACAGCAACCGTAGTGATCATAACGACCACAATGCTTACGACTGACAGTATGATGTATAAGCCCTTCTTCATACTGTGATTATAGCACCGCAAACTTAAGCCGCGCATAATTAAGCCCTGCAGCGATGCAGGGCGCTTTGCTTGGCCGGTATTATTCCATCCGGCTGCAGCCCGACTTGGACGGGCCGTCATCGCCGGATTCATAGTGTGCCTTGAATTCCATGTTGATATCCCTGATCTCCTTCTTGCCGTCGATGTAATCCTGATACATCTCGACAAGACCGGACATACAGCCGTCGCATGAGCCGTCTATGTAGCCGATCGACTCGGCCACTATCTTCTCACGCTCTTCTCTGGTAGTGTCCTTGATCAGTATGCTCATAAGATCACACTACTGTAAGGATATCGGAGAAGCCGGTGACATCGAAGATCTCTTTTACGGCATCAGATACGCCGGTGACCTTCATCTCACCTTGCTGGTTCATTGTCTTCTGTGCATTAAGAAGTACCCGGAGTCCTGCCGATGACAGATACTCGAGATCGTTAAAATCAAATACCAATTCCTTTATCCCGTCGAGGTTCATGCCGAGTACCGACTCAAGCTCAGGAAAAGTAGTCGTATCGAGACGTCCTTCAAGCTTAACTGTCAGTTTCTCACCCTCAGACTTTACATTGATATTAAGCATTGAGCATTACCTCCTTCGTAAGATGACCCATATCTTAATCCAAATTCCGCAGAATGAACTATTGTCATATTTATTGAATTAGACCCCTGCGGCGACCCAAATTCTATTCAAATGTAGTATTCTGTCAAATATCTTTTACTTGCGTTTCTTAGGCTCGTATTCGAAGGTATATTTCTCGAAAGCGTTGATAATCTTGGTGTCTCCGTGCTCCTGTACCCTCTTGACCTTCCTGCCGTAGTTCATGTGGACATGCCCGTGGATCATGTAATCCGGCTTGAACTTTTCCAGTACTATGTTGAAGCATTCGAAGCCCCTGTGCGGCAGATCATCCATATCTCCGAGCCCTCTTGCCGGCGCGTGAGTAACGAATATATCCACGCCTTTGGCGATCAGTCTCGGCGAAGCCTTAAGAAGTCTTCCGCGCATCTCCCCTTCGGTATACTGGAAGTCGGCATACTTCTTATACTTCATCGAGCCTCCAAGCCCGAAGATCCTGACCCCCTCATGCACATAGACCTTATCGTCTATGCAGATGCATCCTTCGGGCGGATCCTTGATGTATTTGGTATCGTGGTTGCCTGTGACATACAGGAGCGGACACTTGGCGAAAGTAACAAGGAATGACAGATATTCCGACGGCAGATCACCAGCTGATATTATCAGGTCGATATCATCGAGCCTTCCCTTCTTGTAGAAGTCCCAAAGATACTTGCTGGGTTCGTCTGCTATCGCCAGTATCTTCATTCGCCGGGTTCTTCCTTCTCTTCGGTCTCAGCTGCCTCAGTAACGGAATCGGGTATCTGCGTGTGCGCTCCGAACTCCGACTGTGCCTTGAGTATAACGCGTCCTGCTTCATCGAGTTCCGAGACATCCGGTATCGTGCCGACGATGTTGGATACGAGCTGATTCATCTTGATGAGTTCCGACGGCGACGGAGCCTCTCCTTCCGTTCCGAACAGAGTGCCGTCCTGCATCGTGAGCACGCCTTCAAACGGATGGAACGACTCTGCGTAGATCTGGCGCTTCATCGCACTTACGAGCTTGGATACTCCCGAAGGAAGATTGCTTACTGTAACGAGATCCAAGATACCGCTCGAGATGCCCCACCAGTAGTTGACGGCAGAGTTCTTCGATGCGCCTGCAGCTGTCTCCCAGTTACCCTGCAGATAGTCCCTGATGATCCTCTCGTAGAACTTGCCCCAGTGCCATACGGGTGATGCGAGTGTCACATCTTCGCCGTTCGTAAGCTGATGCAGTCCGTAACGGTAATTCGGATCTCCGAGACGGATGATGTCATAACCGGATACGACCTGGATATCTTTCTCGCGGACCATATCCTCAAGAGGCTGAGCGTTCTCCATGCCCTTCCAGTTAAGATATATCTCTGCTCTCGGATTTGTCATTGCCGCACCGATCGCGAAAGCGTTGATGCTCGCAATAGAACCGAAGCTGGGATAGTTCGCCGCATATGCGATCCTGTTGTTGTCAGCTATCGCACCCGCGATGATGCCGGAGAGGAACTTAGCCTCATACATACGGCCGTAGTAAGTCCTGAGGGACATGTACGGATAACCGACGGAGCAATTCAATATACGGACCTCGGGATGCTTCACGGTAGCACGGAGGCTCTCCGGAAGATGTGCCGGGCTTGTCGTAAACACGATGTGCGGCTTGGTCGCGATGACCTTCTCAAGGAGCGATTCGAGATCTTCGGGGCGGTCTTCGAGTACGTAAACTTCCGTCTGTATCCTGCTTCCGAAAGCCTTCTCGAGAGCGATCCTTCCGAGTTCGTGTGCATATGACCATCCGGAATTCTCGATGCCTCTGTCGTAGATGAATGCCACCTTCAGGGTGCTGCTGTTGGTGAGGCTTACGAACCTCGAGAAGAGTGTCGCGATACTGTTGTTCTCTTCCGGCTGGAGCGCGACCGATTCATCCACGGCTTCGCTGCCTGCGATCTGCGAGAACTCGACCTTGATCTTGTCGACATCCGCTTTCATCTCGGTATCGAGTTTGTTCTGTATCTCTTCGTATGAATAGAGCGACAGATAGAACAGGAAAGCATCGCCTGCCGTTATCGATATCTGATCGTCAGTGTTCTTGTTGAACAGTCTCTCAAAGCGGAAGAATGCCGACGAGAAGTTCATCCTGTCGTCATCGGTCCATTTCTCGCCCTTGGTCTTGCCTACCGCCTCCGTAAGCCTGTCAAAGCTGCCAAGCTTGGTGAAGTAGATATAGTTGATGCGGCTAGCATTATAGAAATCAAGGAACTCATAGTACAGCTTGGTATCGTTCGTATCATCCGGATACGGCAGGACTCTGATGACGTTGCCGTCAATCGAATCGCCTCCGAAATACTTCAGCACGCTTACTCTCTTGTTGCCTTCGAGCACATAGAATTTGTTCAGGTATTCATAAGCAACTATAGGGTCGCCGATACCCTGGTCGAGGTGGTAATTGACGACACCGCGCCACTTGACTCCGAACTCGGAATCCTTGTCCATCAGCGGCATGAAATTATCCGCAAAACCGGACTGACGGCCCTCTGTCTTTGTGCCCACTATCCTGTCGAGCGGGATCTTTACCAGGCCGAGCCTGACTTCCTGCTTAACTTTTACATGCTCCAATATACTGTCCAATGAGGGCAGATAAGGATTGCGGCCTTCCGCGACCGCTTTGTTATAGGCTTTACGTCCGCGCTTTAACGCGTCTTCGTATTCCTGTATTCTCGGATTTGTAAGATCGTCTGTCATGCTTACAATATACAATGACCGCAGGGATAATTCGCACCAACAATTTGAGGTAAAGGTGTGGCTTTTCTGTGCGTGTAAGACAAATAATCCTTAAGCTACGCCCGCTGCCGTGAGTATCAGCTTTATAAGTAATGCAACAAGCCAAGCAAGCGTGCACTGCCAGAGGACTACGCCCACAGCCCACTTGGCACCAAGTTCACGCTTGATAGAAGCAACGGCTGCGACGCAAGGAGCGTACAGAAGGCTGAACGCCAGCATCGTGCATGCGCTTGCCGTGGTCATGACATTCGAGATGCCTGCCTCGCCGAAGAGCACCTGCAATGTGGATACGACGCTCTCTTTTGCCATAAAACCGGAGATGAGGGCAGTAATGATGCGCCAGTCACCCAGACCGAGCGGCGTGAATACCGGAACAAGGAGTCCTGCGATCTGCGCCATGATGCTCGCACCGGAGTTTTCCACCAGGTTAAGTCTTATATCAAAGCTCTGCAGGAACCACACAACGATGGTCGCGATGAGGATAACGGAGAAAGCTTTCTGAAGGAAGTCCTTTGCCTTCTCCCACATGAGCTGGATAGTGGATCTCACACCGGGGAGACGGTAGTTCGGAAGCTCCATGACGAACGGCACTGCTTCACCTTTGAAGATCGTCTTTTTGTATACGAATGCCACGAGTATTCCGACTACGAAGCCGAGCAGATACAAGCCCGTCATGATGAGTCCGCCGTGGTGCGGGAAGAACACTGATACGAAGAAAGCGTATATCGGAAGCTTCGCGGTGCAGCTCATAAAAGGCGTAAGGAAGATCGTCATCTTACGGTCCCTGTCAGACGGCAGCGTCCTCGTGGACATTACCGCAGGTACTGTGCACCCGAAACCAATAAGCATCGGCACGATGCTTCTTCCCGACAGACCGATCTTACGCAGGATCTTATCCATGAAGAAAGCGACTCTTGCGATATAACCGGAATCTTCAAGAAGCGACAAGAAGAAGAACATGACAACTACTATAGGCATGAAACTCAGAACAGATCCGACACCCGAGAAGATGCCGTCTATGATGAGTCCGTGAATGATGGGATTAACACCGGAATCAGTCATCCATGTATCAACTATCTCACTCAGATTCGTTATCCCGAGATCGAGAAGATCCTGGAAGAACGCACCGATTACGTTGAACGTCAGGAAGAATACCAGAGCCATGACTGCGATGAACACGGGTATAGCCGTGAACTTACCCGTAAGGATCTTATCTATCTTCTGGCTTCTTACATGCTCTTTGCTCTCGCGCGGCTTCTTAACGCACTTCTTCGTGAGCTGCATTATGTAAGCAAATCTCATGTCTGCCACGGCAGCAGCAGGATCAAGTCCGGATTCCTGCTGGGTCTTTACTCTGATGTGCTCTAACAGATCCTTCTCATTGTCATCAAGACCGATCTTCTCAAGGATGAGCTCGTCACCTTCAAGAGCTTTGCATGCGGCGAACCTTAAAGGCAGTCCGTTTTTCTTTGCTTTTTCTTCGATGAGATGCTCGACGGCATGGATGGAACTGTGCACTGCGCTGTCAGGTGAGCACAGGTCCTGCTCGACCGGCTTCTCGCAGTATTTCGCGATGTGGAGTGCGTGCGATATAAGCTCGCCGATACCCTGGTTCTTGGCGGCACTGATGGGGACGACCGGGACGCCAAGAATCTGCTCCATCCTGTTGATGTCGACAGAGCCGCCGTTTCCGGTAAGTTCGTCCATCATGTTGAGGGCGACGACCACGGGGCGCTCCGTCTCGAGCAGCTGCATGGTCAGGTAAAGGTTACGTTCGATGTTAGTGGAATCGACGATGTTGATGATCGCATCCGGTTTGTCGTTAAGTACGAAGTCTCTCGAGACGATCTCTTCGCTCGAATAAGGCGACATGGAATAGATTCCCGGAAGGTCCGTTATGACTGTCTTGGGATGGCCTATTATCGCACCGTCCTTACGGTCGACCGTAACGCCCGGGAAATTGCCCACGTGCTGGTTGGAGCCCGTCAGGCGGTTAAAGAGAGTCGTCTTGCCGCTGTTCTGATTGCCTACCAGTGCAAAAGACAGCACATGGTCATCCGGAAGAGGATTCTCGTGTTTCTTATCGTGGTGGATACCCGGCTCACCGAGATTCGGGTGTGCGACTTTCTCGTTGCGGTTTTCTATGCCGGATTCTTCAGAACTCGCATCGACCTGCGTTATCTCGATCTGCCCTGCTTCTGAGAGCCTTAATGTTAGTTCGTAGCTGTGGATCCTTACTTCCATGGGGTCACCCATAGGAGCAAGTTTAACTACCTTGACCTCGGCTCCCGGTATGAGACCCATGTCAAGCAGATGCTGTCTTAAGGCGCCTTCGCCACCGATCGATTCGATCCTGGCCGACTCGCCCACCTTGAGTTCTTCTAATGTCATCTTCGCAGTTACCGTCTACTAACTTGAATAAATCAAGCAGAATTATAACACGGTTTGGCCAGCATTCAAGGAGTAGTGCCAGTATGGCAGGCAGTATCTGTTGGATAATTCAATGGGAAAGTGCTTGCCCGCCAATTCCTGAATCTAACAAAACCCGTCGGCTCATTAAAAGCCCCCCGAAGTTTGTCCAACTTCGAGGGGCCACTACAATCATTTCAGTCCCTTGGTTCTAAACGATCCTTATGCGTTATCAGGCTCTCTCTTCTTTCCACTTTTTGAACGTCAATACTGCGCCTGCTGCTGCGATGCATGCAAACCCTACCAGAATCCACATGCTCATTGTCTCACCTGTCGCAGGTGTTTCAACTACTGCGGCTGCATTGATCGTGAACGTGGTCGAGATATCGTCACCATCCGAGAATTTGAAAGTTATCGTATGCTCCCCGACGGAAAGCGTGTTCAGATATTCTGTCTTAAGTTTTACGATAACGCTGCCGCTTTCTGCAGTGTAGTTATTTCCATCTACCACCTTGCCATCAATGAGGATTCCGACGAACTTACTGAAAGTATTATCTGTGCTTGCATTGGTCTTCGCGGTGAATACCAGCGTGTTTTCGCTTCCCTGAGTCCAAGATAATCCGGCGCTGTTGATGAAACTATAAACTACCGGCTCGATCGTAAACGACTTGAGAACGATAACAGTATTGTAATTCTCGGTAGCCGGAACTATAGCCTTTACTACATAATTACCAGCCGTTGTAGGAACTTCTGTCGAGAATTCATTGGAACCCTCAGGTGCATACAAGTAAGTTATACCATCAGCAGGTATTCCAACAGGAAGACCTGTAACTGCCGGATCAACTGTCTCGTTTCCTGCTACCGGGGTATCATCAGAAACCGTTAGAACTGCAGTGCTAACATCTGCCTTTGCGATCGTAAAAGCCGCCGTTACAGTAGCTTCTTTGTAATTGTCAGTCGCTGCAATCGTTGCTTTAACCGTGTACTCTCCTGCCTCTGTAGGAACTGTAGTACTGAAGTCAGAACTGTCTTTCTTTGCATATGTATATGTCACAGCTCCATTGCCTGAATTTCCGGTCACCGTCGGGGTATTAGCTGTCTCACCGTATTTCCAGCCTGTGATAGAAACAGTCGGCGTAATCCCTGCCCTGGCGATCGTAAAATCAGCCGTAACAGTCGCACCATTGTAAATTGTTGTTTCCTCAATGGTTGCTTTTACCGTATACTCGCCTGCATTTGTAGGTACTGTCGCGCTAAAGTCAGTGCTGCCTTTCGCTGCATAAGTATAAGTCACTGTGCCTTTGCCTGTATTTCCGGTTACGCTCGGTGTATTTGCCTCCTCACCGAATGTCCAACCTGTAATGGAGACGGTCGGTGTAATACCTACCTTGGCGATAGTTACCGTAACAGGATCTGTCGGCGTATAGTCATTGTGATTACTGTCTCCTACCACTTTGTACCAAACATAGTAGGTTCCGACATCGGTTTCTGAAGGAATTGTCGTATCAAAAGTGCCCGTCGCTGCTGTAGCAGTTCCCAATGCATATTGCATTGTGCCTCCGACAGGAGTGCCTGCAGTTACCAGTTCCTGAGCATTGCCGGTATATGTCAGATCATTTGCAACCGGAGCCGTTGCAGATGCATCTGCCTTATCAACGGTTACTGTTATAGATTTAGTTGTTCTTCTATAGGTACTTGTCTCAGCAGCAGTGATCTCAATGGTTGCCGTTCCGACTTTCAACGGAGTAATGGCGCCCGTGTCTCTGTCTACTGATATTACATCGGTTCCGCTGGTTACCGAATATGAAAGTGCTCCGTCGCCTGTGGTTACAGATGCATTTACCACAGCATCCGTTGCACCATATATTGTATCAACATTATTGGCAGATATTGTCTGTGGGTTTTTTGTAATAGAAGTGAAGTTAATAACGATGTTTCCGCTGGTCGATGTGGGTGTAAAACTACCGGTATTACTTGTACTCCAAAGCGCAAATCCAACATGGAAAAATGTTCCATTATCTATTGTTACAGTGCCTGAATTGGGGAGACGAAAGCTTAAGCTTTCAGCACCGCTATCATCATTACCTATTTTGTTGAGAACACCATTACTGGTATAAACAAGATATCCGTATGTATCATTATAGTCTCCGCCTTCCTTGTGGGTAGTAAAGGAATATGCACCGCCATCAGATATACAAGAACGGAAAGCCGCTGTACCGGTATCTACTGATACTGAAGAATTAGCAGTCAATATAGGAAAAGAAACATATACGTCCTCATCCGGCATTGTAAAAGTCCAAGTAAGTGAGCTTCCCGTTTGTGCAAGCGATACAGAACCGGGATTGCCCGCAGTAGATACAGCTAATCCATCGATCATTAAGGTTCGTGTAGCATTTCTATCGCTATAATTCCATCCATTGCCACCTACCGTAGGTGTTCCTACCACAGACAACGTGATCACATCACCGCTGCTGGCAGAAGTTACTGCTGTTCCGTCTTTGGTAATCGAGAGATTAACAATATCCGATATTGTATTGTTGATCTGATGTTCACCATCTGCTCTCGCCGTCAGACTCATTCTCGGTGTTAATCCAATAATCATAAACAGCGCAAGTGATATGCTCACTATGCTTTTCCATAGCGTCTTACTATTTAATGCTTTTCCCATACCAAACGCCGCCTCCTATGCTCCGTTTTTTGTATCATTTGGATGCTTTGAATATAGCAATCAGAAACAAGCATTCCATCACAAAATAAAAAACAAAACAAAAAAGATTTGTGAATTAAAGAGGCTTAACGGCCTTGTTTTGTTATCTCTGCACTCTTCCGGAGCCGTCGCCTTCGGCGAGCTTCATTACCTCATCGATCGTGACCCTGTTGAAGTCGCCGTCGATCGTATGCTTGAGGCAGCTTGCAGCGACCGCGAATTCGAGCGCTTCCTTATCGCTTCCGAGCTTGTTGAGGCCGTAGATCAGACCGCCCGAGAAAGAATCTCCGCCGCCTACCCTGTCCACGATGTCGTACATCTCGTACTTGCGGCTTAAGATGAACTCCTCGCCGTTGTTAAGCGCCGCCGCCCAGAAGTTGATATCTGCGCTCTTGCTCTCTCTTAAGGTGATGGCAACTTTCCTGACATTCGGGTACTCGGCAAGGAGGCTGTCGCTGAGCTTCTTGTAATCTTCCGCTTCGAGCTTTCCGCCTCCGACGTTGCTCTCACACTTCAGACCCAGAGACTTCTGGCAGTCTTCTTCGTTGGCGATGATGACATCCGCATAGGTCGTCAGCTCGCGCATTACATCCTGCGCAGCCACTCCGTACTTCCAGAGGTTCTTCCTGTAGTTTAAGTCTATCGATACCGTGACGCCGCGCTTCTTTGCCTCGGACACTGCGTGCAGGGAAGCGTCGCACGTCTCCTGCGATACAGCCGGCGTGATGCCCGATATGTG
>OCTW011573101.1_pt1 | contig 10102 bp, 9 predicted proteins | sample 1539671 | NCBI WGS metagenome assembly OCTW01 (sample SAMN02144230, study PRJEB22623) | gut metagenome | biome: sheep rumen | host: Ovis aries | place: New Zealand
ATTCAACTGGTGGAATACGAGCAGACAGATAGCTATCGCGTGACAAAAATGTTTATCAACGATCGGCGCGCGTATTTCTGCAAGGTGGATGGAGATGCCTGAGCCTCAGCCCGATTGCCGCAACCCGGCGCAATGCTGCATGGGACAGTCGGGAACCAGACAGAAGAACGAGAAAAGGGTTTGGAGCCTGTTTGAAACGGTTTCCACAAAATAGAAAAAAAGGATATTATATTTCTTCGAAGAATCCGGCCCTGCTCCCGATTGCAAAGGAGGACAGGGCTGCTTTTTTATTTTCAGCAGATTGACAAAAAGAGAAAAGCCCTGCGCACCGGAGCGTTGCCGGCGGGCAGGGCTTGCACTGTCTTTTGACGGTCGGGAAAGGACCGCAGGATTCGTTCATTTCCGGGAGAACCCGGCATCAGATGAACCGGTTTTGATGTACCGTTCGGAAAATCAGGGGCGGATGCGCATTACGGTAAAATGAAACAGGTCGCTGCGGAGGTAGTCCAGAGAATACAGAATCGGGTTTCCGCGGGAATCGATGTGCGACTGACGAAAGCCGAAGCAGTCGGCTTTTTTGGGGAGCTTGAGAAGCTGCCGCAGCGGGTCCGTCGGAGCGGGGATAAACAGCTCTGTGAGCGCCTGCGTCACATAGATCCCGTAATTTTCCTCTAAATATGCAAATACAGAGTTCGGCGGTTCGGTTTGATTGATTTTCTCCGCATATTGCAGGGGGAGATAGTTGATGCTGGCGCAGATTACGCCGACATCCGCATGACGGATTTTCTGAAGAATAAAAAACGGTGTTTCTTCCGGAACCTGAAAGAATTGACTGACCTCCTCCGGAGCCTTGTGAATGCAGCAGCGTGTACTCGATTCCCGTTCCTGAATTCCGGTGTTGGAAATCATTTTTGTCATACTTTGCAGCTGGGACAGATCGTTGACAATTCTGTCTTGATGGTCTAATACATAGGTTCCGGAACCGTGGCGGGAAACGAGAATGCCGTCACTGCGCAGCAGTTTGACGGCTCTTCTCCAGGTCTCGCGGCTGACACCGAGCAGGGAGGACATCTCGTGTTCGGAGGGGATCTTCGCTCCGGGCTGAAATCTTCCTTGATGATATAATTGTAAAAAATCCTCTTTTGCCGTGAGAACAATGGAAGTATGATTTCCAGCAAGTACACGGTACTGTTTGTAGTGGGATTCTTCGTATATATCGCGTTGATGATTCTCATTGCATACGTTACCAGTAAGAAAACATCCATCGAGGGAGAAGATTATCTGATGGGCGGACGTAATGTCAGCCTGCCGCTTCTGATCTGTACGGCGGCAGCGACGGCAGTCGGCACCGGCACATCAGTCGGCGCGACGGCAAACGGCTTCCGCAACGGCTGGCTGGGTGCGGTTTATCCGCTGGCAAACGCAATTGGTCTGGTGACGGTTGCCCTATGTTTTGCGGTTGTCCGCAAGCATGAGTTCCGCACGCTGGCCGAGGAGCTGCAGTTCTACTATGACGGCAGCCCGAAGATGCGTAAATTTATGTCGGTTGTCCTGTTTATCGTATCCATCATCTGGGTCGGCAGCGCAATCAACGGCGGCGCAAACTATCTGGCGTATCTGATTGGCATGAACATGATTACGGCAAAGCTGATTACAGTTCTGGCATTCGGCGTTTACGTATTCATCGGCGGCTACATGGCGGTTGTATGGACGGATGCCATCCAGACCGTGCTTCTGTTCGGCGGCTTCGTTCTGATTGCAATTATGGCTGTACCGACAGCCGGCGGCTTTGAGGCCATCAACACCGCTTACACTGCGGCGGGCAATGCCGGTGCAATGACCGCGTTCGGCGTAGGTTCTCAGGGCGTTCTCGGTGTACTGGCTGTTGCACTGGCATCTTATTACGGCGCGATGGCAGGCCCGACCGCTCACATGCGTGTATACACCGCGCAGAGCACAAAGACTGCGCGCAAGGCAATTCTGGTTGCAGCGGTTGTTGTTGCATGCTTCTCCATTCTGCCGGCACTGGTTGGTATGTCCGCCTTCACCTTGGCGACGAACACCGGCGCAACTGCTGTTCTGGAGAATCCGGACTTTACCTTTGCTTACATGGCAACGACGGTATTCCCGCCTGCCATTGGCCTGATTTGCCTGATTGCCGGTCTTTCGGCCATCATGTTCTCCGCAGACTCTGATGCAATCGCCGGCGTAACCACATTCCTGACCGACGTATATGTTCTGGTATTCAAGAAGTCGGTCAAGGACAAGGATATTCCGAAGTATTCGAGAGGAATCCTCGTCATCATCCTGACCGCTGCATTCTGCATGACAATTTTTGCAACAGACATCATGAGCTACATCAGCAATGTCATCGGTTCGCTTACCCCGGGTATCGGCGTTGCGCTGCTGCTGGGCCGCTTCTGGAAGCGCGCAACCTGGCAGGGCGGTGTTGCAACCATGACCAGCGGCATCATCTTCGGTGTCTGCTACCTGCTGATTGCTCCGTTTAATGCCTGGATTGTCAGCATCTTTGCAGGCCCGGCTCTCCCGGTAACCATTCTGACCCTGGTTGTCGGTGTTGTTGTCAGCCTGATGACGCCGCCTTCCGTCCACACGGAGGAAGAGCGCGTTGCTCTGGTAATGGCAGAACGCAATCAGGAGAGATCCGCATCTGTTCGTTAAATTAAAACTTTGGGGATTGGACGGCTTTGCTTGAAGCCCGTCCGATTCCCCTTGTTCTGTTAAAGAGAAACAATATGAAGAAAATGGAATTGTATTTTTTAAGTGTCGGCTATGGTGAGGCAATCGTTCTGCTGGATGGCACGCACTGTCTCGTCATAGATGGAGGACCCGGCTCCGCAGACGAAGCGTATCATGTTCCGGGAACCATTCGGCTGGAAACATTTCTGGCACAGAAAAAGGTTTCCGCGATTGATTACATGATTTGCACACATCTTCACAACGATCACATCAGCGGGCTTCTGGAGACCGCCCGCACGATTCAGGTACGGGAATTCTGGGTCAACTGCTGGCCGGAATGCCCTGTCGATCGCGCGATTGAGGCGGCGGAACCGGAATGCCCGAACGATCTCAGCCTGCGTCTGTTTACAGAGGGCCTGAAGCATTTTCGCGCGCTGAGAGCGGTTCTGCGTCAGCAGAATACGGTGATTCGGGAACGGACGGAGACACGGGACTACGAACCGCTGTGGGACGGGTGCTCGATCCGTCTTTTCGGCATGAATCAGGAGCACATGATGGAGCGGCGCATGCAGTTTGAACAGTTCTGCCGAGAGGAAAATGCCGAAGCGGCGCGGGAAGCGATGCGCGAATTTGACCGCGCGGAAAACACATGCAGTTTGGCATGCAGCCTGAAAATCGGCGGATGGCGCGCATTTCTGACAGGTGATTTGTGTGCCGGATGGGAAGAACGATGCGCGGATGAGCGGTTTGAATCCGCTGAAGTGCTCAAGCTGACCCATCACGGACAGAGGGACGGCATGCCGCAGTGTCTGGTCGAAGCGTGTGATCCGGAAATCTTTGTGATGTGCTCCGATCATTTGCGTACCTTCAACAGTGCCTGTGATGAGGTGGCTGCCCGTGCGGAAACGTATTTGAAGGAACGCGGCCGGACAGCGCAGATCTATACAACAGGTCTGCTGACGCAGAGCTTCGGAACAGAAAACGGAAATCCTCCGTGTGCTCTGTGCTGCAGCGGGGAGACGAAGCCTGTCTGCACACCATATTATGTAGAGGAAGGAAACTGGAATGAGACTTCTTGAAGAAGTGTATCAATGGACACCGCAGGATTCACAGACCGATGCATCCTTTTGCTTTTATGTTTCAGAAGGCATGAAGCAAATACGGATTCGGTTTGAGTTTTCTCCGGGAACGGAAACCGACCCGAGACTTTGCTTTCCTCCGATTGAAAAAGCAATGAACCGGTATTATGACAGCTATCCGAGAGCGCTTCAGCCGATGGAAAAAGAGAGCTTTCTTCCGGTGAAAAATCTGATTACCATTTCCCTGGACAAGGACGGCGTGTATCTTGGAAATGCACACAGATGGGCAACGGAGCAGGAGCATTTGATTTCTGCCGAACAGGCATCTCTCGGATTTCTTCCGCCGGAAAAGATGGCGGGAGAGTGGCACGGTATGCTGCATCTGCACGAAATTCTGTCAGAAACGTGCACCGGACATCTGATTGTGGAAGGGGAGTGAGGCACATGAAATGGTATCCGGTTGAACTGCATACACATACACAGCACAGTGACGGCGATTTTACGGTCAGTGAACTGGTTCATGCGGCAAAGCAGCGGGGATTTCATGCTGTTTGCCTGTCCGACCACAACACGATGTCCGGCCTGCCGGAGCTGTATGAAGCGGCGGAGCGGGAACACATGGTTCCGATTCCTGCGATCGAATGGACGACATATTGGGGACATATGCTTGTTCTGGATGAACAGGGGTATACCGATTGGAGAGGTGTCCGGCCGGAAGAGATCGACGCAGCGATTGCCTCGATTCATCGCAATCACGGACTTGCGGGAATTGCCCATCCGTTTGCGCTGGATAATCCGATCAATACAGGCTATCATTGGGATTTTCAGGTGGCAGATTGGGATTCGGTCGACTTTTTGGAGGTTTGGTCACGCGACAATGCCCCCTGCAAAATTCAAAGCTATCGTGCCCTGCAGCTTTGGGAGACCCTTCTCAATCGCGGCTGTCATATCACAGCGACGAGCGGAAGAGACTGGCACCGTGAGGACACATACCATTATGCCCACACCTATGTTCTGGCGGAAAATCTGACAAAAGAGTCCGTTCTGCATGCCGTGAAGGCGGGACAGATTTGTCTGGCGGCAGGGCCGCTTCTGACGATGAAAGGAATCCGTTCAGACGGCACACAGGTGCAGATCGGCGATACCATTGACGCAGGGAAAATAGAAATAGAATTGCAACTGGATGACGAGACCATGCCGAATGACTGGGAAAAAGCATCTGTGACAGCGAAGGAAATTCAGCTGGTTCACAACGGCAAAGTCATCTGCCGCCTTGCCCCGGACGCGTCACAGCGCGTCTGCGTAAACGCAGCCTCCGGCTGGCTTCGGGCGGATCTGATCGGTTCCTTTTACGGGAAACAGGATCAGAAAATTGCATTGACCAATCCGATCTACATCAAATAACCATAATAAGGCATAGGGTGTGCATCAAAATCATTTTTGCAAAACTTCTCCTGTTTTTGAGGTGTGTACGGACAGCTGCTGTCCCTGCACACCTTGTCAATCCCTGCGGCAAATTTCGTGAGAAATCCGAACGCTTCCTGATGCACATGGAAGGCGTCTGCGGATATGGAAAGGTAAAACGAGAGTAATTCCGGCATCGGTATGACTGTCGCGGTATTGCCCTGATTTGACTTGAAAGGCGGAGAAAGGAAGGATCATATGTTGAATAGTTTAACACAGGGCGTGACAGAAGCGAGTTCTGCCGCGACAACCATCATTTCTATTGCGGTTATGCTGTTTCTGGGGTTTGCCATGACGCGGCTGACCAAACAGCTGCGCCTGCCGAATGTAACGGCGTATATTTTGGCCGGTATTTTAATCGGTCCGTATTGTCTGAATCTCATCCCGCGGACTGTGATCACGGGCTCCGACTTTTTGTCGGATATTGCGCTTGCTTTTATTGCGTTCAGCACAGGTGAGTTTTTTACCCTTTCTGCGCTGAAGAAAAACGGCTTAAAGGTTGTGCTCATAACGATTCTGGAGGCATGCCTTGCCACGGTCTTTGTCTTTGTTGTCACCTACTGCATCATGGGAGTCGATCTGGTCTTTTCGATTGTACTGTCCGCGCTGGCATCCGCCACAGCGCCGGCTTCTACCGTGATGACCATCCGGCAGACGGGCGCCCATGGAGATTTTGTGGATACCCTGCTTCAGGAGGTAGCACTGGACGATGTGGTCGGGCTGATTGAGTACAGCGTTGCAATCTCGCTTGCGCTTGCGGTCAGCACAGGAGCCTCCCATCTCGGCGTCATCAACATTGTCAAACCGATTGCCGTTAACGTCGCAGTTCTGCTGCTGGGCGGTCTGTTCGGTTTGTTCTTAAAGCTGTTGATGCCGTCGAAGCGGTCAAAGGATAACCGGCTGATCATTTCCGTTTCCCTGCTGTTCGCGTTTTGCGGTATTTGTGCCGTTCTGGATGTATCGCCGCTGCTGGGCTGTATGTCGATGGGAACGGTGTATATCAACATTACAGTCGACGGAAAGCTGTTTAAGCAGCTGAATTATTTTACGCCGCCCATCCTGCTGCTGTTCTTTGTCCGCTCCGGCCTGTCCTTCCAGCTGGATGCCCTGGTCAATACATCGGCGGCAGTGGGAAGCACCCCGCTGCTTGCGGTCGGCATCGTCTATTTCCTCACCAGAATCGCAGGCAAATACATCGGCGCCTTTGGCGGATGTCTGCTGGTCGGCAAGCCCAAAGAGGTGCGCAACTATCTCGGCCTGGCACTGATTCCGCAGGCAGGTGTGGCAATCGGTCTGGCGGCGCTGGGTGCGCGGAACTTAGGCGGAGAAACCGGCGTAGCATTGGAAACGGTCATTCTGGCATCGAGTGTTCTGTATGAATTGATTGGTCCCGCCTGCGCGAAATTGTCGCTGTACTTATCGAAATCGTACGCAACCAGACTGGAAGACATTGTTCCCGCAGAGGAAGTGGACGACAACGGAGAACAGAAGAGTGCAGTCGAGCTGCTGATTGAGCGCATTCAGGCAATTCAGTCAGAGCTGCCGCATGCCGACGGCTCGGATGAAGAGCAGGCATTTCTGGAAGCCGCGGAAGAACAGATTGCGGCATTCAGCAGCATTCACACCGGTGCAGTTCGCAACAGGAGGAGTATGTTATGACACAGGATTATATTGCCGCCGTCCTGGGACCGTGGTCGATGGGGCTCAATTCCGGCTCGGTTATTCTTCGAATTGTCCTGTCGGTGGTGTTGGCATCGATCATTGGCTGTGAGCGTTCGAGCAAACGGCATTCCGCCGGTCTGCGGACATTCATCATCGTATCTCTGGCATCTACCACGGCCGCCATTGTGGAGGTATTTCTGCTTGACACCGGATGTCAGGCGCCCTGGATTACAGCCGCTGCGGTGATTGCGTCGGCTATGATTTCCGGATACTCGGTATTGTTCAGCTCCAAAGGTCAGATCAAGGGATTGACGACCTCCGCCGGTCTTTGGGCATGCGGAATCATTGGCATTACCATCGGCATGGGGCTGTATACGGCGTCACTGGTCTCGTTTGCCGCACTGCTGTGCAGCCTGTCCTTCTTTCCGGCGATTGAGAAATATCTCAAAGACAAGTCGAATCACTTTGAAGTCCATCTGGAGCTGAACAGCAAAAGCGATCTTCGCTCCTTTACCACCACCATTCGCCGCCTGGGAATGCGCATTGACGATATTGAGCTCAATCCTGCCTATATCAATTCCGGACTGAGCGTTTATTCCGTATCATTCACCATCAGCAGCGAGGAGCTGAAAAAGTATAAAAAACACAGCGAAATTATTGAGGCCCTGCGTTCGCTGGAGTATATTTCCCATATTGAGGAAATGGGATAACCCGAATGCGGGCCAAGAGACATAACTGCAAGCAGCTGCTGCCGGAAGGTGACAGCTGCTTTTTCTCTCTGTGCGGCGAATACTGTCGGCTGTCTCATTTTTTCTGATCGGGATGCAGCCGGCATGAACGCAGGTTTTCCGCTTGATTTTACAAATTTGCAAAAAAAGGATATTATGGTGTTGCAGATCGGGCCGGTTCATTGTCTATTTAATAGAAGACAAGGGAAAGGGGGGAAGAATCCGTGCTTATGTTTCTCTGCGATGTCATACCTGACGCCGATGACAGAGAATTTATCCTGTGGATGTATGAAGAATTTCGCAATTTGATGTTTTTTACGGCAAGGCAATATTTTCAGGATCAGATGATTTGTGAGGATATGGTGCAGGAATGTCTTCTCAGGCTCATACAAAAAGCAGATGTACTTCGCGGGAAGGAACGCAGCATCCTCGCAGGATATATCATTTCTGTGATTCGAAATGTTTCGCTCAACTATCTGAAGCGGGAACAGAAAAGAAATGAGCGCAGCATCGGATGCGATGAGCAAACAACAGATCAGATTCCTTCTGATGAGCTGTCCGCGGAAGAATTATTGCTGGCAAAGGAAAACGCAGGTTTTCTTTTTTCGGTTTTGAAGCAGCTGCCGGAATCAGAGCGTCTGCTGCTGGAGGGCAAATATTTATTGGAATATTCCAATGAGGAGCTTGCGGGGCAGCTGAACTGCAAGCCGGACAGCATACGGATGAAATTAACCCGCGCCAGACGCCATGCGCTCGCCCTGCTGCAGCAGGCAGATGAGAAAGGAGAGGATGAAAATGACAGGCGGATCCAACCGGCAGCAGGAACAATATGAGGAAGCGTTGTTTGCGTCCATGATGAAGGAATATCTGCTGGAACAGGGACAGCAGGCACTGGAAGAAGAGGAGCAGCGGAAAAAAACATCCGATTTTGAAATCTCACAGCAGGCGGATGAGAGAATGAGACAATTCATTCTGCAGCATACTTCATCTCAAAGCAGACAAAGGAACGGGAGAAAACGGCTCGGCAAGCGCCTGCCGTTCAAAGCTGCGAACAGAAACGGCCGGAAAAAAATTGCGTGCGCAGCGGCAGCCATCCTGTTCGCCGCAGCGATCTGGTCAACCGCCGGAACAGCAGATTCCTTTCGTCATTCCGGAGAGACGAAGCAGATACAAAATGCGTACATTCAGGCGCAGGATGCCGCATTGGAGATAGGAAAGTTTTCGTTTGACGGGTTTTCTCCCGTCACGGGAAAATCGAGCGATTTGAGCGAAGAGGAGAGAACTGCCTGCATCAAAGCGTATACAGACAAGGTGAATCAATATTACGCAAAAGACAATCCCGTCCGGCAGCAGTATATTGATTTGCATGCGCTTTACGTCAACGATGTATGCAGGAAAAAGGTTGACTATGTTGTCGACAGCGGCGTTCTCGATTCGGAGACAGACGAGATCTCATTTTCGAAGGATCGGACGCAGGCGACAATGGATATCAGTTTTACAATCTGGAATAAGAGCATTGAACAGACGGAGTCCGGGAAATATGCGGTCAGTGCGCCGGTAAATAAAGTCCGTGCAACCGTCGTTATGGTGAAGGAAGACGGAAACTGGAAATTTTTGAAAAGTACAGACAGCTTTGTTGACGACGGAATGACAGACGCATGGCTGCCGCACATCAAAGAACTGTTCCGCAAAAAAGATACATCCGATGCGGGGTGGAACAGGGTGCAGCGTATCTGCGGTACGGAATACGATACCTTTGCCGAAGCCTTGCGCGCAGCCGGTCAAATCCATGCCGACGAAGCAAATCCCTACACCTGATGTTTGAGAAGAATTCCGTGCGGCAGGATGTGTATCGGTTGTTGCAAAAGCGTCTGACGAATCAAAAAAGTCAAGGAACCAATCTCATATAGCTTTTTCTTGATACAATCATCCTTTTGTTTTGCAAAAGCCTATGTTATAATATACCACATAGAGGACGGCAGCCCCGACGTATCATTTGAATCGTCCGGATTGTGATGGACAGTATCGACATGGTTTTCTATGACGGTACGGCGGGACGGAAAAGACCTGATGGAGCTTGAGGAGGCAGTGTTATGAAAAAGAGATTGGGTGCATGTTTTATTGCAGGGCTTCTTGTCATGGCGACCTTGATCGGGTGCGGAAGCAAGCCGGATCACACGGAGGACATCAAGGCGGCAGCAGATGGTTTTCTTGGCGTACTTGAGTCGGGAGAATTTGACAAGCTTTCGGAATATGCTTCGAAAGAATTGCTGGAAACGGGAGATCTGAAGGACATCAGCAAGCTGCAGAACATACAACAGGACATTCTTTCGGAACTTGATCTGGCTGAAGATGCGCTGACCGAGGAGGGAAAGCAGAGTCTGAACGGTTTTGTGGATACGCTTTCCAAAGAACTGGTCAAGTCTTATGAGATCGGCGATATATCGGAATCGGATGGAACGGCGGAGG
>OCTW011564786.1_pt1 | contig 10100 bp, 11 predicted proteins | sample 1539671 | NCBI WGS metagenome assembly OCTW01 (sample SAMN02144230, study PRJEB22623) | gut metagenome | biome: sheep rumen | host: Ovis aries | place: New Zealand
ACTACTGCCTCAAGAGTCGGATAACCGAATGTAAGCTCAGGTACCTTGTCATATGCTTCTTTGTACTCATCGAGCGGTGCCTGGGCATGGTTGTCACAGCTGTTTCCGATGATCTTATCTTCAAGACCGAGAGCGATAAACAGCTCTGTGCAGTTTGGTCCTGCAGTTATGACTTTCTCAGGCATCTTATCGAGCGTCAGCTCGTGTCCGTAATTATCGAAAGTCATTGGATAGCCTTCCTCTGATGTGGCTTCTTCTCCACCACCACTCTGATTGCCACAGGCCGCAAGTGCCATCATTGTCATAATAAGCGCCATCAGAATCGCAGTGATTTTCTTGATATTCTTCATGCAATAATCTCCTTTCTATCAAGCATTTGGAATATAGACTATATTTTTCTTGCCGGTACGCGAGTCATTATCGATCGCACAATCGACATGAAAGACGTTTTTGATCAGATCCACCGTAAGTATTTCATCAGGTGTTCCATGCGTATATATTTCTTTGCCGTTCAGCACATACAGTTCATCACAGAATAAAGCTGCAAGATTCAGATCATGTATGGCCGAGAGCACCGTAAGTCCCGATCGTTTGAGAATTCGGAAGATCTGCAGCTGATAGTTGATGTCAAGATGATTTGTCGGTTCATCCAATATAAGAAAATCTGTCTTCTGCGCCATTGCTCTGGCGATAAGAACACGCTGCTTTTCGCCTCCCGACAGATTTGAATAATCCCTTTCTGCCAGGGAGCTTATTCCCACCTGCTCCATCGCTTCTTCTACTATCTGTTTATCTTCGGCAGTGTCGGATTCAAACAGCTTCTTGTGCGGTGTTCTCCCCATCGCTACTATCTCTCTGACTGTGAAATTGAACGGCACGCTGTTTTCCTGTCCTACAACTGACAAAATCAGAGCCCTTTCTTTAGGTTTCAGCTTTTTTGTATCAACTCCATCGAAAGCTATCTCTCCCTTTTTCGGTGTAAGGCCCCCATATATGCACTTCAGAATAGTGGATTTTCCACTTCCGTTTGGCCCTACTATTCCAACAAAAGAACCTTCCCTTACTTCAAGGCAGATATTCTCTATTACATTTTCCTTGTCGTAGCTGAAGGTCAGCCCTTCAACTTTAAGTTTTGTGTTTGCTTCCATATCAGTTTATTCTCAGTTCATTGCGCGAGTTGCATCTTTCTTCTTCAGCAGGATCACGAAGAACGGCGCTCCAACCAGAGCTGTAACCAACCCAACAGGCATTTCTTCAGGTGCGGCAACCACCCTTGCGGCAACATCAGCCCAGACTACGAGCATACCTCCAAGAAGTGCGCTGAACGGAAGGACCCGTTTATGATCAGATCCCAGCAATATTCTGGACAGATGAGGCATCATAAGGCCAACGAACCCAATCGTTCCACTGACCGAAATAGCTACTCCGGCCAAAAGTGACACAACCAGAACCAGTATTTTTTGGAACCTCTGTACAGACACACCTAGACTTCCCGCAGTTTCTTCTCCGAGAACCATAGCGTTCAGTGAGCGATAGCTGATCAGCAGGTAAGTCAGGCAAACTATCATCACAATAAGGGGAAGCGAAAGATACGCCCATTTAGCCCCTGCAAGGCTTCCTGACAGCCAAAAGTCCACATTGCGGATCTTGAATGCATCTTTTGCCCCGAATGTTATAAGACTGGTGATAGCATCCATGATCATAGAAACGGCGACACCGGCAAGAAGCATTTGAGGTATGTTTATCCTTCCTCCAACTCTTGCAATTGTGTACACGAAAACGATGGATGCAAGCGCTCCGAGAAATGCACTTAAAGGCAGAGCGAATATACCCAGAAAGCCGAATACCCCAAAGACCATAAACAGTGCCGCTGTTGCAGATGCGCCTGACGAAACACCAAGAATAAATGGATCTGCCAGATTGTTTCGCACAAGAGCCTGCATGGCAACGCCGCATACTGCAAGAGAAGCCCCAACGATGAACCCCAGGAGGACCCTTGGAAGCCGCATGTTCCAGACCATATTGTACGCAAGGATTGGTATGCTGCAGTCTTCAGTCCATTCTTTTCCGGTAAGATGCATGCAAATGCTCGTCCACGTCTCATAAGGCGAGAACACCATGGTGCCCAGACCAACCGCAATAAAAAGACTCCCAATAATTATTGGGATCATAATTGCCAGGATAAGCTTGTAATGTTTCTTAGCTTTCATACAACTTTGATTATAGCAATGGCTTTTTTTGTGCGAAAGCCTCCCCAGGGGATAGCTTTTTTCCAAAAACAAAAAGCAGCAGCGTCTTTTGCTTCTGCCATGTAATTGCCTCACAGCGTGCATTATCTTCTATAAAATATAAAAAAATCCCAGAGATTTCTCTCTGGAATAAGAAATGGTGAAGGTGACCGAAATCGAAACACCGTCAAGGCCTTACAGTAAAAGCATTTCCGAAAGACTTTCAGACTCATTTGCGGACTCAGCCAAAGGTTTAAACATTGCCTAATCAGGTAGTTTTATTCAAGTTCCGTTTTGATTTCTACATTTTGCCCGTCGCGTTCAACGGTCACTGTTATTATATCTCCGGCTTTGTGAGACTGTACCTCGGATATCAGATCGTTGCCTGTGGTAACACTTTTGCCTTCTACAGAAACAATCTTGTCACCCTCTTTGAAACCAGCGTTCTTTGCTTTATCTCCTGTAACCTGAGAAACTATGACCCCTGAGTCTTCTTTGATGACAATTCCTATAGATACATTTGATGCCTGCTCCTGATTCTGTTCAGTATTCTGATTGTTTTCGGACGGTGTCTTTTTACCCTGGCCTTTCCGGTTTTTGTCAAAACGCATTTCACTTCTTGCATCAGCAAAATGACTATGTTGATTTGTAAAATGACTTAATTAACAGCTTTATTAGCTACTTCAGGAATCGGCATTCTCCTTCCACTCTTCAGAGCAACTTTTGCTGCAGAATTTATCTCTATGACGTCTGGCTATAAATGCTTTGCCACAGTTTTTGCACATTCTGATTGGCCTGGAATCGTCAGTCAGCATCATACTCACCATAAGCTGTATCCCCTGAAGCAATGAATTGAAGTTCCAGACAAGATACGGTCTGTCATCCATAAGCCCAATGTGGTATGTCGGGGTCAGTCCATCAAATGCTGCCATACTTTGCTTGTGAAAATCCTTCTGCTTTTCTGTAAGTCCATCCTTATCTTCATAATAGAAGAATACAACCATAAGATTGAATGCCCAGTCCTTAAACTGTTCTTCCATCCAATCTAATCTCTCCGCATATTCACGCTGAAAGGTCATATGTATTTCGTCAGGCCTGCCATCCCTCAGCATTCCCAGAAGCACTACTTCTTTGCCACCTTCAATATCCCAGCTGTATTCAGATCCTTTCTTACGGATGTTCAGTTTCTTGAAAGGAAAGAACTCATCCATGTATTTCTCTACAGTCATCGATTCTTCCCTGATAAAGTGATTCTTCGGGAAGAATACATTCTCATATGGCAGGAATTTCGGAGTAGTCGGAATCGCTGTCATGATGCCCAACAGGCCGTACTTAAGTGCAAAGCCTCGTATTGCTTCTTGTTTCTCGCTGTCGGTTGCTTCCTGGCTCATGCAAAGCTGGCCTACACTAACAGCATCCAAAGCGATATTCTCAAACTCCTCTACAGGATCATACGGCTTCGGCACGGCATTAGGTGCTGGCTGTAGGTACTTTATACCATCCGAAGTCTCAGTGATAACATAATCACTGTATCTCACCCATATTGAATTGGCGTATTTAAAGAGCTTGTTCATAGTTCACCTTTTAAATACTTCTCTGTTTGCCGGTCAAACTCAGAAATATATTCCTGAGTCTGTAGTATACGAAATTTTGAACTTGTTCCATTTTGGAAAAAGTTGCTTCTTTGACTAGTTCACCCGCATCATAAATTGTATCACACATATAAAAAGTCCTTGCCAGAGTGCGAAATGCGAATTCAATTCTTGAATTCATACTCTTCCCGGCAGGTATCAAAGAATCGCTGCTCATCACCTGTAAAAGAGAAGTCTTTATCACTTCTGAATATGAGCACGCCCATGGTCCTTTGTTTTAGGTGGAACTGCAGATCCTTCCATGCTTTTCTTACGCCCCTGTCAGTCTGATCCCGCATCTCCGCGATCTCTTTGGAAGACAGTTCTTCCAGCACTTTATGATAGAACAATTCTCTATCGTCCTTATCTAAAGCCCGCATGAAATGTATCATATAGTCTTTTGTCACGAGTTGATCTATTGTGTCCGGCTTGCAGTATAAGAAGTCCAGGACATCTCCTTTCCGCATCTGTCTGGCTATGACATTGCTCAAGCAACCTGCAGTAAATGCACTGTCCTCGTTCTCACCATATTCAAGCGGGAAATCATCACCATTTCTTAGGATCTCATGTTTCCCGACCCTGGACCTTTCATTCTCTTCGAGGTAGTCATACCAACCGTTAAGGTTCTTAAAGTCAATAACAGTCCTTGCAGCTTGCTCAAGCCTTCTGAGCATCTCAATTCTCACATCTCGCTTGCGCTTCTTGACGCCCTCAGGCACCTTTATTTCTCGGAGTCTGATGACTTCAGCGGGTACGTTGCACTCCTCATCGTTATCGCTGACTATAACGTACTTTTTTACAGGCTCACTTTCCTCTTCTTCCTCCAGCGCAAGCTCCTCAATGGCTATCGGATCATCCCTGAAACCATAGTCCCCATATTCTTCATCCATCATAAGCATGTATTCTTCGTACCATGCTTCGCGAGATAATCCAGCCATTTATATATCCTCAAAATAATTTTTTACTATTTCAGAATTTTTAGTTCCGTTTTACCCCTAAAATTTTCCCTATTAATAGAGGGAGGATTAGGGTCTTCATTTTCTCATTGTTGAAAATAAAACGTTTGTTTCGAACATGTGTTTATTATAAGACCTGCAAGACCCTGTTTCAACTTGTTTTTCACCCCGCAACGGAGTGAGGGAAATAAATGGGACAGCTCAAATCGGCCCTGTTATCGCTCAAGGATATATGAGTCGACAGATGCATTTCATCTGCAAAAAACATTGTTTACACATAGGAAAAACGCCTTTTTTCGCCCCGAGATTATACATCTCAACACGGGGTACAGAGGCGTTATTGTTTTGCATGTTATTGCTAAGTATCAGTTATCTCAATGAAGATCGGAGGTGAGGCCAATGCCAAGGATGTCAAAGAAGGAGAAAGAGGAATGGAACTTCTTCCTGAATGATCGCGGACGCATCTCGTATAACGAGCTGTGCCGTAAATGTGACCGCGACTGTAAGCAGAGTTTCAGAGCAGTGATAGTGCAATGCCCTGAATACAATTCCAAACGAAGCAAGAAGAAACGGCAATGATGCCGGGAAAGGAGGCTTTATGCCGGAAAGAAAACAAATCACTACTAATTTTAAAAGCGCAGAAGAACTCTTCTATAACCCTGTCGAAGGCGGCAAGCCTGACATGATAGTCGATGGACTCATCCCAACAGGCCTGACCATAATAGCAGGTGCACCGAAGTCGTGCAAAAGCTGGCTGATGCTGAGACTGGCGTTATCTGTCAGCCTGGGTGAGCCGTTCCTCGGTCATGATGTTAAGAAGTGTGATGTAGCATACTACGCACTTGAAGATACGGATGCAAGACTCAAGAGCAGACTGTTGGATATAGGGACTGCTCCACCACCGGGACTGATATACGCTACCTCAGTAAAGGATCATGGCAATGATTTCATCAGTGACCTTGAGAGATGTCTGGACAGTAATCCGGAAGTCAGGCTCGTGATCGTAGACACACTGCAGAAGATCAGAAACAGTGACCCAACTTCAAATGCCAACCAATACGCATGTGAGTATGAGGAGCTTGCGAGACTCAAAGCGATCGCTGATCACCGCAGGATAGCGATAGTGTTTGTCCATCACACACGCAAGAAGCACGATTCGAAGGATGGAAACAATGATGTGCTCGGTTCATCGGCAGTCACAGGAACAGCCGACATGATACTTATTCTGCGCAAGAACCGCGGAGGCACTGCCGGCACACTAAGCGTTAGCGGACGTGACGCTCCGGATATCGAACTCGTAATGCAATGGCAGCATCCCGAGTGGCAGGTCATCGAAGAGAAGTCCGAAGAAGATATCGCAAGAGAGAATGTCCCTGAGATCGTTTACAAGGTGGTCGACTTCCTGATGGCTGAGGGAGGTTTCACAGGCACCATGTCAGCCCTGCTTAAAGAGATCGGTCTTCCTCATGTAAAGCCGCATGCACTAAGCAGAGCACTCTCGAAGTTCCATGATGAAGTGCTGCTCCCTCTCGGGATCACATACGATAGTGCTCGCGTATCCAGCGACCGCAACTATGTGTTCACGGTATCTGAGGAGTCTGGCTCAGATGCAGATGAACAGTCCTGCCCTGCTGCAAATCAGGACACTGGCAATAGTGATGACGCTCATGACGCTTATGACGCTTCCCTGCTCTAGGAGTGATATTCCGTCATTAGCGTCATTGCCGTCATATGAGCAGCTTACAAGTATTGCCATATTGTATTGCCAGCTTTCAAAGAGAAACAACAGCCGTGTATCGCCACGGGTGTTGCCACTATGGGCAGCTGGAGGTCTGTCCATAAGAGTAGCGAGCATAGGCTATGTATCGCCAGCCACATTGTGGCAATACTCACACAGCCGCAGCACTGCACTTCGTGGCAATACCGGGAGGGGCTCCTGCCCCTGCAACCCCTATCAGTTATTACAAAAGAATCATGTGTGAAAATAATTGTCTAAGGAGAGGGAAATATATATGGCAAACAGACAGAGAAACCTCGGGATCAACATCAGAGTGACCCCGGAAGAAAAGAAAAAGATAGAACGCAATGCAAGAAAATGTCGCCTGAGTATCTCAGAATACCTCAGGCAGATAGCAATGAAAGTCGTACCGAAAGAGCTTCCGTCGAAAGAAATCGAAGAAAGTTTTCTCAGGATCAACGAAGTGATCGGAGCCGTAAACAATATGAAAAAACAATCTTCTGATCCAGTAACGCAGAAATTCTGTGATGATATCTATGCGGATCTGCTCAGGATAATGGTCGAGACTCTGCAGCTTATGAGGCATATTTACCCAAAGACGGAGGTGAAAGCAGATGGCAACGACTAAGATCTGGCCCGTCAGAGACAGCCTTAAACGTGTCGTTGATTATGCATCCAACCCTGAAAAAACATCAGATGATGACCTTGCTTCTGTCATCAGGTACGCGATGAATGGAGACAAAACGGTCGCTGATACTACAGGAGAATCTGAAAAAGCATGCTATGTAACAGGTGTTAATTGCTCCGCTGATACAGCGCTTGACGAAATGATCAATACTCAAAAGCTCTTCGGGAAGACCGGCGGTAATGTCGCCTATCACTGTTATCAGTCATTCAAACCGGGCGAAGTAACGCCTGAGCAATGTCATCAGCTTGGAATAGAACTCGCACGCAGGATGTGGGGAGACAGATACCAGGTGCTGGTCGCGACTCATCTGGATCGTGATCATCTTCATAACCACCTTGTATGTTGTTCTGTTTCATTCATTGACGGAAAGAAATTCAATGATAATAAAGCTGCATACAGCAGGCTTCGCAGATTATCTGATGAGATATGCCACGAGGAAGGACTTTCTGTAATAGAAAAGCCGCGTGGGAAAACTCCGAGGCAGATACACTTTGCCGAGAAGAACGGAGAGCCGACCAGATACAATCTGATGCGCGAAGCCATAGATAATGCTGTTTCACTCAGTACCAATTTCCCAACATTCATAAGTCTGATGAAGCAGCAGGGATATATCATCAGCTACAGTTATTCAAGGAAGTATCCGACAATCAGGTCTGTAAATTCTAAGAAGGCCGTAAGGCTCTACCGGCTTGGTGAGGATTATGAACTCGACAGAATCGTCCAGAGGGTCAATGCTAATGATTACGAGATCGTTGCAGTCAATCGTGAAAAGCATCTCATGACCATGAAGCCTCCGAAGCATACACGCATCCATGTCAACGGGACGAAGAAAACCGCACGAAAGGTTGGCGGACTTTACGGGCTTTATCTTCATTATCTGTATTTGCTCGGATATCGCCCGAAGAAAAAGCACAGACCGTTGTCACCAGAGATGCGCGAGGCCGGCAGGATGTGTGATAAATACTCCGCCTGCGCCAGGCTTATGGCACGGGAACATCTCAGAACGGAGGATGATGTGAATGCTTTCATATCTGGTTCTGAGCAGAAAATGGCGGAGCTTTCCGAAGCCAGAAATAAGGTAAGAAACAAACTGAGACGAGCTTCAGAGCATAATCAGATAGAGCATTTGAAGGCTGAAAGAGACGGACTTACTGTAGAAATCGGTAAACTGCGCAAAGACATCAGGACTGCTGAATTCACACTTGAGAGAAGTCAGCAGGTACAAAATGACATAGAAATAGAACTCAATGCCTGCGGAATGACCCGCAGAAGAAATCACAGAGATCGAGATGGGAGGTGATAACTAAGTTCATCACTTTATTTTTTTGCTGTAATTATGATTATGACAGGAGGTGTTTGGATGACTGACAGCAAGAAAGAATTCCTGCTGAAGGCATCAGCACCTTCTGATGCCGAAGTACTGGAATTCATAACACGCTGTCCGGATGAATGTTTACAATTTCGCAATGGGGATGGTAGTATTGATTTGGACGGCGTGAAAGATTATATGACTAAAGCACGCAAGAACAAGATCCTTGACAATTACAGAGGACAGATCAAAAAGCTTAACGGCAAAGACCAGCGCTATTATATCAAGCTCAAAGACAAAAGCAGAAGCGACGGCAGATACACTATCAAAGCTGTTACTGAGGAAGAATTACTTGAAAAGGTATTCCTCTGGCATCTGGAGAACGTTGAAAAGATCAAAGAGCCAACACTTGCCAGCATCTTTCCTGAGTTTCTTGAGTACAAAAAGAAGACGACCTGGGCTGAGTCTACTGTCAAAAGGAACCTGTCAGTATGGAAGAATCACTACAAAGATACTGATATCATCAATGTTCCGATAAGAAAGATCAGGCTCAAGCATCTTCAGGAATGGGCATATGGTCTGATCAAAGAACATGACCTGACCCAGAAGGAATTCGGAAATATCGCCACATGGATGAAGCAGATGTTTGAATATGCTGCCATGGAAGAGATCATTGACAGGAATCCTTACACGATGCTCAAGATCACCAACCGCAATGTATTCCGTCAGCCTGAAATCAAGTCGGACGAGAACAAAGTTCTCTCACCTGAGATGGAACTTGCACTCTATAAGAAGTGCTGGGAACTCTTCGAAAGTAAATACTACCCCGTTCATCAGCTTCTGCCGCTTGGCATAATAATGCTCTTTCAGGCAGGTCTCAGGCCAAGCGAACTCGTAACTCTGCGTTATTCCGACATTGATGGTGACGAGATCATCATCAGAAGATACTACTCAGATAAAGCGAACGAGATAAAGGAAAACCGTACCAAAGCCGGTCACGGCTTCAGGCGGATCATCCTGACTTCGCTGGCCAAAGAGCTGATTGAGGCTGCCAGAAACAGGCAACTTGAGGAAGGAATAGAAAACCCGGAATATATCTTCATGATGAACGAACAGTTCAAGAGTTTCTACGACCGGCTCCGTAAGACATTTCCTATCATCTGTAAAAGCATAGGGATACCGCAAAACACTCCGTATTCTGGCCGGAGAACGTTCATTTCATCGCTTATTGATGCGAATGTGAACATCAGGACCATACAAAACTATGTTGGTCACAATGATGCCAGAACAACTCTTAATAACTACTGTTATGACAGGTCTGCACGGGAAGAAAGAGCTAAACAGCTTGAAAATGCTCGTGTTCAGATCTCTTTCACCGGGGCAGCATAAGCTGTACCCAGCTGTACCCAAAACCGAAGCCATGAAAAAAGCCCTGGAATTCAGTATTTCCAAGGCTTTTGTGGCGGAGGACATGGGACTCGAACCCACGGGGCTGTTACACCTTACCTGATTTCCAATCAGGCTCCTTAGCCGCTCGGTCAATCCTCCAC
>OCTW013384831.1_pt1 | contig 10100 bp, 8 predicted proteins | sample 1539671 | NCBI WGS metagenome assembly OCTW01 (sample SAMN02144230, study PRJEB22623) | gut metagenome | biome: sheep rumen | host: Ovis aries | place: New Zealand
CGCCGCCTCAGGAGCCATGCTCCACGACTGCTGGGCAGGGAATTACTATCTCGGCTCGAGCGGAGCGATGCTCACGGATGCAAGGACGCCTGACGGATACTATGTCGGAGCGGATGGTGCCTGGGTGCCAGGGAGATAGCATCTCCGCCATCAGGGACTTTCGGGCAGGGCTCCGGTATCTTCCGGGGTCCTGCTTTCCATATGACGCTCTCCGGAACCTTGCGTGCCGGCCGCCTCTGCCTGAAAGGGGCACTTCTGTGCCACCTGCGGGACCGTCCGGCAGGGATTGCCAAACCAGCGGAGAATGCCGCTCTCGAATGATGTTCAGGTCCTCCTATATCGTTGATGCACCAAGAAAACAGGTCAACAGGAGACCTCTGTACGAGAATATGCGGCAAGAGGACACTGCCGCTGTTTCGCCGTCAGAAGGCGGAGCTGTCCTGTCTGCTTCCTCCTCGCTGCCTTGCGTGCTGAAGCCTGTCCTGACTTCAGCAACCCGTCCAACGGCAGCAGCTTCCGCCAGATCAGGATGTGCCCAAGCGCCGGGTAGGAGAGCGTGTGCATCATCGACAAGACAGCATGGAAGATGATGTGCGAGATGGGCATAAGCTGCGGAATCCGAGGCAAGACCGACCTCTGCCGCAAACGTACAGGAGTGTGCCGCGGATGAACTTAGATAACGTCTTTGGCTGCATCTTCTCCGTTGGCGGGTTGTGGCAGGAGATTCGGATCGCTGCCATCGAGTCCGCGCAGTCCCAGGGGCAAAGTGTGTTTCGCCTTGATGCCCCGGAGCATACGTCATCCACTGGAATTTGGTGAAAAGGCAGAAGGGATTCGAAGGTCCGACCCCCGGAGTACGGGAATCGGACCTTCGATAGAATTGCTTATAGGATCCAGGAGCTGCAACAGCTCAACCAGACGGTCCTGCCTTTGCGGCAACTGTCTTTTTGGCTACCAGACAGCCACTGCGCCTCTGAGGACAGTCCAGCTGTTCATGAAGGTGTTCCAGGAAATCCATTCCATACCGTCGATATAGGGATCAGCAACATAGAAGGTGTTTGTCTTGGGATCGAAGCCGCGAAGCAGCATGACATGGTTGTTCGTCTTGTAGCTGCCCCACCAGTAGATGAGCCTCGTTGACGGATAGAACTTGTAGGAAGTCCATACAATCACAGGATGTCCCAGAGAGAGCTGGTAGAGCAGGTCATAGACGCTGCAGCCTGTGATGTCGAGAGTGTGGGCATACCTTGCGCCCCACTTCGCAACAGCCGGCATCATGATGGTGTCGAAGTTGCCGTCATTTGCGTAGGGAGTCCCCACGAATCCGTGGTAGGGGTTTCCATCGGTTGCATAGGGCATGGTCTTGAGGAACTGCTTGTAGCTCATGTTCAGGCAGTAGCCCTTGGACCACAGTGCCATGAGAAGCGAAGCACCCTCGCAGCCTTCCGGAGCACCCTCAGCGTACTGGTTGATATACCAAGGGATATCAAGGACGGTGCCATGGTAGGTATGAGCATGCCAGTCAGAGCCAACGATGACATATTCCTTCCAGGCGCTGTCCCAGGCCACGTCTTCATACATGACCACGCCATTTGAATAGGCGTAGTACCAGAAGTCTCCGATCTTGAAGTAGCTTGTGCACATGGCTCCGGAGCCATTGAGGTAGTACCAGTCATTTCCCTGCTTCAGCCAGCCGGTCTGCATCGCTCCGGAACCGGAAAGCCAGTACCAGATGCCGTCAAGCTTGATCCATCCCGTCTGCATGGCGCCAGAGGATGCACACCAGTACCAGCTGCCTGCGTCATATACCCAGCCAGTAGCCATGGCCCCCGAGTCCAAGAAGTAGTACCAGCTTCCATTCACATATCGCCAGCCTGTCGCCATGGCTCCGGAGCTGTCAAGCCAGTACCAGGTGCCATTCAGGAGGAGCCATTCCGTTTGCATCGCGCCGGTGTCTGTGTCGAGCCAATACCAGGTACTGCCGTCCTTGGCCCATCCTGTTGCCATTGTTCCCGAGCTCAAGAAGTAGTACCAGGTGCCGCTGATCTTTTGCCAGCCTGTCGCCATTTTCCCAGTCTGCTGGTCAAGCCAGTACCAGGTGCCGTTCAGGAGGAGCCAGCCGGTCTTCATGTGTCCCTGAGCATCGAACCAATACCAAAAGTCCTGTACCTTTGCCCATCCCTGGGCCATGGCGCCGGTCTTCTCATCAAGCCAATATCGGCTGCTGCCCTCGGCAAGCCAGCCCTTCTGAAGGACGCAGGTCGAATCGTCGAGACGGTACCACTTGCCATCGATCTGCTGCCAGCCATGAAGCGCTGCGCCAGATGCATCGAGGAGATAGGTCTTGCCATCGATGGTCTGCCATCCGGTCAGCATGACCGCTGTTGCCTCATCGAAGCAGTAGAGCGTGCCAGAGATGGTCTTGACGCCCGTATCGGCAATGCCGGAATCCTGGAAATGGAAACGCTGCTGCTTGCCCTGGTATTCGACTGTCTGCCATCCGGTCTGGACAATGCCATCCTTGGAGAAGAGGTATCTCTTGCCATCTATCTCGTACAGGCCATCTTTGGCAAGCGTTCCGTCCTGCCTGAGATACTGCTTCTTGCCATCTTCTGCATTCTGCCAGCTGCCGCCAGACAGGATGACGATGCCATCAGCGGCTTTCTTTTCCTCTGCAGCAGCGTCCTTGCTGCCTGCATCTCCCTTTGCTGAATCATCCGCCGGCTCATCTGGGTCTGGTGCACTTTTCTGAGGATCGCTCTTGCCTGTGCTGGATGCTTCCTTGTCCGCCTGGGTGGAATCTTTTCCAGCTGCAGTTTCGGATGAAGGCGTCTTGGACGACATCTCGTCATCCCTGCTGCTCTTGGCTGACGTCGCACCCTGGACAGCGCCTGCCTTGCCAGCCGGTACAGCCTGGGTGCCATCTTCGGCTGCAGCTTCGTCCGTTTTGGATGCAGATGCTTCCTGTGCAAAGGCTGGACAGGGGGCCAGGGCCATGGCAAGCGTCATGGCGCAGGCAATTCCTTTCATGAGGGGTGATTTCATTGTTCCTCCAGAGAGGCGTCCGCAGCGTCAGCGCGGACCGGGAGTTGTGGGTACTCAACTGACATTATCGGAATTCAGCGGTTCTGCAAGAGCCTGAATAAAGACTTTTACGTATGAATTCTGGGGTGCAATTGAGTGAATATCCGTCTGGATGGATTCTGAACCACCTGGATGCCTGCTAGCATGGAGTCATTTCACATGGTCAGCATCTGATTGGATGGCATCAATGCGGTATGCACCCAGACATATGGCATATTCACCGAAACATGAGCTCATGATTCGCATCGGCATGGCTGCCGCCATAACATCGAGCCTTGCCTTTGCTGCACCTGCTCTGGCAGCAGAACCTTCTGATTCCGGGCAGGCAGCGTCTGCCGTGACGGCAGATTCTGCGGTCAAGCTGGAGACTGGAGCGAAGGCATCGACGTCCACAGCTGATGCCCAGAAGAAGGGGCAGGTCTCCGTGCCGAACGAAGGGGAGGCATCTGCCGAGACAGCATCGGATGGAAAGGGACTTAAGGACAGCGGCGAGGCTGCTGTTTCTGCACCCGCATCTCCTTCCGGTTCTTCGGAAGGCACTGGCGAGCAGCAGGAACCAGAAGAGGCGGGGAAGCAGGAGGCGGCATCCGAGGCTTCTCAGAGCGCAGCTGCCACGGAAGCAGAGATATCGTCTGAGGCTGCCGCAGCAGATTCTGCACAGACGACATATTCTGTCGAAGCGGTTTCCGATCTTGCTTCAACGTCTGCCGCCGCCGCGCCTGCACAGTACTCAGTTCTCCTCGCGTCTTCCGCAGCGGAAGAGAAGACGGTGCTTGATGGCATAGATGTCTCGTATTACCAGAAAGACATCGATATCGCCAACATCTCTGCCGATTTCGTTATCGTGAAGGTCTCGGAGGGCACGTCGTATCTCTCTCCGAAGTACAAGACCCAGGCTGACGAGACGCTCGCTTCCGGCAAGCTGCTGGGCCTCTACCATTTTGCCCGCACCGGCACGACAGCTCTCGAGCAGGCGAAGTATTGTGTCGACCATATACAGAACTACCTGGGCAAGGCTATGCTTTTCCTCGACTGGGAGAATGCGAGCTACAGCGATATCGAGAGTGAGGGGACAGGCTGGTGCAAGCAGTGGCTCGATGCGGTCTATCAGATGACGGGCGTCCGCCCTCTCATCTATATGAACAAGAACGCCGCAACGACGCATGACTTCTCCAATATTGCATCCGATTATGGCCTCTGGGTGGCCCAGTATGCCGATATGGCGCACCATGACGGATACCAGGACGATCCCTGGACGAGCAGCAGCGATTACGGATCGTGGAAGAGCGGCCCTGCGCTCTTCCAGTATTCGAGCACAACCTATCTGCCTGGCTATTCCGGAGCCCTTGACGTCGACAAGTTCTATGGCTCGAAAAAAGCCTGGATGAAATATGCAGCGCAGCAGAAGATCGATACCGGCTGGAAGATCGAAGACGGGAAGCTTCATTACTACGACGCAAAGAACGTGAGGCATACCGGATGGCTGAGCTGCCCAGATGGCCTGAAATACTACTTCACCACAACAGGCGAGCTGGAGACAGGCTGGAAGACGCTCGATGGCTCCCGCTATTATTTCGCCTCTGATGGACATATGACGACCGGCTGGTCCCAGCAGAGCGGCTCGTGGTACTACTTCGGCGCCGATGGACACGTCAGGACCGGCTGGCAGTATGTGAACGGGAGCTGGTACTACCTCAATGATTCCGGCGTCATGCAGACTGGCTGGTTCAAGGACACGGATGGCTCTGTGTACTATCTGGCGAAGTCGGGAGCAATGGTGACGGGATGGTACCAGCTTGAAAAGACCTGGTATTACTTCGATGCTTCGGGCAGGAGATGCACAGGCTGGCAGACGATCGGCGGAAAGAGATATCTGCTCGATGCCAATGGCGCGATGCAGACAGGCTGGCTCGACAGCTCCGACGGAATGCGCTATCTCGCTGAAGATGGCCATATGGTCACAGGCTGGTACGAGATCTCTGGTTCCTACCGCTACTTCTCTGATGATGGCATCATGCAGCTTGGCTGGATCGAGCTTTCGGATGGCTGGCACTATCTGGGAAGCGACGGAAAGGCGGCGACTGGCTGGCAGACCGTAAATGGAACCCGCTACCTCTTCTCCGAGACTGGCCTCAGGCTGACCGGCTGGCAGAAGGTAGACGGAACCTGGTACTGGCTTGATGAGGACGGCATCATGAAGACAGGGTGGTACCAGGATTCTGCAGGCACCTGGTACTGGCTCTCCGATACGGGGGCCATGCAGACGGGCTGGCAGAAGATCGGCGGCACCTGGTATTACTTCTACGGCTCGGGAGCAATGGCTACCGGCTGGGCAAACGTCGGCGGTACCTGGTATTACCTTCTGGATTCTGGTGCCATGGCGGTGGGCTGGGCGAATGTTGGCGGAACCTGGTACTACCTCACAGGGTCTGGTGCGATGGCAACAGGCTGGCAGATCATAAACGGTTCCTGGTACTATCTCTCCGGCTCAGGAGCGATGCTCCATGACTGCTGGGTAGGGAACTACTACCTCGGCCCGAGCGGCGCCATGCTCACGAATGAAAGGACGCCTGACGGCTACTATGTCGGCCCTGACGGCGCTTGGATTCACTAGATTGTAAGTGCAGGCTTATACCTGCTTTCCATAGCCCTTCAAGCATGGGGAGGTCTCCCGGGAGACCTCCCCTTTCATGTAAAAAGTCCTGTTTCTGAATCGCGCAGCATATATGGCATGAAGAGGCACCTGCAATGCAGGCGGATGGCATTTTTTGTCAGAGTGCTTTTCGATAACGAACTGATGGCGCAGAGCATGTCCCGAGACGATGGACTGCATCGGCTGATCTCCATGCAGTCTTTCTTTTGTACAAAATTTAGAAATATAAAGAAAAACTGAACGTTCAATGGTATTATGAAATAGAAAAAAATGAACACCTACGGAAGGGGATGCTATGGCGCTCAAGCAAAGGGAATTCGAAGTGCTCTATGAGCTCGACAGGAATGCGTCCAAGCCGAGCCAGAGGCAGATTGCAGAAAAGACTGGACTGTCCTTGGGAACGGTCAACAAGACGCTGAACGAGCTGGCGGAAAAGCAGCTCACCGAAGATGGGTCCATCTCAGCGAGAGGACTTGCTGCACTCGAGCCCTATCGCGTCGACAATGCCGTCATCATGGCTGCAGGTCTTTCCTCGCGCTTTGCACCCATCTCCTACGAGAAGCCGAAGGGTCTCCTGAAGGTCAGGGGAGAGGTGCTCATCGAGCGCCAGATCCGCCAGCTCAAGGAGGCAGGCATCGACGATATCACGGTCGTTGTCGGCTACAAGAAAGAGTATTTCTTCTATCTCAAGGAGAAATTCGGCGTCCGCATTGTCGTGAACCCCGAATATGCAACCCGCAACAACAATGGCACGCTCTGGCGCGTGCGCAACATCCTCGGGAATACCTACATCTGTTCCTCGGATGACTACTTTACAGAGAATCCGTTCCGCGACCATGTCTACAAGGCAGAATACTCTGCCATCTATGCGGCAGGCGAGACCGATGAATGGTGCATCGAGACTGCTGCAAGCGGCAGGATCACAGGCGTCACGGTCGGCGGGCACGATTCCTGGATCATGCTCGGCCATGTTTATTTCGACCGCGAGTTCTCGAAGAGATTCGTCTCCATCCTCGAGGCGGAGTACATGCTGCCGGAGACAGCAGGCAAGCTCTGGGAGAGCATATATCTCGACCATGTCAAAGAGCTCGATATGCGCATCAGGAAGTATCCTGCTGGCATCATCAACGAATTTGACTCTATCGACGAGCTCAGGGACTTTGATCCTGCCTTCATGGAGAATGTGGATTCGGACATCCTGGACAACATCGTCTCGGTGCTCCACTGCAGCAAGAATGAGATCTGCGACTTCTATCCCTTGAAGCAGGGCCTCACGAATCTCTCCTGCCACTTCAGGACGAACGATGGGGAATATGTCTATAGGCATCCCGGTGTCGGAACGGAGAAGCTTGTGGATCGCCGCTCTGAAGAGGCGGGACTCAGGCTTGCCAAGAAGCTGGGGCTTGACGAGACCTTCATCTACGAAGATCCTGCCGCCGGCTGGAAGATATCACGCTTCATCCCGAATGCGAAGAACCTCGACCCGATGGACGACGAGCAGCTGAAGACAGCCATGGAGATGTGCCGGAAGCTTCATGAGAGCGGAGCGCATCTGGATAGGAAGTTCGACTTCTTCGATGAGGGCAAGCACTATGAGGCCCAGCTCAAGATGCACGGCCCCATCGATGTGCCGGGGTATGACGAGCTTGCACGCAAGGCAGAGAAGCTCCATGGCTTTCTGGAGAACGATGGCTATCCGAAGTGCGTGAACCATAACGATTTCTTCTCGCTCAATTTCCTGATTGACGACAAGGGACATTACAGCCTGATCGACTGGGAATATGCCGGCATGTCCGATGTGGCAAACGACTTCGGCACGTTCTGTGTCTGCTGCCAGTTCGATCCCAAACGGATAGATCTGGCACTCTCCTATTACCTGGGGCACAAGCCGACTCTGGAAGAGCGGCGCCATTTCTGGGGCCAGATGGTGCTTGCCGGCTGGTGCTGGTATGTCTGGTCGCTCGTAAAAGAGGCGGATGGCGAGAATGTGGGCGAATGGTTCTATATCTACTACAGCTATGCTGCCGACTATATGGACGAGGTCCTCTCCTGGTATGGAGAGAAGGACAAGAACGGATCGAAGGAGTAGGACATGAAGTATGGACTCATGAGCGGCATTCTCTGGGGCATCGATACGGTCATACTTGGCATAGCCTTGGGCATGATGCCATTTGTCGGTGCCGCCGAGGCGACTGTCGCCAGTGCCTTCATGCATGATGCAGCCTGTGCAATCATCCTGCTTGTCTTCATGGGCGCACGAGGCAGGCTGGGGGATACAGCTGCGGCGCTGAAGACCAGAAGCGGCAGGGTGGTCATACTCGGCGCGCTGCTTGGAGGGCCTCTTGGCATGAGCGGCTATCTTCTGGCAATCGGCAATATCGGCGCGGGCTATACTGCAGCGATATCTGCCTTCTATCCGGCCTTCGGTGCCTTCCTCTCCTACATCTTCCTCAAAGAGAAGATGACGCCCAAGCAGATCTGTGCCCTTCTTGTGGCACTTCTGGGCATCATGGTGATGGGCTGGAGCTCGGCTTCTGCAGATGTCCCCGGAAATCCCCTGCTGGGCATACTCGGTGCCCTTGTCTGTGTCATTGGCTGGGGCTCCGAAGCAGTCATCCTCGCCTGGGGCATGCAGGATGATTCTGTCGACAACGAGACGGCGCTCCAGATCCGCGAGACGTCTTCTGCCCTCATGTATGCGCTGGTCGTCGTACCCCTTGCAGGCAGCTATGGCCTGGTGTTCCAGGCGCTTCCCACGGCTTCCAATCTGGTCTTGATCGTCTCTGCCCTTGCAGGCACCACTTCCTATCTCTTCTACTACAAGGGCATCGATGCAATCGGTCCTGCAAAGGCCATGGCGCTGAACATTTCCTATTCAGCCTGGGCTGTAGTGTTCGGAGCTTTCACGGGAGCCATTCCAGGACCTCTCGAGATCGTCTGCTGCATTGTCATCATCTGCAGCACGGTGCTTTCGGCAACGCCTGACTGGAAGGCAATGCTCTCCTCTGCGCGCTGATGAAGAGCAGCACCGCCATACGGCAAGATGAGAAGACTGCTTGGGAACTCCGGAATTCCACATAGCAGACAGGGAAGTGCAGAAGCTATATTCAAGCTGAATCCAGAAATCTGCAAAAGAGAGACGCGCATCAGAGATGCAAGCGGAAAGGGCCTTGGTCTGAGATGAGCGCTTGATCTTGCCCTCGCATCTACCTCAATCGCAGTGCCAATGCAGCAGCGGTATATAGGCGTCCGGCTGGCAACCATATGCAATGGTGTTCTAGGGAAGGGCTTCCATGGGGAGGCCCTTCTTCTGTGTTTCCCGACTGCGTGTAGGCTTTGGCTGCAAGATGTCCTGTTTGAAGTCCTGGCTCTCGAGCGCTGCATCGGAAAAGCCGGCTGCCATCAGTGGAACGGATATTCGGCGGAAAGATTCAGTCTCGTGCTTCCGTCTACAGAATCCCAGAAGCAAGAGCGCTCTGCGGAACATGGGATTGAATCGCTTCGAACGGCAGATGGTGGTACCGGAATGCGGATGGATCATATCCTGCAAATTGCTGGCAGAAGATAGATGGTTCCTGGTATCACTTCGATGCGCAGGGCGGGATTGAGACAGGCTGGCAGAAGGATGGAGGCATCTGGTACTATCTCTCCGATTCGGGCGCTATGGTTACAGGCTGGCAGCAGATCGACGGCTCATGGTACTACTTCGATGGGTCCGGAGCCATGTATGCGAACCGGTGGTGTGGCGACTACTACCTCGGCTCGAGCGGAGCGATGCTGACGAATGCCTGGACACCTGATGGCTACTATGTAGGCAGCGATGGCAGGTGGATTCCAGCCAGCGGTTACGAATCGATTCTCGCGGACTATTCCGCACGTATGGCAGCGGCTGCGCCGGGTCTCGTTGCTGAATACAATGCCGAGTATTCAGCTTATTCGACAATCGATGACAGAGCCGCGCTCAGCTACGCAAAGATAGAGAAGCTTGCGGCTATCGAGAACGAAGGTACGGAAAAGATGGCCAAGCATCACTTTGCAGTAGGTGACTCTTACAGCACCTATCAATCGTGGGCTCTGAAGCTCTATAACGTCTATGAGCAATATGCCCAGCAGATTACGGATGCCTACATGGCTTCCTGCAGCAATCTCTGGTAAAAGGTGTAGCCGATAGCGTGCAATAGGGGAGAGGGACCTCGAAAGAAGCCCCTCTCCCCTCTCTGCAGCAAGAGAACGCTTCAGACAGATTTTACTTTGCTTACCGTTAATCAAAAATCTCTCTGTTAGACCTTGATTGACGTGGCGGCCCGGTCCTTCCAGTAGCTCCAGAAGGGCTGCTCCATGTCTATCAGCTCGCGCCTTGTAT
>OCTW011438503.1_pt1 | contig 10098 bp, 6 predicted proteins | sample 1539671 | NCBI WGS metagenome assembly OCTW01 (sample SAMN02144230, study PRJEB22623) | gut metagenome | biome: sheep rumen | host: Ovis aries | place: New Zealand
GGCTTGAAATACGGTAAATATGATGTTGTTGCTAATTTCACAGGCGATAATAAATACTACTCCAACATCAGCACCACAAGCTTCAACATCGATAAAAACGTTATCGGTGAAATCAAGGTATCAAGCGGTAAAATAAAAGATAATAAGACTCAAGTAACAGTTACCGTAGCTGCTTTGGATGCAACAGGCTATGTGATTATTGATGTCAACAATCATAGCTTTGCGGCTAAGTTATTGGACGGCAAAACCCAAATTGAAGTGGCCAACCTTACAATGGGCGAAAACCTATTCAATGTAACCTACGTTGGTGATGGCAAATACCTCCCTAACATGACCAACGGTGTTATTGTTGTTGATGGTATATTCATTGAATCAGGAGTTAATGTGACTGTTGATGATATCATGGTTGACGGCAAAGCAAAATTCAGCATCTCAGTATTTGATGATGCTACAGGTTATGTATTGCTTGAAGTTAACGGCAATGGAATTCGCTTGCCAATATTTGATGCAAAAGCAGAATTCAGCCTCGGTAATTTCAAAGCAGGTTCATATAACGTTACTGTCACATACCTTGGTGATGATAAATACTACACAAGCACCAACTCCACTACATTCAACGTATTCAAATATGCAAATGATATAACTGTTGAAGTTGAAAACGGCGTAGCAGGAATTCCAATAAGTATAGAAGTCATCGGTGATAATGCCGATGCTACCGGTGATGTCACAATCACTGTTGATGGTGTGAACTACACTGCTGCAATGAAAGATGGTGCTGCAAGATTCAACGTTACTGTTGATAAAGCAGGTGAATTTGAAGTTGTTGCCAGATACAGCGGAAACGATTACTATGACGAATCCATTGCTAACAACTCATTCACTTTGGATAGTGCTACTGTCAGTTTAAACATTACTGCTGAAGACATCGTCATTGGTGAAGATGCAGTCATCATTGTTAAATTAGCGGATGATGCTATAGGTAATGTGACCTTAAGCCTTAGAACTACAAGGAATAGTTATTCAAGTCCTATTGTTGATGGTGTTGCACGCTTCACAATCCCTGACTTGAAAGCCGGCACATACTATATCACAGCCGATTATGCGGGAGACATTAAGTACGCACAGGTTACAGACGACACTGCCTCATTTGTTGTTTCCAAAAAGAATACAACCAATATGATTAGTTTCAATGTTAATACTGATGATAAAGGTACTAATGTGACTGTCAATGTTCCTGAAAATGCAACTGGTAACATTACAATAACCATGGGCGATAATAAAATCAGTGCACCTGTTGTTGATGGTGTTGCTGTCATTAACCTAGGTAAAATTACTGGTGATAATAATGTCACCATAAGCTACACTGGTGATGATGTATATGCTGGATTTAGTGAAAGCGCTGTCATCTCAACTAAATCAGCCAAATTAAATTCCAGAATAACCATTGAAGTGGCTGACATTAATGTTGGTGAAAATGCAAACATTGTGATCCATGTTCCAGAAGATGCAACCGGTAATGTCATATTGAGCATTGATGGCAAAAACTATACCTCAGCTATTGCCAATGCTAAGGCAGCATTCAATATTGGTGGTTTAGGCAATGGTACACATGCAATTATTGCATACTTCCAGGGTGATGAGAAATACTTGAAATCAGAGAATAACTCAGCAATTACAGTCAACAAATTGACTCCTAACATTGTCGTTTCTGCAGATGATATCAATGTGGGTGAAGCTACAAATATTGTTGTTGAAGTTCCAAGTGATGCTACTGGTACTGTTGAAATCACAATAGGTGATGAAAGATACACTGCTAGTGTTTCCAGCGGAAAAGCAGTGTTTGCAATCAAAGGTTTGGCTAACGGAACTTACACTGTTTCAGCTTTATATCTTGGTGATGCAAAATACTTGACAAACAGTACTTCTGCCAGTTTCAATGTTGCTAAAAACAATATTGATCCGGTTGGCGGCAATAAGTCAAGTATTAAAGTCGAGACAAAAGACAACAAGACCATAGTCACTGTTGATTTGCCTGAAGATGCAACAGGTTATGTGAACATTACAATTGATAATGAAACATACACTAATGTGCCTGTGGTTAACGGTACAGTATCCATTCCGGTGAACAATGTTTCAGAAAATGCAAACATAAGTTTTGCCTACTCCGGTGATGATAAATATGACGGATTCAATCAGAATGCAACTGCAACTGATGAAGGTGTTAAATTAAATGCTCAAATCATAGTCAAATCTGATAAGTCTTCATATGCTGCAGGTGAAAAGGCAAATATAATTGTTGTAGCTCCGGGTGATGCAACCGGTAAACTGACCGTCAAGGTAAATGGTGAAGTGATTGCTGAGGTTGAAGGAACCGATATTATAGAGTATGTTGTTCCTGCCGGAGGCGAGTTCAACATAGAAGTATCATACGCTGGTGATAAGAAATACGCTCCTGTTTCAAATAGTATTGCATTCACTGCAGAGAAAACTAATTCAACTACTGCTATCAATGTAGATGACACTACCTTTGATGAGAACGCTACAGTTACAGTTATTGTACCTGCAGATGCAAAAGGAAATGTGACTCTCACTGTTGGTGATAATGAATATACTGCAAATGTCACTGATGGCAAGGCAGTGTTCATCCTGCCTAAATTAGGTATTGGCAAATACACTATCCATGCTGTCTATAACGGTGATGATAAGTATGAAAGTAGCAGTGCTGATGCGGAATTCAACTCTGGGTTGAAGGTAGTTGCCGAGAATATCATTTGGGGTGATAATGCAACTGTTTATGTAATTTCTCCAAATGGAACTCAGGGTATGCTGACTGTTGTGTGCGAAAAAGCAACCTTTGTGGTTGAGATAACTGATAGTGTCATGAACTTCACATTCACCGGCTTACTTCCGGGCAAACATGAATTGTCTGTTGTATATGATAGGACTGCTGACGGCTATCAGGTAACCGTTAAAAAGGAAATTGATGTTGCCCGTTTAGCATCTAACATGACTGTTAGTGTGGATGATGTAATTGTAGGTAATGATGTTGTAATTCATGTGACTGTGAACTCCACAGGTGATGTGAATGGAAGTCTTGTTACTGTAACCATAAACGGCAAAGAATATAATGCAACAGTAGTCAACGGCACTGCAGATATCCGTATTAGCGGTTTAGGCGTCGGCAAGTATGAAAATATTAACGTAACATTTATGGGTACTCAGTTTGTAGCACCTTCAGTTGAAAACGTTACATTCAATGTTAATGTTCTTCCGGTCAACTTAATCGGTGGTAAAAACATTAATGTGTTTTATCTTCAGGGCGCACAATACAGTATTCGCGTAATGGATATCAGCGGCAAACCTTTATCCGGTATCAGAGTAACCTTTAATGTTGGTGGTAAGATCTATAATGTTGTCAGTGATGCCAATGGTTATGCTAAACTTAATGTTAACCTGAAACCTGGCAGTTATAAGATTACTGCTTCTGCAAATGGCAAGTCTGTAAGCAATAATATTAAAGTCAAATCTATCATCACTGCTAAAAAGACTACCAATGTTAAGAAGAAAGCCAAAAAGACCATTATTAAAATCACTGTTAAAGGACATAAGGTCAAACAAAGCAGTAAGGTTAAATTCACTTACAAGGGTAAAAACAAGATTAGTGTCAAGTTTGGCAAGGACATGAAAAAACAGACTGTTTTAGTCAAATTCAAAGGCAAAACCTACAAGGTGAAAGTCAACGGTAAAGGCAAAGGAACATTGAAACTGGCTAAGAAAGTTGCTAAAAAACTCAGGAAAGGTAAAAAATACTCTCTTAAAGTTACTTTCAATGGCCCTAAACTTTATAAGAAAGTTAAAGTGACTGTAAAGTTCAACGGCAAGAAATATAAAGTTAAAACCAATAATGCCGGTGAGGCTAAATTTAAAGTAACTAAGAAGATGGTTAAAAAGTTCAAGAAGGGTAAGAAAGTTAAATACACAATTACCTATAAACTGGACACTATCAACAGATTTGTTAAAATTAAATAAAAGTGGGGGTTGAAAATTTTAACCTCAACTTTTCCACCTTTTTTGGGTTAAGACACTTAAATTTAAACTTTAAGGAAAGATCTGCTTCTTTCCACCTATTTTTTATTTTCAGATTTTCTTTGAAAAATATGTTATTCATTTGCTAGTATTTTTGATTAAGTATTTTGATTTAAAAATAGTATGATGATGTTTAATCAAAGGTTTTTTTAATTATTTTTAGTTTACCCTCTGGAATCATATTCTGATTCATATTGGTGTGTATCACTCAATGCATGTCATGATTTTTGAAGAATTTTTTTGTTAATATGATTTTTTGGAGCAAGTTAGATTTTGCTCCAATTTTTCAGCATTGTAATGTATTAATATTGAGGTTGGGGGTTAGGTTGCGAGAGTTGCTTTTTTAAATCCGCAATTTCCGCTTCAAGTTCGCTAATTCTAGTGGTTGCGCTATTTTTTTCTCGTTCAAGAGTAGTGTTTCTGTTTTTTAAGGTGTTGTTTGTTTTTTCTAGTGTATTATTTGTTTTTTCTAGTGTGTTGTTTGTTTTTTCTAGTGTGTTGTTTGTTTTTTCGAGTTCTAAAACTTTGTTTTTGAATGTGGTTAAGGTTTCAAATTTTTCTATTGTTTCAGAAGTGGTTTTTTCTTTTAACATTTTTATCACATATTCAAATTTATGTTCATCATCAAAGTATGCATCACTCATCGCAAATAGAACGGAATATAAAGTAAATTCCATTTTTGGAGATAATTGATCAATTATTTCATTATAGAGTTCAATAACTTCTTCAGTTATCTCTTTTCCTTTGTCTCTTGGAGCAAATACGGTGATTATTCCAAGTTCTAATGCATCTTCGTCTGTTATTTTTTCTTGCTTTTTAATTATGTTTTTGACATTATTTAATCTTTTCTTGTTGTCTTCTTCGCCAAGGTCAAGATAATGGGGTTGGATAATGTCGGTTCGACTTCGTTTGAACTGTTGAACGTGCTTTTCTTGAGGCAGGTGTGAAGCAACAAATGAATATTGTGGAAGATTTGTATCGTGAATCTGCTGGATTCCATAATAACTTATCATCTCTATTTTTTCATCATCAACAGGGGTTGATTGATGTTCTCCGTTAACGGCCACAGCTTCAAATAATTCAACAAAGTCTGGATCAGCTATATATGAACTGTCCATTTCTCCCATGTGTCCATCTTTGAAATATACTTTTTTGTTAATTTTTTTCCTAAAGATTCCCGGAACATTAAGTCTGGAGTATAATATTTTCGGATATTCATTGTCCATAATAGTGTATCCGAAATCAAATGGCTTAGATATTTTTCTTTTTCGAATCATATAATCACTTTTACTTAATTTCAAAACCGGAAAAAGATCTTTTTCTATTGGTTGCACCAATATGTGCCAGTAATTTTCAATATGGCACAATGGTGTGGTTATTCAATTGGTATTTTGAATGGTAGTTTTGACAATTTCAACTGTCTAATTAGTAATTGGATTTGGGTTTAAATATTTGTTTTTGAAGTGCGAAAATGTGCAAAAGCACAAAAGCAAAAAGTGTTTTAATTCGTTTAATTTTAATTTAAATTGAGGTAATGGTCTTTTTTATAATATGTGTTTTATTTTTTCACTTAATTTAAAAATACTCTTTTCATTGATCTTCATCAATGCTAATTAAGTGCCCATTAATTTTTAGTTTAACCAAAATATTTAAATACTATTTCATCCAACCATTATATAACACGTGTTAAGTGTTAGGTCATAGAAATTTAGGTTAACCTAAAAATTTAGAAACCTTTATATACTATGACAAACAATCTTTTATACAAGTGACATATATTTAGGTATGCCTAAATTTTCACTTAACAAAACATATTATTAGTCAATAATATACAATCTCCAAAATATAAATATTGTATTAAATTAGTTTCCACAATTTTCTAATTTAATACCTTGGAAAATTCTTCTGCCAAAAAATTTTCCAAAAGTCGATTGGTGTTTAACTCTCCTCAAACACTAAACACCAATTAATCTCTTTTTTTACAAATTTTTCTAAAATTTTTTAGGTATACCTAAAAAATTAGAAACCTTTATATACTATTATGTTCAATTTTATATTAGGTGATAAAAAATTAGGTCTACCTAAAAATCTAATTTTTGATTACTTATATGGTTTATATTAAAACCATATTACTACACTCCGATTTATTAAATTAGTTTACTCTCTTTTCTAATTTAATAAAAAAAGCATATAACTACTCTCACGAAATTAAATATGTCTAACATATTTAATTTCACCTATCTTAAATTTTAGGTTCTAATTTTTTAATAAACAGTCCCATAAACATCACAACCATCGGGAAAAATATCATATAAATCACAAACAGCAGCTCTGAAGATATCACATCACCCATCACAGTTGAACCTGCCATCAGCATTATAAGACTTATCACAGGGGCCAAAATCGCAATGAAGGTATAGATTAAAATAAAGGAATTCAATTTCTGCGAAAACTCCTTTAACTTAATCTGCATATCAAATGAAATGTCCTTGGCAATTATCTCCAAGCTGCCTGCCAGGTTTCCACCAACCCTTAAAGTACCGACAATCTGATGAACTGCCCTTGACAATCCCTCGGATTTAACTCTCCTTGACATTTCAAGCAGAGCATCTTCAGTTGATTTTCCGAACTTCACTTCCTCCAGAACCCTGTAAAACTCCCTTGAAAGAGATCCGTAATTCGCATTTCTTATGGTTATCAACGCATCATGCAGGCCTCTTCCAGCCTTCAGCTCTATGCTCATATGTCTCAACGCATAGGGAAGCTCCTGATTTAAGTCGGAATATCCTCTCTGATCTTTAATGTAGGGATACTGCATGAGGAATATGTAGCACATCACAACCAATATCAGATACATTCCACTTATTTCCAGACTGGTCAGTAAGGTTATCAAAATCAATCCGATAAACAACAGGACAATCACCTGCCTTTTCAATAAAATCCTAAGCAGGTCATCCCTCACCTTATCGAATCTTGTTTCATAATTTGCATGTTCTGTTTCAGTATCCATATTTAATTTTTCAAGAATTGACGAATCAATTTTCCCGCCAATTCCTTCATTGCCACTGAATGACAGGTTTTTAAAGAAATTGACGATGGAAAGTGCAAATCCACCAATTAAAATAAAAAAGCCATTAAACATCATAATCACCTGTTTAAAATAATTCTGTTCAAGACCTTTTGAGGATTCTTGTAATAAAGTTCAATAACACTGTTCACATCTTCAACAGAACGGATGTCCTGATTGATCATATGCTTCAGGACAATCTTGCGGTTTTCAATTTCATGATGAAGTTCGGTGATTGATTTGCCGCTCAGGTTTGCAATCTGCTCAAGAGTGTGGCTTGTTATGCTTACGTTTTCAATTGTGTCCCTTTCTGGATTCCATTGAAAAATCTTGTTCAGCTGAACAGTGCCTTCCTCCATTCCGACAACTTCCGCCACTTCACTGACTCTTCTAAATGACATTCCTGAAGGAGTGTAGATTCTGTTTTGCATTATGATAAAATCAATTGCCTGAATCATGATTTCAGGAACAGACATCGGTTCATTGGTCAGCCTTGTTATTGTCTCTCGGGCATCATTTGAATGCAAGGTTCCAAAACCGGAATGTCCTGTGTTCAATGCGGTGAATAATGTGATTGCCTCACCAGCCCTCACCTCCCCGACGATTATCCTGTCTGGGCGCTGTCTAAGGGAATTTTTAACAAGGTCATTCATGGTAAGCTCCCCTTTTCCCTCAACATTTGCAGGACGTGTTTCCATGCGGATAACATGCTCATGGGGAATCTGAAGTTCCAAGGTATCTTCAATGGTTATTATACGTTCATTGGGATTGATGAATGCTGAAAGGGCATTCAGTGTTGTTGTCTTACCTGAACTTGTTCCTCCGGAAATGATTGCATTGGCCGATTTCACTCCAAGCCCGTCAATGCACAGCCACAGAAAACCCGCAAGGTCAAGCGAAATTGTCCTTGAATTAATCAGATCTATGACTGTCAGAGGGTCTCTTCTGAACTTACGTATTGTAAGTGACGGTCCGTCTGCAGAAACAGGTGGAATGGTGGCGTTGATTCTTGACCCGTCAATCAGCCTTCCGTCCAATATGGGAGATTCCTGGTCGATTCTCCTGTTGATTTGTCTTGCAATGGAATCGATTAAATCCCTGATTTCACCTTCATTGCAGAACTGGAGATTTGTCTTCATCATTCCGTATTTTCGGTGATAGACAAAGACCGGTTTGTCCGTACCGATTATCATGATTTCCTCAAGATCATCATCCTGAATCAGTGAATCGATTTTCCCATATCCTATGATGTCTCTTAAAAACCTTCGGGAGAGGTCATCCAGATATTCATTTGAGATATTGGTGTTTTCATTGATTTCATTTATCCTTAAAAAAAGAAAATTCCGGATGTCATTTAAGAGTTTCTCTTCTGAGGCCTGAAAATTCTCTCCGGTTGATATTGCAAGGTCAACGAGGTTTTCACGCATTTCTCCTAAAAGGATTTTTTCATTGTGGCTGTATTCTCTTTTTATTACATTGTATTGTGGTATTATTTCATTGTTCATATTTTCACCAATGGCGATTTTGTTCTGTGATTACTATTTAGTAATACTAATTTATATATTTTTTATTACTTTTGAAAGCATTATTAGTGATATAGGACAATATTTTAACATTAAAGCAATTTTGAGGTGATTTTTATCATAAAAATAGATGAAAAAATCAAATCACTAAAAGAATGTGAAAACTGCCAGGATATACAAATCAAAAAGTTCTCGCCCTTGAAAGATTTAATAGACTTTGAAACTCTCAATGGAGAGTACATGAAATGCAGTTGCGGAAAAAGGCCATTGGATATTGTGATGAGTCACATCTTAAAAATAATGATTGAAGAAAAAATCGTTCCCGAAAAGGCAACCTTGAGGCGAAACTCTCCGGTACCGTTGTCCGAGTTTTACTACAGCACCTTAAACCCTCAGTTTATAGCAGAAAAAACATTGATACTGCTTCATTCGGATTTCACTCAAGATGCTGCTTCAAGACTTATGGATGAGGTGCCTGAGGTAAAATGCGTCCTAAAGGGAAGTCCCCAAGATACCGTTGGCCAACTTGACAGGGACTCTTCAATAAATCACTTTGAAATTCTTGAAGGTGACGACACACAGATAAACGTCATGAGAACACTTCTCGGTGAAAAGATAATCATCGTTAAAAACCAGTCCAGACATCACATAGAAGTGGCAATGACCACTGAAGATAAGCTGGTGAGGCTTCACAATTATCTAAAAAACAACAATATAAAAAAAGGTGTTGCGGTTGACGCAATGTGCGGACTTGGAGCATTGGGGATATACCTTTTGAAATACGGCTTTGAAAAGGTAATATTCAATGACATAAACCCTGAGATGACTGAAGCGTTAAAGGGCAACCTGAAAATAAATGGCATTGATGAAGGTTATGAGATAGTCAACGGTTCTTTTGAGGATTTGGAAGTTGAAAAGGCAGACCTGTGTGTGATTGATGCATTTCCAGGAGTTGAAATTGAAGAAATAATTAAAAAAGCTGAAGAAATAGCAGATGATGTTGTTGTCATCTAGCTATAATCTATTATTTATTTTTAAAATGATTTCAAACATTTTTTGGATATCTTCAGGCATATTCTTTTCAACAACTTCAAATGAAGCAAGATGTTTTCGATTGAGGTATTCCTGAGCAAAGCTACGTCCTATAAATTCAACACCTTCAAAATTCATAATAACCATTGAAACGTGGGGTTCTATATTTTTAAAGAGTTTTTCAATTTTTTGTCGGGATCCCAAATCAGCACCTATTTCTTTTTTTAGAAAAACTTCAATTTCAGTCATGTTATCAATTCATATTTTACTTGTTTTAAATATTTATAGATATCAATTTTTGAATTCAAATTCATTCTTAGACTAACCAAGGTTCCATCAATGCAGTCTTTCGGAATTTCTCTTGCAATTACCTGCTCATCAGTTATATGT
>OCTW011384948.1_pt1 | contig 10097 bp, 6 predicted proteins | sample 1539671 | NCBI WGS metagenome assembly OCTW01 (sample SAMN02144230, study PRJEB22623) | gut metagenome | biome: sheep rumen | host: Ovis aries | place: New Zealand
TTCGCACATTCCGCCTCGATTTCATACAAGCCCTCAGAAAAATCGCGAAGACTCAGAATTTCAGCAAACTGTTTTGCAGATAAAGTCATTATCTTCATTAATAAAACGTACTGCACCACTCGCTTTTGTTTTTTCCCGAAACGAGCCAAAGCCTTTTCTGCAATTATATTCGGGTCATCACAAACACTCGCAACTCCGTCAACGAAAAGGCAAACATCATGAATAATTTCTTTCGACATTGAACGCTCCCTTTTGTGGTTTTATCCATAAACTACATTCGCAGGAATGTTGCAGTCAAGAGGGGGAACTGTTAGTCGAAACAAGCCAATTTTTCGGATTTTTTGACGTTTTTTGTAAACATCTATGCAAGATTTGTTCCTACAGAGAGCCAAATTTTACGCAAACTCCCCAAATTTATTTACATTTTCATTGACATAGCCCTTTGCCGCATGGCATTGGGCGACCGGAAATTTTGAGATTCGTCTCTTATTCTCATTGCTGAAACTACCACTTTCAATCTACACGAGAATAAGACGAGCGCTCACGTCCCATTTGGGGCGTGGGTCGTTTGTGCTTGTTGTGTAGAAGGGTGTGGTAGCCCGCAGCAATGATAAGCACGGAAAACGACTCCACGCCTTTTTTGTTTTCTCGACATCCTGGGCCAAGGTCTCCGTGCACAAGGGATGACTCGTTCATTTTTTACATGGAGCACGCCCTGATTATGGCAAAGAAAAAAGCAGTCGAGACCACACTGAACCTCGAAAACATCCTCTTTAAATGTCGCGATATTTTGCGTGCTGCCAGAAATTCGGGTTCGTTCTTCGAAAAACGCGATATGATGCTCACGCTCGTATTCTTGCGCTTCATTGGCGAAAAATTTGATGACGGTGTCGCCAAATTGCGCAACGCACTGATAGACCAAGGACTCGATCCCGATGATGAAGGGGTCCGCATCGCATTTTTTGAGGATATCTCCTTTACAGACGGAACTTACTATTTGCCTCCCGAAGCTCGCTGGTCAAATATCATTGACACTCCTGCTCCAAAACTGAATTCCGCGCTTGATGGTGCCTTGCACAGTATTGCTACCGACTCGAAAGACCTCAAGGGCTGCTTTGTTGAAGGCACGTTCATGACGCGAAACCTTGCTCCCAACGACATCAAGAAACTGGTGGACGAGGTGAACAAGATTAGCCATAAAAAGTTCGGCGAAGAAAAGGACTTGATTGGCCGCGTTTATGAATATTTCTTGAAGGAATTTGCCGTAAACGCCACGAAGGAAGAAGGTGAATTCTATACTCCCCACGATGTGGTGCAGTTGATAGCCTCGATGATTGAACCTTACGACGGAACGCTCTACGACCCGTGTTGCGGGTCGGGCGGCATGTTCATCCAGAGTGCGGAACTGGTCAAATCTAAGCAGGGTGATGTCAACCGCATCAATATTTACGGCCAAGAAAAAGAGGCCGCCACTTACCGCCTTGCAAAAATGAACCTCGCCTTGTGCGGGCTCAGCCATCATTTGGGCGAGACGAACGATTCCACATTTAGGAACGACTTGCACAGGGGTCTCTATTTCGATTACATCATGGCGAATCCGCCGTTCAATCTCAAGGGTTGGTATGATTCGGATTTGGAAAAAGATTCCCGCTGGGCCGATTACGAAACTCCGCCAGATAGTAATGCGAACTATGCATGGATTTTGCACATGCTTTCGCACCTAAAGCCGTCTGATGGTGTAGCGGGTTTCTTACTTGCAAATGGTGCGTTAAACGATGATGACACGATTAATATCCGAAAGAAACTTATCCAAAATGACAAGGTCGAAGCAATTGTCGTACTGCCGCGAGAACTCTTCATTACCACCGATATCAGCGTGACACTTTGGATACTGAATCAGAACAAGAAGGGCGGAAAATACAATGGTCGTAAACTTCGCAACCGCACGCACGAAATTCTCTTTATGGATTTGCGTCAATGGACGGAAAACCCTGTGAAGAATGAGCAGAAGAAAAAGGTACGTCTTGTCACGGAACAGATTGAACGGGCCGCAAGTATTTATCACACTTGGCAAAACGAGGGAACCGACGGCACGAATTATGCGGTGCCGGAACTTTACCGCAGCGTAGGAATTAAGGAAATTGAAGAAAAGGGTTGGGCACTTACGCCAAGCAAGTATATCGAATTCATCGACCACGACCTGGATATTGATTACAAGAAAGAGATGAAGCGTATTCAAAGCGAAATGAAATCCCTGCTCGCGACAGAAAAACAGAGCCAGGAAATGTTGGTAAAAGCCTTCAAGGGCATTGGCTTTGATATCGAATAGCGGGGATGGATTATGGCTTTGAAAACGTATAAATTAGGTGAGTTGATAGAACCATCGGATGAAAGAAATTCTGACGGCAAATATGGTATTGATGATGTTCGAGGTATTTCCACAGGAAAAGAGTTTATAGAAACAAAAGCAAATATGGATGGTGTAGGTCTCGCTAGTTATAAAGTTGTAAAACAATACGAATTTGCATACGTTTCAGACACTTCTCGTCGTGGAGACAAAATTTCTTTAGCGTATAACAAAAATTGTCCAGAATTCTTAGTTTCATCGATATCTACGGTTTTTCGTGTAAAACAGCCAAAAATACTTTTTTCTGATTATCTCTTCATTTATTTCAATCGTCCTGAATTTGACCGTTTTTCTCGTTTTAATTCTTGGGGTAGCGCTCGTGAAACATTTTCGTGGGTTGATTTGTGCGATATAGATATAACTCTGCCTGATTTACCAACTCAACAGAAGTATGTCGATATTTACGAGTCAATGGTTGCTAACCAAAAATCCTACGAAAAAGGCCTTGACGACCTAAAACTCACCTGCGATGCCTATATTGAAGAACTGCGAAGAAAAACGAAATGTGAAAAAATTGGACCGTATATTCATCCCATAGACGAAAGAAATTCAGATTTAAAAATTAAACTAGCTCAAGGAATTACGAACGAAAAATTTTTTGCCACCCCTAAGCAAGTTGCAGATGCGGAACAGAACGCCAAAATAGTTAGAACAGGGCAATTTGCATACAATCGTGCTACAACAAGAAATGGAGAGAAAATATCAATAGCATACCGTATCGGAGAAGATTGCGTTGTCTCATCGGCGTATCAAGTTTTTGAAATTGTGCAGACAAACAAGTTGTCTCCAGAATATTTGATGATGTGGTTTAAACGTTCTGAATTTGACAGATATGCGAGGTATATGTCAAAGGGAAGTGCTCATGAGTTTTTTGAATACTCCGACATGGAAGAAGTTCAAATTCCCATTCCCGATATTTCCGTTCAACGCGCAATCGCAGACATTTACAAAGTCTATACAGAACGCAAGCGCATCAACGAACAGCTGAAACAACAGATAAAGGACATCTGCCCTATTCTTATTAAGGGTTCGCTGGAGGAGTAAACCATGGCAAAATTGATGAACTTCAACGGTCGCTTCTGCGAATCGGATTACGAATTTGCCTTTATCTCGTATCTTGAAGTAGAAGGTTGGCAGTATCTGCCGGGCAACAAACTTGCCCGAGAAGAAATCAAGGAAGTCCTTCACGCTGATGACATCAAGGAGTATCTGGCAACAAATAATCCAGACCTGTCGAAGGACGATGTCGAAAAACTGTTCGACACCATTCGCCTCGTGGGTGCCGAAAGCGATTTTGCAACACTTCACAAGTTCTACAACTGGCTTATAGACGGTATCAAGTTCACTCCGCAAGACGGGAAACCAAGAACAATTCAACTGATAGATTTTGAACGCCCTGAAAATAATATTTTCCGCGTCGTGAACCAGTTGACGGTTGAATATGTCAACAACGGCAAAAAAGAAAACCGCCGTCCCGATGTGATGCTGTATGTAAATGGGTTCCCGCTTTGCGTTATAGAACTGAAGAACCCCGCCGATGCAAACGCCACTATTTATGACGCTTGGGAGCAAATCAATATCCGCTACTGGCGCGATATTCCGCATCTTTTGCATTATTGCCCATTGGCCTGTATTTCCGATGGCGTAAAGACCCGTCTTGGAACGGTCCGCACGCCTTACGAACATTTCTATGCGTGGCGACGAATAAACGAAGGTGACAAGATTTCAACGATGCCGTTTGCCGAAACCGAGGCGATGATAAAGGGCGTCTATAACCCAGTCCGCTTCCTTGAAATTTTCCGCGACTACGTTTACTTTCAAGACAGCGAATACGACCACGACGAAAAAGAAATTGTCTGCCGTTATCCGCAATTTTTCGCCTCCCGCTTGCTAAAACAGAGCATTGTCAAGTCCGTCATTGAAAAAAGCGGCAAGGGAGGCACATACTTTGGTGCGACCGGTTGTGGCAAAACTTACACGATGGCGTTCCTTGCCCGTCAACTGGCTCTCCGCTGTTCCGATATTCCCGAAATCGGGTCGCCTACAATCGTGATGATTGTGGACCGCGAAGAATTGCAAAAGCAGGGCGCAAAACTTTTTAAGAAAAGCACGGAGTTCCTGAATCTTGGAAGCGTCGAAGTAGTAAAGAACCGCAAGCAGCTGCGAGAAGAACTTGGTGCGCGCGAAAGCGGCGGGTTCTACATTTGTACCATTCAAAAATTCTGCGACCGCGAAGACGATAAAATCGGCCTGATAAACAATCGTGCAAACATCATTTGCTTTTCGGACGAGGCTCACCGAACACAACTGGAACATTCCAAGAAAATCCAGTTCAGCAAAGATGTGGACGAAAACATGAAGGCAATGATTTCGAAGCCTTATGCGAAAGTCCTGCGCGAAGCGTTCCCGCATGCGACTTTCGTCGGATTTACGGGAACGCCGATTGCTGAAACATACCAGACTTTCGGTGATGAAATCGACCGCTACACTATGGACCAGGCGGTTGCCGACGGCTTGACTGTTCCTATCAAGTATCATCCGCGTATTGCAAAGGTTTTGCTTGACAAGGAAAAAGTCAAAGAAATTGAAGATTACTATAAGAAGTGCGCTGAAGATGGTGCAACAGCCGAAGACATTCAGGCCAGTAAAAAGGCGATGAGTTCCATGGAGGTGATTCTTGGGGATCCCGCTCGCTTGGAACGCCTCGCAGTTGATATTCACGACCATTATGTTTCTAGTTGCGCAGGCGAACCGGACCGCGTACAAAAAGCGATGATCGTGTGCTCTTCTCGCCAAATTGCATACGACCTGCTGAAGAAATTCCAGGAGAAATATCCTGAATGGTTTGTCGAAAAGAAAACACCTGATGGTGTTATAGCAACTGAAGAAGAATTGAAGAAAATGCAGCCCGTGCCTTTTATGGCAATGGTTGCAAGCGTCGGGAGTAACGACCGCAAGGAAATGTACGATTATCTTGGAGGTGTCAAGAACGATTCTCGTTCCGAAGAATTAGATATTGCCTTCAAGAACGAAAAATCCAACTTCCGCATTGTCATTGTCGTGGATATGTGGATTACGGGTTTTGATGTGCCCTGTCTTACATACATGTACAACGACAAGCCCCTAAAAAAGCACATACTGATTCAGACAATAAGCCGTGTCAACCGTAAAGATACGGGCAAAGAATATGGCTTGATTGTGGACTATATCGGCATTCGCGATAACATGCGCGAAGCGATGAAACTTTATGGCGGAGATACATCCGTTGCCCCGACGGTAGATGATGTGGAACAGGCAACAGCCGTATTCAGGGGCGAATTGGAAATTCTAAAACGCCTATTTGCCGGGTTTGATATCACTCCGTTCCTGGATCCGGAATGCGAACCCGCCAAACGGTACATGTTGCTTGCTAAAGCGGCAGAATATGTGTTTACATCAACGCAGGAACTCAATTCGGAAAACAGAAACGGAGCAAAGGCGCCGCAAAAGGTTTCCTTCAAGAATTACTTCTTGCAAGTCGTGAAGCGAATGCGCGTGGCGTTTGATATCTGCTCGCCTTCTGGAAATTTGAGCGAAGAAGAATCCGCCCTTGCACAATGCTTTATGGCGATTGCAGGCTTTGTGCGTAAAATGAGTGGTACAAGCGACATCGATACTGATACGATGAATCGCAATGTCGCCAAAATGGTTGAAGAAGCGCTCAAGTATAGTAAAGTCGAAAGTGTTCTTGAAAGCGGTGACGAAGAGGATATTTTCAGCCCGGAATTCTTTGAAAAACTTTCTGACGTCAAGATGCCTGCAACTAAGTTGGAACTTTTGGTGAAAATGCTCCGCAAGCAAATCAAGGAATTCGGAAAGATGAACCAGATTGCGGCAAAGTCTTTCTTAGAGATGCTCGAAAGAACAATCGAGGAATATCACGAACGGCGTAAGGCTTTGACTGCTGAAGAAGCGGGTGAAACACAGGAACATGCGACGGACGAAATCATCAAGAGCGCGACAGAACAAGCTCTTGAGATTTTGCGCCAGATGAACGAAAACCGCGAAAGCTTCCGCAAAATGGGCTTAACCTTCGAGGAAAAGGCTTTCTATGATATTCTGCTTGCTCTCCGCGACCAATACAACTTTGAATACGGCGAAGACAAGAACGTTGACGGCGTTATCATAAATGAAAAATGCAAGGCCTTGGCGAAGAAGGTGAAAGAAATCATTGATACGAAATCCTCATTTGCCGACTGGCTCAACAATCAAAATGTGCGCAACGCCCTCAAAGTGGATATCAAAATCTGCCTTGTGAAAAACGGATACCCGCCGCAGTACAGTCCCGAAGTATTCAGCAAGGTTATGGAACAAGTGGAGAACTTCGAAGAAAATCAATGAAAACAATAGCTTTCGTCAACAAAAAAAATGCACATATTTCGACTAATTCTCAAGGTTGTTAAACAAGGATGTTTAACGTCTTTCGGAAGGCTTCGATGAATTTTTGTTCAGATTCAATTGGACCATGACCACTAACTTTTAATTCTATAGATTGTCCTCGTTTGTAAAAAGCCTTGATATATGCTTCAGGGCGTAATAAATCAAATTCGTAAACAGAAGATCTGTTCCTTCCTTCAAATACATATTGCGACTCGGAACATGTTGATGAGCTCCACTTTGCAAATGCTTTTTCAAGCTCTAAAGTGTTGACAATACCTTCAATATTCGATATATTAGGTATTTGTAGGAATAAATAATGGCGATAATTTTGATTCGTACCTCTTTGAAGTTTAACAACAGGTAATGTCTTTTTCAGAACAGATTTACAAAAGCAATCTGTCAATTCAATACAAAGAGTATTATATTTTAGATTTTTGTCTAAAGAACCGTCCATCGCTGTTATTTCATGAGCTGTTTTTACCAGATGAACTAATTCTAATTTTGTTCTCATCGGGAAAAATGACAAGACCTCTGTGAAAAAATTTTCAACATAATTTTTCCCAACCATATCTGTTGAATCAAAATTATTTTCAAAACCATCAAGGAGCAATAAGGGATTGTCTATTTTTTCTCCATTAGAAACGGGAATCACCATTTGGAAAAATTTTTTAAAGTAGTAATTTCCAAATTGAATTTGGGTTTCATCAAAATTGTCGCAAACAATTGTTCCTGGACGAGTATCTGGATTGGTAAATTTTTGAGTCAAATTAAATTCACGTCCAAAAGTCTTTGCTATGGAACCAAGTAATTCACTTTTATTGATTGCAACTAATTGAATGAACGTGTATTTATCGGATGTTGTGTCAAAACATATATGATGTAATCGCTGCATTACCTTAATAGCGTATTCTGGTAAGCAACGGTCAAGTTCATCTACCGCAATAACGACGTTTTCAAATACATCGTTGCTTTCCGACAGGACATTAGTTAATTGAAAAAGACTTTTGCGAACCATATCTAAAGTTTCATTTAACGATTGATTCCTGTCGAAATCTTTTGATATAGCGGGAACATTGTCTGCGGCTATTGCTTTTTTCCCGGATTCTAAAAATTCGTTAAAACCGATACCGAACTTATTTGTTAAGATAGTCGATATTACTTCGGCGAAAAATTTTAATGCAATTTGTATTCTGTCTTTTTTATTCGTGTCCGAAATTTTATCTTGCAATTGGTTCAGTTTATCAATTATAACAGAGAGTATAGCGACAAGCGGTTCTTCGTAATATTCATTTTCCCAACAGTTGTAGTGAATTACCAAATAATTCTTCAACTCGAGTTTTTGCTCAAGTTCTTTCAAAATCCACGATTTGCCACAACCCCATTTACCGTCAATGGCAAATGAAAAACCATCATGAGCTTTTGTTTTTTGGACAATAATGTTTTCCAATAATGAGACGAACGGTCCACGCCCTAACATATCTTGCGGCATAATTTTAGTCCTTTTTCTATGCAATATAATTTTTTACTTCCCTATTTACTTGATGATGAAACTCTATTCCAGCATTTCTTTTGACCAATACATTTCTAGCTTATCACGAATCAAATTCATCACATCTTCAAAATTTAATGGATTCGTGTATTTGATTTTGTGTAAAAAATTTTTCCAAAGAGCTAGTCTTGCTTCGTTATGGGAGAAATTAGCAGAAAAAAGTTTAGCTTTGGAAGTGTAGTTCGTTTTCCTGGCGCGAAAAGTCGCTTTGATGGCTGATTCAAGAACTTTGTTGTCAATCTTGTGATTTGTCAAAATTTGATAGACGTCAAAGAAATCCTTCATGCGGCTATTGCTTTCGTCTCGCTCAATCATGGCATGGAATTTTTCGGCAACAATAGATTCGATTGAATAGACAAAAATATTCGCTTTAGGCAAATTGTCAAGTAGTGAGGGGTACGACATCTCTTTTACACCAACAACCGAATCTCCGAACCCAACGTCAATGGCAACCCACTGACGAATTGAATCCAAGTTTGCCTGTATTTTCACATGAAGCCCGAGGTATTCCTTATCATTCATAATGTCATTGACTTGAATGGAGTCGATATCGAAAGTAATGCCGTCTTCAGGACACGTTTGCAAACATATATCAGCAAACATAGAGCGGAGCAGTTCTGGCTTTGAAGGGAAATTGATACCGAGTAAGTCCACATCCAAAGTTGGGCGCGCAATTACGGGATTCAAAGCAAACAATAATGAACCGCCCTTCAAATAGAATGATGACCTGTACTTGCTTTTTGCGAGACGATACATCAAGCGCTCATGAAAGAAGCGTATGAGAACTTGTTGGTAGTTCCCGCGCGCTTTTCTCGTTTGCTCCAGTAGGCGATTTTTTACTGACTTTGCGACATCCTGAACCATCTCAAAGTCCTATTTCCAAATATGTTCTTAGTGTTGCCGCCACACGGAGTTTTTTTGCATATTCAATTAGCTTAGAAATGTTCCTATCGTGGCGACGAAGATATGTCTTAATTATTTCCGCGCATACATCTAGTCCTATTTTATTGCGGTATTTTACCGCATCGCAGACGGAGCGTTCCAAGTCGGTGACATGTACCTTATGCCCATGTACTTCTGCTATTGTGGTTCCGAATTCCAGCAGATGATCCGACCAATAATAAAGCGTTATTGGAGGGAAATCGGGCAATACGAGTTTTCGTTTACGTGGAATAGCGATACAAAATGCGTTAGGAATTTGCGTCGTGAGTTCGTAATGTTCCCACGCCGAGTACATGCATAGCACGCCACCGGGCACAAGGATATCTATATCGAGCATCGTGTCGGCCAATACTATGGGTTCAGCAAACACACCTGGACGCAAGCGAAGCAACTCACCCGATTGAACCTTTTGTAGGGTCTGATGGTACTGGTAGGGGCTCATGTTATCGCGAAGCATAAAACCTTCGATATTGCGAATTTCTTTTCCGTCGTATTTTGGCATATCCTTAATATAACAAAATTACGGCATTTTTGCAAATATGCCGTAGAATTTTAACATTTTTATCTAGGATACAGAGTTTAACAACTATCAAAATTTCAACGAAATACGGAAAAATTCAGAATCTCAAATAAATTCCCCTCAATCTATCCAAATCCCTATCCTTATCAAAATTTGTTCGCATTTCGTCCAAAGCCCAATCTCCGAAGATTCCTTCTGCGGGCAAAGTTTCGCCGTTCATCGCGTCAATAAACTTTGAAACATCTTTCTGGATTTCTTCA
>OCTW013389226.1_pt1 | contig 10095 bp, 9 predicted proteins | sample 1539671 | NCBI WGS metagenome assembly OCTW01 (sample SAMN02144230, study PRJEB22623) | gut metagenome | biome: sheep rumen | host: Ovis aries | place: New Zealand
AAAAAAACAATTAACAAAACTCAATAAAAAAGAACAACAATGAAAAAATTTATCCTTTGCGCATTCTGCGCACTTTGCGGTTTCATCACCGCCAACGCACAGGCCAAGTTCGGCCATGTGAACACCCAGGAGATTATCCAGGCCATGCCCGAGTACACCAAGGCTAAGGGCGAGATTGAAACACTCACCAAGCAATATGAGGCCGACCTGAAGTCAATGCAGGACGAGCTGCAGAAGAAGGCCGACGCCTTCGACAAGGAGCAGGCCACACTGCCCGACAACATCAAGCAGCGCCGCCAGCAGGAGCTCCAGGAGATGTATCAGAAGATCCAGCAGAGCTATCAGGACAACCAGCAGGCTCTCGGTAAGGCCCAGCAGGAGAAGATGCAGGCTATCACCACCAAGGTGCTCGACGCTATTAAGCAGGTGGGCCAGACTGGCGGCTACGTCTATATCATGGAAATGGGCGCCGGCATACCCTACATCTCTACCACCTTGTCGACCGACGTCACCGCTCAGGTGAAGCAGAAGCTGGGTCTGAAGTAAACGCTGTTTCAGACATATTTCAAAAAGTCACTGGCTCGGATATGAGTCAGTGACTTTTTGGTTTTTAAAGAGTTACTATTAATACGTTAATCCTTTCCAGAACCGAAGGGTCGGATAGTGAGACCAAAGAGCAAGTGGGTGGTCTGCAAATAGGGGTTCGCATGGAACTCTACAAATACTGGCAGCGACACATTACCCACCTCAATATCCTTCGTGGCACGCAGCGAGGCCATCACGCAAGCCGGCCCCTCAGCATACATATAGTAATATTGGCTGCGAGTGATGGTGCCTTCTGAAGTTTTCTCTGTCTGTGACTCCTTAGTGCCGGCGCTCTCAAACACCGTGCCGCCGACACCCAGCGACCAGTCAAGACCGCCAAGCTTGAAAGGTACACTAAGCTCCAAGTATGTGGAGTAAGCCTGATCGCCATTAATCTTATAGTCATTACCCCAGAATATCGTATATGCCTGCAGACTGCCGTACTTACACGTGTAGCCTAAGTTGGCCTCCAACTGATGGGCACCCCTCTTCTCATATTTAAAAAAGAGGTCGTTCTCTTCTATGCCCGACGTCCAGTAGTCAGTAACGCCAATGTTGAAACCCCACCGCTCGTAGCCCAGAGTGAGGTCAATCTCTTTCAAGTCGTCCTTCTCTATACCGACGCTACTCATAGCATTTATGAAGAGTCCCTTCCAACCGACTTGTATCTCTGGCTGTATGGACACGCCAGCCATGTCAGTACCACGCCACATGTAGTGGCTGACGATGTCGGCATTAAGGTATGATTTAGGCTTATCCTGCGCATAGGCGCCAAAGCTTGTTACTAACAGGCTGGCAGCAAAAGCTGCCCGCAAAGGGCTAATAAATTTATCAAATTTCATCTTTCTAACGATATACGGCTGCAAAGTTACGAAAAATCCTTGAGAATAAAAAAATAATTTTGTAACTTTGCAGCCAAATAGACAATTTGGGCTAAAACAAACAACGTTATAATTATGTCTATCTGGATTATCTTCAAGCTGCTCGGCTCGCTGGCTCTTCTCATGTTTGGTATGAAGACCATGAGTGAGGCGTTGCAGAAAATGGCCGGACCGCAGCTGCGCCACGTCCTCGGGGCCATGACCACCAACCGCTTTACGGGAATGTTGACGGGTATGCTGGTAACAGCCTCCGTCCAGTCGTCAACCGCCACCACAGTGATGACCGTTTCGTTTGTCAACGCCGGCCTGCTGACGCTGGCACAGGCTATCTCGGTCATCATGGGTGCCAATATCGGCACCACGCTCACGGCCTGGATCATGTCGGCAGGTATGTCGTTCGACATTACGGCGGCCGTCTACCCGGCGTTCTTCATCGGCATCATCCTGATTTACCAGAAGAAGTACCGCTACATCGGCGACTTCCTCTTCGGTCTGTCGTTCCTGCTCTTGGGACTGGGGACGCTGCGCGCCACGGGGCAGGACATGCACTTGGGCGAGAATCAGGCGCTACTCGACTTCTTTGCATCCTTCGACCCCACGTCGTTTGTCACCACGCTGGTGTTCCTGTTGCTGGGTGGCATACTGACGTTCTGCGTGCAGTCGTCGGCAGCGGTGATGGCTATCACGATGATTCTCTGCTCCAGCGGTGCACTGCCCATCTATCAGGGTATCGCCCTGGTGATGGGTGAGAATATCGGCACCACGGTCACGTCGAACCTCGCCGCCATGTCGGCCAACACGCAGGCCCGCCGCGCGGCCTTGGCCCACATGTTCTTCAATGTCTTCGGCGTTATCTGGATACTGTTTATCTTCCGCCCCTTCATCGACATGGTGTGCGGATGGGTAGGCTACGACGTGACAATGACCAAGGAGAGCGTCGGCGCTGCCGCCTTCCTGGCCAACTCGGCCAAGCTGAGCTTCGTGCTCGCCGCCTTCCACACCACGTTTAACGTGGCCAACACGATGATTCTCATCTGGTTTATCCCGCAGATCGAGAAGTTTGTATGCTGGGTCATCAAGCCCAAGCGCGTGGACGAGGAGGAGGATTTCCGACTGCACTTCATCACTGCAGGCTTCATGAAGACCCCGGAGCTCTCGGTGCTGGAAGCCCAGAAAGAGATACAGTCGTTCTCAGAACGTATGCAGCGCATGTTTGGCATGGTGGTCGAACTGCTGAAACTCTCGTCCAGTGCTACGGCCAAGGAGGCGAAGGCACAGGCCGGCGACTTCAACAAGCTATTCACCCGCATCGAGAAGTATGAGGGCATCAGCGACAATATGGAGCTGGAGATTGCCAAATACCTCGACTCCGTCTCTGACGCTCACCTCAGCGACGAGACGAAAGCCAAGATCCGCGCCATGCTGCGTGAAATCAGCGAGCTGGAATCTATCGGCGATGCCTGTTACAACATGGCGCGCACCATCAACCGCAAGTACAACGGCAAGCAAGACCACTTCACAGAGCGCCAGTATGACCATATCCACCAGATGATGGGGCTCACCGATCAGTCGCTTACCGAGATGAACCGCCTGATGGGTGGCCGCAAGGAGGCGTTCGACGTGAACCGCACGTTTAACATCGAGAACGAGATTAACAACTACCGCAACCAGCTGAAAGCACAGAACATTGCCGACATCAACAACCATGAATATACTTACGCCGTGGGCACCATCTACATGGATCTCATCAACGAGTGCGAGAAGCTGGGCGACTACGTGGTCAACGTCGTGGAGGCTCGCATGGGCATTAGATAAATTTGGAAAATTGAAAAATTAAAAAATTGGGGGCACGCAGTGAGGAAGGTACGGACGATAGAGATGCAGCGGCTCACGGTAGAGGAGTTCCGCGAGGCTGAGAAGCTGCCGTTGGTGGTGGTGCTCGACGATGTGCGCTCGATGCACAACGTTGGCAGTGTGCTGCGCACGGCCGACGCCTTCCGCGTGGAGGCGGTCTGCCTGTGCGGCATCACGTCGACGCCGCCGTCGGCAGAAATCCACAAGACGGCTCTCGGCGCCGAGGACAGCGTGGCCTGGCGATACTTTGACACCGCCCTGGAGGCAGTCAATGAGTTGCACCAGCAGGGCTACACCATTTACAGCGTAGAGCAGGTGGAGCACTCCACGAAGCTACAGCGGTTCAGCGCTGAGCAGGGGCGTCGCTATGCCGTGGTCTTGGGCAATGAGGTGAAAGGCGTGCGCCAAGAGGTGGTCGACGCCAGCGACGGCTGCCTGGAAATTCCGCAATTAGGCACAAAGCACTCTATGAACGTCAGCGTCACCGCCGGCATCGTTATCTATAAGTTTGCCGAGCAATTGATACTCACCAACAAATAAAACTAACAACGAAAGAAAGGAAAATAAGAAGATGAAGAAACTGATTATGACGTGCTGCATGGCAGTCATCTGCGCCCTGACGGCTATGGCCGAGGGCAGCATCTACGACATCAAAGTGAAGGACGACGCCGGCTGTGAGGTGTCTATCGGCGACTATAAGGGCAAGGTGCTGCTCATTGTCAACACCGCCACCCGCTGCGGCTTCACGCCCCAGTACAAGGAACTGCAGGCTCTCTATGAGAAGTACTCTAAGGATGGTCTGGAGATTCTCGACTTCCCCTGCAACCAGTTCGGCCAGCAGGCGCCGGGCACCATCCAAGAGATTCACCAGTTCTGCACAGCCAACTTTGCCATCGGCTTCCCGCAGTTCGACAAGATTGACGTCAATGGCCCGCAGGCATCGCCGCTGTTTACCTACTTGAAGGCTCAACAGGGCTTCGGCGGCTTCGACCAGAACGACCCCATGGGCAAGCGCATGGACGAGATGATGAAAAAACGTGATGCCGACTACGCCAAGAATGCCGACATCAAATGGAACTTCACCAAATTCCTCGTTACCCGCGACGGCAAGGTCATCCGCCGCTTTGAACCTACCGACAAGATGAGTGACGTGGAGGCTGCTATTGAAAAGGCTATCCGCTAACAACATTAAACAATGGAAACAATTAACGACATACAAGACGAAATTATCGACGAGTTCAGCGGTCTTGACGACTGGATGGACAAGTATCAACTGCTCATAGATTTAGGCAACGAGCAAGAGCCCCTGGCCGACGAATACAAAACGGAGCAAAACCTCATTGACGGCTGCCAAAGCCGCGTGTGGCTGCAGGCCGACTATGTGGACGGCCGCCTCAACTTCACCGCCGAGAGCGACGCCCTCATTGTCAAGGGCATCGTGGCGCTGCTCATCCGTGTGCTCTCAGGACATACACCACAAGAGATTCTCGATGCCGACCTCTACTTCATCGACAAGATTGGTCTGCGAGAACACCTCTCCCCCACCCGCTCCAACGGATTGGTGGCCATGGTACGACAAATCAGGGCCTACGCCGTAGCTTATAAGGACAAGAATTAAGAATATCAATGCGCAAAGTAATAGGTATCGGGGAGACGGTGCTCGACATCATCTTCCGTAACAACCAGCCGCTGCAGGCCGTGCCTGGCGGGTCGGCTTTCAATGCCGTCGTCTCGCTGGGACGTGCCGGCATATCAACAATGTTCATAGGCGAAGCCGGCAACGACCGCGTGGGACACTACGTCAAACAATTTCTCGCTGACAACGGTGTTGACGACTCACACGTAAACATGTTTCCCAACTCTAAGTCGCCCATCTCGCTGGCTTTCCTCGACGAACAGAACAACGCCGAATACGTTTTCTATAAAGACCATGCCCACGATCAGCTGGAGTTCGCTTTCCCTGAGGTGAACGCCGACGACGTGGTGCTCTTCGGCTCGTTCTTTGCCATCAACCCCGTGGTGCGCCCGCAGGTGTTCGGCTTCTTAGACTACGCCCGCCAGCATGGGGCCATCCTCTACTACGACGTCAACTACCGCGCTTCGCACCAGAACGACTTGATGAAGGTGACGCCCAATCTGCTTGAGAACTACGAGATGGCCCACATCGTGCGCGGCTCTAACGAAGACTTTGAGGTGATATACCGCAAGACTGACTGCGACGCCGTCTACCGCTCCGAAATTTCGTTCTACACCAAGAAGTTTATCTACACCCGCGGCGCCGCCCCCGTAGAGGTAAGGGCCGACAGCGGCTTTGCCAAGCAATACCCCGTAGCATCTACAGAGACAGTAAGCACCATCGGTGCCGGCGACAACTTCAATGCCGGCTTCGTCTATGGCCTCATCAAGCACGGCATCACCCGCAGCCACATAGAGGCCGGACTCACCGAGGCTCAATGGGATCAGCTCATAGCCTGTGCCCAGGCTTTCTCCGCCAACTGCTGCAAGAGCCTCAACAACAGCATCGACCAAGACTTCGCCAAGCAAATGAGGCTCTAAAGTCCACCATCCCAGAAGCCCCAAAATCCCAGAAGCCCCAAAATCCCAGAAGCCCCAGAAGCCCCAGAAGCCCCAAAAAATCACCCCGACAACAACCCTAAAAAAGAAATATCAATGAAAGAAATCACCAGCAAAATCTATTATGTCGGCGTCAACGACCGCAACAAGAACCTCTTTGAGGGCCTTTGGCCCCTACCCCACGGCGTAAGCTACAACGCCTACCTCATCGACGACGAGAAAGTATGCCTCGTCGATACCGTCGAGGTAGACTTCTTCATGCCCTTCCTCGAGAACATCCGCGAGGTCATCGGCAACCGACCCATCGACTATGTCGTGGTCAACCACATGGAGCCCGACCACAGCGGCTCGCTGGCACTGCTCAGGCAATTCTACCCCGACATCCAGATTATCGGCAACAAGAAGACCTTCGACATGATGGCCGGCTTCTATAAGCTCACTACAGGCCTCTGCGAGGTGAAAAACGGCGACACCCTGAGCCTCGGCGCTCACCAGCTGCAGTTCGTCCTCACGCCCATGGTCCACTGGCCCGAAACCATGATGACCCTCTGTGGGAGCGTGCTTTTCAGCGGCGATGCCTTCGGCTGCTTCGGCGCCCTCAATGGCGCTTTTGTCGACGAGCAGATGAACTGCGACGAGTTCTGGCTTGAGATGGTGCGCTACTACAGCAACATCGTGGGCAAGTACGGCACACCGGTGCAGATGGCCCTGAAGAAGCTCGCCGGCGTGAAGGTAGACTATATCTGCGCCACCCACGGCCCCGTGTGGCACGAGCATGTAGAGAAGGTTATCGGCATCTACGACCGCCTGAGCAAGTATGAGGCCGAGCCGGGACTGGTTATCTGCTACGGCACGATGTATGGCAACACCGAGCGCGCCGCCGAGGTCATCGCCCGCAGTGCCGCTCAGGCTGGCTTGAAGAATATCGTGATGTACAACGTGTCGAAGACCCACCACTCCTACATCATCCGCGACCTGTTCCGCTACCGTGGTCTCATCGTGGGCGCACCGACTTATAACACCGGCCTTTACCACGAGATGAACGTGCTGCTCGACGAGCTGTCGCAGAAGGACATCAAGGGCCGCCTCTTCGGATGGTTCGGTAGCTTCAGCTGGGCATCGAAAGCCGTGAGCGAGATTACCCGCTGGAACGACGAGAAGCTGAAGTATGAGGCTGTTGGCCAGCCCGTGGAAATCAAGCAGGCTCTCAACACCGAAACCATTGCCCAGTGTGAGGCACTTGGCCGCGAAATGGCTGAGCGGCTGCTGAGTCTGTAAGCCTTCCTACGGGAACAAAATACGCTTCGCGTCATTCACAAATAAAAACCCGATAAAACATAACAAAAACAATAGTACTACTTGTTTTTATCTGTTTTATCGGGTTTTTTATTTGTTTTGTTTAGCACGCTTTAGCGTAACATCTCATTTTATCACACCCCTTTTCTTTATAGTATTACCTCTCTTATAGCGGTATCAATCCTGAATGAGGCACTCGCCGGTCATGTCGGCGGGCTGCTCCAGGCCCATGATATGCAGGATAGAGGGTGCCACGTCGGCCAGACGTCCGTCCTTCACCGTAGCCGAGTTGTTGTTGGTGACGTAGATGAAGGGCACGGGGTTCAGCGAGTGAGCCGTGTTGGGCGTGCCGTCAGGGTTGATGGCGTTGTCGGCATTGCCGTGGTCGGCAATGATGATGGCCTCGTAGTCGTTCTTCTTGGCTGCCTCGATGACCTCGCGCACGCAGTTGTCAACGGCCCACACAGCCTTGGCAATGGCGTTGTAGACGCCCGTATGGCCTACCATGTCGCCGTTGGCGAAGTTCACCACGATGAAATCATACTCCTGAGTGTTGATAGCTCCCACGAGTTTGTCTTTCACCTCGTAGGCGCTCATTTCGGGCTTCAGGTCGTAGGTGGCCACCTTCGGCGAAGCCACGAGTATGCGGTCCTCGCCTTCGTAGGGCGCCTCGCGTCCGCCGTTGAAGAAGAATGTCACGTGGGCGTACTTCTCGGTCTCAGCGGTGTGCAGCTGCTTCAGGCCCTTCTTGCTCAGGTATTCGCCTAAGGTGTCCTCTACGTTCTCCTTGGGGAAGAGGATGTGTACACCCTGGAACTTAGCGTCGTAGGGCGTCATGCAGTAGTACTGCAGGCCGGGGATGGTCTTCATGCCCTGCTCGGGCATGTCCTGCTGCGTCAGGGCGATGGTCATCTCCTTGGCGCGGTCGTTGCGGAAGTTGATGAAGATCACCACGTCGCCCTCCTCAATCGTGCCGTTGACGGCGGCGTTGTGGATAGGCTTGATAAACTCGTCGGTGACGCCCTCGTCGTAGCTCTCCTGCATGGCTGCCACCATGTCGGTAGCCTGCTTGCCGGTGCCGCTGACGATGAGGTCGTAGCCCTCCTTCACGCGCTCCCAGCGCTTGTCGCGGTCCATAGCGTAGAAGCGGCCCACAATGCTGGCGATGGCGGCGTCGTTGTCGGCGCACACCTTGGTTACCTGCTCAATAAAGCCCTTGCCGGAGCGGGGGTCGGTGTCGCGGCCGTCCATGAAGCAGTGTACAAAGGTCTGGTTCTTCAGGCCGTAAGCCTTGCCAATCTCTATAAGCTTGAAGAGATGGTCCAAGCTGGAGTGTACGCCGCCGTCGGAGCAGAGGCCCATGAGGTGGAGCTTCTTGCCCTTCTCCTTAGCATAGCTGTAAGCAGCCTTCACCTGCGGGTTCTCCATGATAGAGCCATCCTTGCAGGCGCGGTTAATCTTCACCAGGTCCTGATAGACGATACGGCCTGCGCCGATGTTGAGGTGTCCCACCTCAGAGTTACCCATCTGTCCGTCGGGCAGTCCCACGTCCTCGCCGCTGGCAGCCAGCTGCGAGTGGGCACTGGTGGCGGTCAACAGGTCGAGATATGGCGTCGGCGTGTTATAGATAACGTCGCCCTTGCCATGCTTACCGATTCCCCATCCGTCGAGAATCATCAATAGTGCTTTCTTTGCCATTGTTGTTTCGTATCCTAAATGTTTCAGAAGCTTCAGAGCTCAGCAACAGCAGCGAGCTCCGAAGCTTCGGTTAATTACAATATTTGCCTTACAGCAGGTTCATCGTGTCGGTGGCAATCATCAGCTCCTCGTCGGTGGGGATAACCACTACCTTCACCTTCGAGTCGTCGGCCGAGATGATAGCTTCCTCACCGCGTACCTGGTTCTTCTGCTCGTCGAACTTCACGCCGAGGAACTCCAGACCCTTGCACACCTCAGAGCGCATGCTCACCTGGTTCTCGCCGACGCCGGCTGTGAACACGATGACGTCGACGCCACCCATGGCGGCAGCGTAGGCACCGATATACTTCTTGATGCGATAGAAGTACATGTCCTGAGCCAGCTGAGCCTTCTTGTCGCCGGCCTTGGCAGCGTTCTCCACGTCGCGCATGTCGCTGCTGCCGCCGGTGATGCCGGCCACGCCGCTCTTCTTGTTGAGCAGGTTGCTCATGCCGTCGGCATCCAGGCCCAGCTTCTTCTCAATAAACGTTACGGCGCCGCCGTCGATGTCGCCCGAGCGGGTGCCCATGACGAGACCCTCCAGCGGGGTCAGGCCCATCGACGTGTCTACACACTTGCCGTCGACCACGGCGGCGATGCTTCCACCATTGCCCACGTGGCAGGTGATAACTTTCGAGCCCTCAGCCTTCAGTCCCAAGAACTCCAGAGCGCGGGCGCTGACGTAGCGGTGGCTCGTGCCGTGGAAGCCATAGCGGCGCACACCGTACTTCTCGTACAGCTCGTAGGGAATAGCGTACATATAAGCCTTGGCGGGCATAGTCTGGTGGAAAGCGGTGTCGAACACGCCCACCTGGGGCAGACCCGGCATGAGCTCCTTCACGGCGTTCACACCCTTCAGGTTGGCGGGGTTGTGCAGGGGAGCCAGGTCGCTGACGGCCTCGAAAGCCTCCAGCACCTCGTCGGTGAGCAGCACGCTCTTGTTGAACTTCTCGCCGCCGTGCACCATGCGGTGGCCAACGGCGTCAATCTCTTTCAGGTCTTTGATGACGCCAATCTCGGGGTCGGTGAGCAGCGAGAAGATGAACTTCACACCCTCGGTATGCTCGGGAATGTCGTGCATAATCTGCTTCTTCTCACCGTTAGCCAGCTTCACCTTCACAAAGGCACCGTCCAGGCCTACGCGCTCGGCGCCGCCACTGGTCATTAC
>OCTW011593144.1_pt1 | contig 10094 bp, 8 predicted proteins | sample 1539671 | NCBI WGS metagenome assembly OCTW01 (sample SAMN02144230, study PRJEB22623) | gut metagenome | biome: sheep rumen | host: Ovis aries | place: New Zealand
AGACCCGTTCTGATACCTGCCCGCTGCAGCAGGCTCTTCAGAAAAGCGCCCGTAGCCCACTTCCAGTCCGTTCCCACAATGTGGATGTATTTCAAACTCTCCTGCGGATCGCCCAGAAGGTGAAGTAACTCCCGGATGGTATGCAATCCCGGCTTCGTCGCCAGGAACTCCGGAGAATGGAGATATTCCATCGCCTGCTCATAATCCATACACTGCTCCTCCATAGCCGAACTGGTACAACTCTCTTTTTCCTCGATTATACCATCTTCTCCGATCTTTTCGTTTCTCTCCGCCATGTCATTATTGATCAATCTTGATCAATTCCGGATAGTCTTCGCAAATCTTGACAACCGATGATAAAATATCAAAAAATAAGCATGATGTAAAAAGGACGATACGATTGCGAAAGGAGGGGAACATGAGACAGGAAACGGAATGGGGTTACATTGACTGGGAGTACCTTCCCGAAAAGGACGAAGAGAACCGCTGGATGAGCGTCGGGATTACAACAATTCTCCCCGGCAGCACCCAGTCTCCCCATGTACATTACGGGCACGAACAATTTCTGTATGTTCTGGAGGGAACCGGTATTTCCAGGATCAACGGGGAAGAGGCCCGGATCCATCCGGGTATGTACCGGGCTATCCGCCCGAATTCCATTCATGAAGTCATCAATACCGGAGAGATCCCTCTTCGGGAAATATTGATCTCAGTACCCGTTCCTCTTCAAGTTTCTCCCGGACCCACCGGTCCGGTCAGCTGGCAGGCCTACGATCCCGGTCAGGACGACCGGCTCCGTCATCTTCTGTACAATGCTGTCAGTGAACTGAAACCCCGGCTGCTGAACGACATATGCATTCCTTTTTGTCTGTATGACAAAAAGAAGCAGATTGTTCTGCACAATGCCTCCTACCCCGCACTCTGCCACAAGTGCTGCAATCCCGCATTTCATCCCGAAGCGTGTGCGTGCTATTCCGCATCCCTTACCAATGCCGCTCCGGAGGAGAATCACTACGTCTTCACCTGTTCGAAGCAGATGAAATGCTATCTCATGCCTATCCGGCTCGGGGACAGGATGATCGGTGTACTGCGGGGCGGACAGCACTATTCTTCGCCGAACCCCGCCGGCGGGCAGAGCGAAAACTATGATACGCCGCGCAGCACAGAGCAGGGAATCCTTCATGTGATGGAGCAGATTCAAAACAGCATACAGAGTTACTGCATGATGTGTTCTTCAATATCGAAGCTGGAAGACCAGAAGCATCTGCTGAACGCAAGTGCCCAGGAGAACACGGCACTGAAAAAGAATCTGAATGAAGTACAGGAAAAGATCACAAATCTGAAAATCAATCACCATTTTCTGTTCAACACGCTGAACAGTATGGCAGCCATGGCATTGACCGGAGACCGCTATGACCTCTATACCAGCATCGTCAATCTTTCAAAGATGTTCCGGTACACCATGGTCACAGACATGAAAATGGTGTCCCTGAAACGGGAAATCGAATACCTGCAGACCTATCTGAGTCTCCAGAAACTGCGGTACGGCGACGGTCTCCGGATCGAATACAACATCGACGATCACTGCCTGAACACCCCTGTTCCGTTTAATTTCCTGCAGCCCATCGTCGAGAACGCATTCACCCACGGATTCATGTCTTACGATTACGAAAAGTACGTCTGCATTAACGTGGCGCCGAAGCAGGAGAATATCTGCATTGAAGTCATCAACAACGGGATTCCGCCGGGACTTGCGGAACTGAAGCAGATCCGGGAAGGCTGGGCATCCCATTCCGGTCATGGTCTTTCACTGATCTACGACAAGCTGCAATATTCATTCGCAGGACAGTTCTCCATGGACATCCGCATTCTGAAAGGCGGAAAGACCTGCATACTTCTGCAGATTCCGATCACCACCGGATCATGAGAATTTTCATTTTTCTGATCCCCGTTCGTTTCATCTTTCTGTGTCCGTTCCTGCACGCAAAAACGGGGCTGACCCGCAGCCCCGTTGAAATTACCCGATCTAATCCAGATGATACTCTTTTCTCTTCTTTGCATACTCGTCCCAGACGCCATCCGGATCGTCAACGCCGAACACTTCCGGGTCAAACATCGGATCCACACCCGCTTTCCTCTGTTTTTCATAGTCCCGCAGAATCTTTACCGCCTTGTTGGACAGCAGCAGAATCGCAATGATGTTGCACCATGCCATTCCGCCGCAGCCGATATCGCCCATACTCCAGACGACCTGACTGTTCACAACAACTCCGGCATAGCAGGAAACCAGGAAGACGCAGCGAAAAACATAAGTCCAGGTCTTGTTTTCCTTCGACAGGTAACGGACATTGGACTCCGCCTGGTAGTAGTATCCCATCAGACTGGTGAACACAAACAGGATGATAATCACCGCCAGCAGTTTTCCGACCCAGGCTCCCAGCGAACGCATCAGCGCAGTCTGTGTCCACAGCACGCCGTATGTGATGTTCGGCACATTTGCGGTGATCAATTTACCCCCTGCGTCCGCCACGTTATACGTTCCGGTCAGCAGGATGATAAATGCGGTGCAGGAACACACCAGCAGCGTATCAATATACACAGATCCGGCCTGAACCAGTCCCTGTTTCGCCGGATGACTGCACTCTGCAGAGGCGGAAATGATTGCACCGGAACCCTGACCGGCTTCATTGGAATACACGCCGCGCTTCACGCCCCAGGCAATCGTGCTTCCCATGATCCCCGCATAGATTGATTTCGCACCGAATGCGGACTGGAAGATCAGGGCGATGACGCCCGGCAGTCTGCGGATATTGAGTACAATGATGACAATGGCCAGCACCAGATAAATCACACACATGACCGGTGCCAAAAGCTCTGCCACACGGCTGATCCGCTTCACGCCGCCGAATGTCACCAGAGCGACCAGGATGACACATGCCACACCGATGACCCAGTACGGAATGTGCCACGCATTGTCGAAGGTGGCAGCGATGGACTGGACCTGCACCCCCGGCATCAGGAGTCCCGGTCCCAGAATGGTCGCACAGGCGAAAACCACTGCCAGCGGTTTCAGATGCAATCCCCGGTCCATGAAATGGGCAGGGCCGCCCACGTACACTCCTTCATGGATTCTCTTGTAAGCCTGTGCCAGAGTAGTCTCGGAAAATGCGGAGCCTGCTCCGATCAGTGCAATCGCCCACATCCAGAACACAGCACCCGGACCGCCGAAGTAAATCGCCGTCGCAACCCCTGCTACATTCCCCATACCGACCCGGGAGCCTACCGTCGCCGCAAATGACTGAAACGGGGTAATTCCCTTGTCGGTATCCGGTTTTGCTACAATGAGCCGCCCCATCTCCCGGAACAGCCGGAACTGAGGAAACTTCATTCGGATCGAGAAATAGATGCCTGCACACAGGCACAGAATCACCAGCGCATTGCTCCAGATGATCCCGTTTTTTCTCCTGCGCAGAACTCAGACAGAAAATTACCTTACCGATAATTTATCCGAATTTTTTCACTTCAGATATACTCTGATCCCGCATCTTATGTATGTAATTTGATTATTTCTCCGGTTTTCCCCGTCAAATTCATGCAATACCGTCCGCAGAAATCGCTTGCGGATTTCCGTGGACGGTATTGGATTGCCTGGCATCCCAGTATCTGTGTTATTGTTTATCCCCTTTCGAAAAGTGTTCCTTCGTCAGTTTCATGGCCGCACCGGCAAACACCCAGAGGGACAACAGGTTCGGAAGGGCCATAATGCCATTTACCGTGTCCGCCAGATTCCACACAACAGTAATATTGATGATCGCTCCGAGGAATGCGAAGACACACCATATCACCCGGAACGGCTTGACCACACTGCTGCCGAGCAGGAATGACACACCGGTCTCCGCATACCAGGACCAGCCCAGCAGAGTCGAATAGGAGAACAATACCGTGGCCACGATAACAACAATATGTCCCCAGTTCCCCGGAAGTCCCAGCCGGAACGCTTCTGCGCTCAGCGCCGCAGAAGTTGCGCCGGAATGCCAAACACCCGTTGTTATGATGACCAGCGCAGTGGCAGTACATACCACGATCGTATCGAAGAACACTTCGAGAATGCCGAACAGTCCCTGTTCACACGGATTTTTTGCCGATGTCGTCGAATGGATCATGGCTGAGGAACCAATTCCCGCCTCATTGCTCATAATGCCCCGGGAAACGCCCATCCTGACTGCGAATGCGATGGACGCTCCGGAAAAACCGCCTACTGCCGCCTGTCCGTTAAACGCTGCCGAGAAAATCAGTCCGAACGCAGGGATAATGCGATTTCCGTGAAGAATCAGGATGACGATACAGCCTGCCACATAGATCAATCCCATCACCGGCGTCAGCACAGAGGTAACCCTTCCAAGTCTCTTAATACCCCCGAGTATAATCACACCTGTCAGTACTGCAAAAAGAATGCCTACAATCCATCCGGGAACGTGATACCTGCTGAGAGAAGAGACAACCGTATTGGTCTGCAGCATATTACAGCTCACCAGTCCCACAAACACTGCTGCGAAAGCGAATATTCCCCCCAGCACTTTCGCCAGATACGGATGGGATTTCATTCCGTTTTTCCAGATATACATGCAGCCGCCGTGCCACTGGCCGGTTTCATCCTGCTCTCTGAACTTCATTGCCAGTACGATTTCCGTGTATTTCGTCGCCATCCCCAGGATCGCCGCAACCCACATCCAGAAAATCGCACCCGGTCCTCCGGTGGCAATCGCCGCCGCCACCCCTGCAATGTTTCCGACACCAATACAGCTGGAAAGCGCAGAAGCTAATGCCCAGAACGGCCGGATTTCTCCCTCACCGCTGGTTTTCGTCCGAAACATCGACCGAAAAGCCAGCCCTATTTTCCGAAACTGAATGCCCCTCGTTCGAATTGTCAGGTACAGACCCGTACCAAAATAGACCGCCAGCATGTACGGACCGAACAGGACACCGGTGATGGACGTCAGAACCGTATTTATTCCTTCCATCTGTCACACCTCCTCACTTCGAAACATTCCTCAGTATCTTCTGTACTACCGGGCACAGCGCTCCCGCCAGAGCAGCATGCGCATCAGAATTCATATGCACCCCGTCCGCCGGATCTGCACAGACAGCACTTTCTGCATCAAAGAAGGATATGCCTTCCAGATCCGCAATTCGTTTGATCTGCTGACTTAACCCCCTGGATTTTTCCACACAGGACGCTCCCATTTCCTGGCCGATGAAATTATCCATGACCGTTTCTAAAATACGGACAGGGGACACCAGCAGTACGGCGGGCGCTTTTCCGTCCGCCCCGCAGCCCGAATGCAGGATTTCCTCCACCAGTCTTTTCATCGCTTCTCCGACATTGTATGCATTCATGCCGAACCGCTCATGAAGATCATTGGTTCCCAGCATCACAATCACCAGATCCAGCGGCTTATGACTGGCCAGACACGGCGGAAGATATGCCAGCCCGCTTTTGTATCCCTTCACCGGATCATCGAACACGGTTGTTCTGCTGTTCAACCCTTCTTCTATTACATGGCAGTCATCACCCAGCAGATCCTGAAGCCGTCCTGTCCACCGGGTTTTCCAGTCGTAGCGCTCTCCGCCTTTGCCAGGGATATATCCCCAGGTGTTGGAGTCGCCGTAGCATAATACATTTTTCATCCGCACCACCTCCCCACTCTTCTGCACATCTCGCACTTCAGACCTCATCCCGGAACGGGAATCCTAAATGATTCCCATTCCTTCCAGCAGTCCCCATGCAATCAAGGCCGATCCGACGAAAGTTCCGACCATGACACAGAGCGTAACCACAACGCCCCGCCAGCCGATTTTTTTGAATTCCACCCAGTCCTTTCCGATATTCACCCCTGCGAAGGCCAGCACCGGCGTCGCCAGCGGAAGCAAACCGATCTGACCCACATACTCATTCACGACCGTCGCCGTCGGGCTTCCCTGAACGGCCGCCAGAATACCAATGATGGTGATCCAGATAACGCCCGGGATCGGAGTGATATCCCCCAGAAACATCCCGGCAACCGCTATCACCAGCAGAATCAGCATCCCCGGAATCGCCTTCGAAAACTGAATTGCAAATCCGCTGGTGATCCAGTTTCCGACTAACGCAATGGCTGCGGTAATCAACATGACCAGAAGCCCTTCCAGGAATTTATCCAGACTCATTTCTTTCTTCATACTGTTTTCCTCCTGATATCCCGTTCTATTATCCAAATGCCGCACTACTGCTTCCCGGACCTTCTCGACCGATAACGATCCAGCTTTTTGTACCACCAGTTACAGAGCGGCAGGCCGATCAGAATCGACATCAGAATGCCGTCTGCCGTCGAGAACGTGTTGCTCAAACCCGCCAGCGTGGAAATCATATTGTACTGTGCTGATCCCTCTTCAAACATTGCCAGAAGCGGTGCACTGGACGCCGCCATCATACTGCCGGATCCCACCCCGCAGGCCATGGCCAGGGCATACACGTGAATCGGCGTGAATGCCGCCAGAAACGATACGAGAAGATTCATGAAAATAGTCCCGATGACTGTTCCGACCGTATATGTCGTCAGCACTCCCCGGCCTTCCGGTGAATCCAGTCCGTATTTCTGTGCAATCAGCCCCACATTCGGCTCTCTTGCAATCGAATGGGTCATACCGACGGCTTCCCTCTTGAATCCCAGCAGGACTGCAACCGGCAGTGCAACGAGGATCGTGCCCAGATTGCCGAATTCCTGTGCGATGAGCGGGACCACATATCCGCTCTTCGCAATCACGATGATCGCCGCACCGGAGTTCACGGCAACTTTTGCAATAAAAACAGAGATGCCGATTACAACGAATGTATTCGCCTTATGACTCGACTCCACATCAATCCATTTAATCGGTTTGATCAGGAAGCACAGCAAACCCAGAACCATGGCATAGAGCAGCGGAAGAAACATGATATTTGCCTGCCCCACAGGGATGGTGATGATGTTGATCTTCTCACTGATGCAAACGATAACGAAGCAAGTCAGTACCAATGGCCAGGACTGCAGGACTTTCTTAGTGTTTTCAAATTTCATGCATCACGCCTCCTCTGATTTCAGATATTCAATTGCCTTAAATACCGACATACTGTACAGGCCGCCGCCGATCTTCAGACATGCCGGATCGAATTGGAATTTCGGACTGTGCCAGGAATAGACGCAGTCTTTTTCCTCATTTCGTGTTCCCAGCCAGTAGAAGAAACAGTTGGCTCCGGCATCCTGGAAAACAGAGAAATCTTCTCCGCCGGTGGATGGAACCGGATCAACCGGCACAGCCACTTCGGAGGCCGCCGCCAGCCCCACAGGGTACAGTTCCTTCGCCCCTGTCACACTCAGTTCACGGATAAATTCCAGTTCTCCTTCACACTGATAGGCAGCTGCGGTATTTTCGATGATTTCACGCAGTCTCTTTTCGATAAGATCGATATCCTCTTCCCGAAAGGCCCTGACCGTTCCATACATTCTCACTTCATTCGGCGTCACATTATTCGTCGTTCCTTCTCCTGCACGCACATTGCAGATCGAAAGCACACAGGGATCAAACGGGCTGGTGTTCCGGCTGACAATCGTCTGCGCCGATAATATGATGGAAGCTGCACAGACAATCGGATCCACATTTCTCTGGGGAATCCCCCCATGTCCTCCGGCACCGGTAATCTTCATATTGATCCGATTCACCGCCGCCATCAATGGCCCGTTCTTTACGGCCACGGTCCCCGCCGGGATCTCCGGTGAGTTATGCAGACCAAATAATGCATCCACATGCGGGTTCTCCAGACATCCCTGTTTCACCATCAACTTCGCCCCCAGATTTAATTCTTCAGCAGGCTGGAAGAGGAACTTGACACTGCCGTGTATTTCCTCTCTCATGGCAGAGAGGATTCGTGCTGCTGCCAGAAGAGAACCTGTGTGGGAGTCGTGACCGCAGGCATGCATTACCCCCTCATTGAGAGACGGGAAGGGACAGCCGGACTGTTCCTTCACCGGCAAAGCATCAATGTCCGCTCTCAGGCCAATACAGGGACCGTCCGCTGCGCCGCGAAGCAGACCTACTGCACCGGTTTCAAGACCATAATCCAACAGTTCAATGTCCAACTCCTGAAGTCTTTTTTTGATCAATTCTGTCGTATTATGCTCTTGAAAACTTAATTCCGGATGCTGGTGAATATACTTAAAATCCTCGATGACCGCTGTTTCTGTCTCATCCATCAGTTTTCGAACACGATCTCCGATATCTCCCATCCGCTGCACCTCCTTTTTCCTTTGCGGTTGCTTTTCAATAACGGTTTGATTGAATTATAGTTTTTCCAAAGAATATGGATAATTCTGCATTTTATCCTCCTTTAGAACGTTATTGATGCATACAGAAGCAGAGCAGGTCAAAATACGGGAGACACCTATACAGAAAGATCCCCGCCCGTATGCTCACTTCCCGGGCGGGGATCTCTCCTCTGACTCTATATTGGTGAATTATTCAGGCGGTCATATTCTCCAGCCTCTGCTTCGAGTACACAGAATTTGCTCGGCGGAATTTAATCGTCGAAACTGCCTTCCGGATACAGCGGGAATTTCGCAATCATTTCCTGTGCTTCCGCCCGGCAGCGGGCCAGAACCTCCTCATTCTCCGGTTCTCTCGCCACCCGCGCCATGATGTCGGCGATCAGCTTGATCTCCGGTTCTCCCAGACCTCTCTGGGATACCGAAGTCAGACCAATCCGGATGCCACTGGTTACAAACGGTGATGCAGGATCGAACGGAATCTGGTTCTTGTTTACTGTGATGCCGATGTTGTCCAGTGCATTCTGCATCACCTTTCCCGTCACATTCATCGGCCTGAGATCTAAGAGAACCAGGTGATTGTCTGTTCCTCCGCTGACGCAGCGGAATCCCTTCTTTTCCAGTTCCGCCGCAAGGCACTTCGCATTATCCAGAACCCGCTGCATGATCTGCCGGAATTCCTCGGACTGCGCATACTTGAAGGACCAGCATTTCGCCGCCATGGTCTGGAACTGCAGGGATCCCAGGGAGCCCGGAAAAGTCCCTTTGTCCAGCATTTTTGCGTATTTCTCTTTGCAGAACACCATTCCCGAACGCGCACTGCAGAAAGTCTTTGTCGTCGATGAAGATACGAAGTCCGCATACGGAATCGGGCTCGGAATAACTTTCGCCGCAACAAGTCCCGCAATATGGGCCATATCAACCATCAGATATGCCCCCACACCATGAGCAATCTCCGCCATTCTTTCATAATCGATCAGTCTCGGATAGGAAGACGCACCGGCGATAATCAGCTTCGGCCGGAACTGCTTCGCATGCTCCGCCAGAGCATCGTAATCAATCTGCTCTGTTTCCGGATCCACCCCGTAGAACTCATGATGATAGAATTTCGACATCCAGTTCGCCGGGGATCCGTGGGTCAGATGACCGCCCTGATCCAGACGCATGGACAGAATCTTGTCTCCCGGCTCCAGCACCGAGGCGAAGACGCTGTAGTTCGCAGTGGATCCCGAGTAGGACTGAATATTGACATGTTCTGCACCGAATAATTCTTTCGCCCGGGCCCACGCCAGTTCCTCCACCTTGTCGGCAACTTCCGACCCGGCCTGGAATCGTTTTCCCGGGTAACCCTCCAGTGTCTTGTTCGTAAACACCGAACCGCTCAGCTCCATCACTTCCAGCGGGGCAGTACTTTCCGAAGCGATCATCTCGATGTTGTGTTCCTGCCGTTCCAATTCCTCACAGACAAGTTCATAGACTTCCGGATCTGACTTTCTCGTATTTTTCAGCATTTCCAACCTACCCTTTCTCTCGGGAGCAGACCTCTGTCCCCCGTCTCAGCAATACTCCTTCCGGGATTTTCATTTCTGAACTGTCCCCATCGTATCACCGGGCAGACTGCGGGGCTATTCACGCAATTGCGCTGGAATATACCGATCTTGACTATCCCCTGTTCCCTTTCCGGCTGCAGTATGCTGCCGGTGTGGTTTCTGTCAGCTTCCGGAAATGCTTATAAAAATTGTTCAGGCTGTGATACCC
>OCTW013390728.1_pt1 | contig 10093 bp, 10 predicted proteins | sample 1539671 | NCBI WGS metagenome assembly OCTW01 (sample SAMN02144230, study PRJEB22623) | gut metagenome | biome: sheep rumen | host: Ovis aries | place: New Zealand
AATTCCGTTTGATAACTTCTTTATCAGACTAATTCATTTCTATCTTTTGCTTTACCTCTTAATCTTTTCTCTCAGTATTGTCAATGAACTTTAAGCCGTTTTTGAAACCACATTTTTGGTGCTCGTTTCAAACGGGACTGCAAAGGTAGTAACTTTTTTTCTCCTGACAAATTTTTTTCGGTTTTTTTCAAATATTTTTTTCGTCCTGTATGATTGTTAAATATTTATTCATATATTTGCGCGTCAATGTTGTAATTATTCATTGTTATGCAAAATATCCAAATCCGCCAGAAAGCGCTGCTGCAGATCATCGGCCAGGAGGCGGTTTTCTCCCAGGAAGAGCTCCAGATGAAGCTTTCCCAGATGGGAATCACCACCACCCAGGCCACCCTTTCCCGCGACCTGAAAGCCTTACATATAATTAAGGTGCCGGGAGAGGGATACCGGATGCCGCAGCCCACCCGTCCGGTGCAGGCCGCCGTTCCGCAGGGGATCCTGAGCATCGAGTTCTCCGGCCAGAACGCCGTCCTGAAAACCCAGCCCGGCTTTGCCCCGGCCGTCGCCTCGTACATCGACCACCACCCCTCCCGTCCCGTCATGGCCACCCTGGCCGGTGACGACGTGGTCCTCCTGATCCTCCGGCAGGGCTACGGGGCCGACGAAACCCTGGACGCCCTGAGCACCGCCTTCCCCCACATCAAAGAATTCCAAGTCCTATGAAACCGTTCACCATCTGCGTAGCCACCGAACAGCACCTCCCCTACGTGGAAGCAGTGGTATCGGCCCTGGAAGGATTTCCTTTCTAGAAACGGCAGTGCGTGGGATCCACGCCGGGGGTAGGGACATACTGGACCGACACGCCTTCCCGCGTAACCTTCACCACATTGTATCCGGGTGTGCCGTGCCCCAGGGCATTGCATACAGGGCCCGCCGTATAGAGCCCCATCCCTTCGTAGGAGCCCGTCCAGTCCTGATGGCAGTGGCCGGCGAAGACGGCATCTACGCCGTTCTCTTTAAACAAAGTGAGGTATTTCTCCCGCTTCCCGACCGGAAAATTGAAGTGGTCCGAGGGCTCGTCCGCACGCTCACGGACAATGGGGCAGTGCAGGAAAACAAAGGTGTAGCGCGCCTTCCGGGCCGACGCCAACGCATCGGCAAGCCAGCGCAGCTGCTCTTCCTCCGCCTCCCCGGCCCCATCCACGATACAGTTGGAGTCGATGCCGATAAAGGCGCAGCCCTTCTCGCGGAAACAGAAGCGGTCGTAGCCCCGGAGCTCCAGATAATGGGCGTGATTCTCCTCGGAATAAGGGAGGATGTCGTGGTTGCCGGGCACCTCGTACACCGGAGGCTGCAGTTCCGCCTTGCGGACCCGGTAGACGGAATCCTGCACGGGATTGTAGGGTTCGTTCACCAGGTCGCCGGTAATGACGACAAGGGCCGGGTCCAGGGCGTTGACGGCATCGACGGCCGCCTTCATCAGCGAGTCGGAGTGCGTAAATTGCGGACTATCGTCAATAAAGCCGATCTGGGTGTCCGACAGCTGGACAAAGGTAAACTCCTGGAAACGGTCGCAGGCAACAAGGGCCAAAAGGGCCGCAAAGGCGGCAAACAGCATCTTTTTCATTGTACAAAAATAAATAATTGTCCCAAAATATCCGCCATTTTTCTATCTTTGTGAAAACGAAGAGAAAAATGGAAGAGAAAACGAAAGTCTCGCTGCCGGAAAACGCACACCGGGAGCTCAAGCCCGGAGAGGAGTACAAGCCCCTCCTGGATCCCCAGAAAAAATATGCGGAAGCTACGCCCTATTCCGTCGCCGTCGGCCTTCTGATGGTCATCCTGTTCAGTGCGGCGGCGGCTTACCTGGGCCTGAAGGTGGGCCAGGTGTTCGAGGCGGCCATCCCAATCGCCATCATCGCCGTCGGTCTTACCGGCGCCCTGGGGCTGAAGCAGGGCCTGAGCCAGAATGTGATTATCCAGAGTGTCGGCGGCTGCAGCGGTGCGGTCGTTGCCGGCGCCATCTTCACCCTCCCCGCCATCTATATCCTGGGCGTGGAAGTGAGTTTCTGGCAGATGGTCCTGAGTTCGCTCCTGGGCGGTGTCCTGGGCATCCTGTTCCTGATTCCGTTCCGTAAATATTTCGTTAAGGAGATGCACGGGAAATATCCTTTCCCGGAAGCCACGGCCACCACGCAGGTGCTTATCAGCGGGGAAGGCGGCGGCGCCAGCGCCAAGACCCTCATCACGGCCGGCCTCATCGGCGGCCTGTACGACTTTGCCGTCGCCACCTTCGGCACCTGGGCCGAGACCCTCTCCACAACGGTCATGGGCTGGGGCGCCGCAGTGGCCGACAAGGCCAAGCTGGTGCTGAAGATGAACACCGGCGCCGCCGTGCTGGGACTCGGATATATCATCGGCCTCAAGTATTCGTTCATCATCTGCTGCGGGTCGCTGCTCGTATGGCTCGTGATCATCCCCCTGATGAACCTCATCTGGGGGGCCGACGTCATCGACCTCATGGGCACCGGCGTCACCCAGACCATCTCCCAGATGTCCCCCGAGCAGATTTTCAAAGACTATGCGCGGCATATCGGCATCGGCGGCATCGCGACGGCCGGCATCATCGGCATTGTCAAGAGCTTCGGCGTCATCAAGAGCGCCGCAGGACTGGCCGTGAAAGAATTCCGCCGCAAGCCCGGCACCCTGGATGAAAAAGCCATCCGTACGGAAGAAGACCTGCCCATGAAGACCATCGTCTTCGGGGTGGTCATCGCCCTGCTCGCCATCTTCGCCTTCTTTGCCTTCGGCGGCGTGGTGAACAATGTGTGGCAGGCCCTGACCGGCCTCCTGGTGGTCGCTGTCGTCAGCTTCCTGTTCACCACCGTGGCGGCCAACGCCATTGCCATCGTGGGCTCCAACCCGGTCAGCGGCATGACGCTGATGACCCTTATCATCGCTTCGCTCATCCTGGTGGCCGTGGGCCTCAAAGGCAATACCGGCATGGCTGCGGCGCTGATTATCGGCGGCGTGGTGTGCACGGCGCTCAGCGTGGCCGGCTCCTTCATCACGGACCTCAAGATCGGCTACTGGATCGGTTCCACGCCAAAAGTGCAGGAAGGATGGAAATTCCTGGGCGTGGCGGTGTCGGCCATTACGGTCTGCGGCGTCATGCTGGTGCTGAACAAGACCTACGGTTTCACCGGCGACCAGGCCCTCGTCGCGCCCCAGGCCAACGCCATGGCGGCGGTCATCCAGCCCATGTTCTCCGGCGGCGGTGCGCCCTGGCTGCTGTACGGCATCGGCGCGGCCATCGCCCTGGTGCTGAATTTCTGCAAAGTGCCGGCCCTGCCCTTCGCCCTGGGCATGTTCATTCCCATCGACCTGAACCTCCCGCTGCTGGTGGGCGGTGCCATCTCCTGGTGGGTGAGCAGCCGATCCAAAGACGCTGCGCTCAATGCCAAACGGCAGGAAAAAGGCACGCTCATCGCCTCCGGCTTCATCGCCGGCGGCGCCCTGATGGGCGTCGTGAGCGCCATCCTGAAATTCGCCAATGTAGACCTGTACATGACCGAATGGGCCGCCTCTTACGGCGAGGCTGTCGCCATCGTGCCCTTCCTGTGCCTAGCCGCCTACATGATCTATGCTTCGATGAAAACTGAAAAATAAGATATGGAAAAGCTATTAAACCGATTCTTGCGCTATGTCTCTGTGGACACGCAGAGCAACGAGGAAAGTGAAACCCAGCCGTCGGCCGCCAAAGAGTGGGACCTCCTGAAACTGCTCAAGGCCGAACTGGAAGAAATGGGCGTGGAAGTCAACCTGGACGAATATGGCTATGTCATGGCCTCCATTCCCTCCAATATCGGCACTGAAGTGCCTGCCGTGGGCTTCATCGCCCATGTGGACACCGCTCCGGACGCTTCCGGGAAAGACGTGAAGCCGCAGATCATCCCCGATTACGACGGCGGCGCCATTCCGCTCAAAGGCGTTCCCGGCCTGCAGCTCAAGCCGGAAGAATTCCCGGAACTCCTGCATTTCAAAGGCCAGACCCTTATCACCACCGACGGCACCACCCTCCTCGGGGCCGACGACAAGGCAGGCGTGGCGGAAATCATGAACGCGGTGCAGTACATCACGGAACACCCGGAATTCAAGCACGGGCCGGTGAAGATTGGCTTTACGCCCGACGAGGAAATCGGCCGCGGTGTCGTGAAATTCGACGTCTCGCGCTTCGGCGCCGACTACGCCTACACCATGGACGGCGGAGAGATCGGCGAACTGGAATTTGAAAACTTCAACGCCGCCAGCGCCAAGCTCCACATCCAGGGCCGCAATGTCCATCCCGGAAACGCAAAAGGCAAAATGAAGAACGCCATCCTCATCGGCCAGGAACTGAACAGTCTCCTGCCGGTAGAACAGCGTCCGGAATACACAGAAGGATACGAAGGCTTCTTCCACATCATCTCCTTCAAAGGCACCGTCGAAGAGGCCGACTTCGGCTACATTATCCGCGACCACGACCGCAGTAAGTTCGAGGCCAAGAAAGCCCTCATCCGGCAGGTCACGGACTTTATCAACGCCAAATACGGAGAAGGCACCGCTACGCTCACGCTGAAAGACCAGTATTACAACATGCGGGAGCAGGTGGAGCCCCACTACCACATTATCGAGAAGGCGGTCAAGGCAATGGAAATGGCTGGCGTGAAGCCCAAGATCCAGCCCATACGGGGTGGAACGGACGGCGCCAACCTATCCTTCAAAGGCCTGCCCTGCCCCAACATTTTCGCGGGCGGCCTCAACTTCCATGGAAAGATGGAGTATGTCCCTCTGGAGAGCATGGAAAAAGCCTCCGAGGTCATACTGAATCTGATTTCGCTCTTTACTCAGCCGTAGAAGATTCCTGAACGTCGAACAGGTTCAGGAAACCGGTCATCATAAAGACCTGACGGATTTCATTATTGATGTCGCGGACAATGACTTTACCGTTATTGGCCGCGGCAGCTTTTCTGACGGTCAGGAAGATTCTGAGACCGGAGCTGCTGATATAGCTCAGTTCCTTGCAGTCCAGGATGATGGTTTTTCCGGCATTGTCCAGGACGGGCTGCAGTTGCGTGGCCACATCCTGAGAAACGGAGGTGTCCAGGCGCCCCTTCAGCAGGGCGGTGATCACATTGTCTTTTTCAATAATCTTTACTTCCATAGCTATACTAATTTTTTTGTCATCTTAAGAATGTTCTTCCCGTCGGTGCGTTCGTAGTTCACGGTGTCCATGATATTCTTCACCAGGAAGATGCCCAGGCCGCCGATGGGGCGGTCCTCCACGGAAAGCGACACATCCGCTTCCGGAGCGGCGGTCGGATCAAAAGGCGTGCCGCTGTCAGTAATCACGAATTCCAGCACTTCCTTCCGGATGATGGCTTCAATGTCCACAAGTCCGTCGGCGCCTTTGGGATAGGCATACATGATTACATTGGACACCGCCTCCTCGAGGGCGAGGTTCAGGCTCATGGTGAGTCCGACATCCAGATGGGCGATATCCGCCACATTTTCCACGAATTCAGCCAATTGAGGGATCTGCTGGATGTCGTTGTGCAGAATCAGGTGGCGCTCTGTAATATCCATGGCATTTTCATTCATGTATTTGATGTACAGGATGGTAAGGTCGTCGCTCTGGGGGGCGTTGTCTACGAATTCATCTACGGAACGGGTCATGACCTGGATCTGCTCCGTAGCGGACAGGGAAGAGGAGAGCTGCGCCTGCAGGCGCTCGTTGCCGAACTGGTCGTGGTCCTCGTTTTCGGCCTCGTTGAGACCGTCCGTAAACATGAACAGTCCGGTGCCGGAAGGAAGGTCCATCTCCTGCTCGGTAAAGAGCATTCCGTCCATGACGGCCACGGGGAGATTCGGGTTGACGTTCAGCGGGGCGGAGGTTCCGTCGGGATACACCAGGTAAGGGGCATTGTGACCGGCATTGCAGAAACGCAGGTGGCCGGTGGTGAGGTCCAGCACGCCGCAGAATAGCGTGACGAACATCTCCGTCTCATTGGTGGCCGCCATACTCTCATTCATGGCCGTGACAATGCGCTGCGGGCTCTTCTCGTGGGCGGCTACCGTACGGAAGAGGCTGCGGGTGACCGCCATCACCAGGGAGGCGGGAATGCCCTTGCCGCTCACGTCGCCGATGCAGAAGAACATCTTTTCGTCACGGATGAAGAAGTCATACAGGTCGCCGCCCACTTCCTTGGCCGGGACGATGGTGGCGAACATATCGATGTCTTTCCGCTCCGGATAGGGCGGGAAAATCTTGGGCAGCATGGCCATCTGGATGCTTCGGGCTACCTGAAGTTCATTCTCCATGCGACTCTTGTTGGCCGATATCTCCTGCATCTTCTTCTGGTTCCGGAGGGTGGCCCAGAGAATGAGGATGAGCATGAGGATACCCAAAGCCTGCAACAGGGCTACCCATCGGCCCACTTTCTGCACGCTGCCGTAAATTTCGTCGTGAGGAATGACGATGGACATGGACCAGCCGGTCCGGTCTACCGCATTGAAATACAGGTAGTTCACTTTTCCCTTATACTTAAAGGGGATGGTTCCGCTCTCCTGAGAGAGCATGGCCCGATTAATGGAGTTGAAGGTAGCCGTGTCGGAATCGTCAGCCTGGGCAGCCATCTCATGGACAGAGCGGCGCATAATGAGGGTTTCCACAGGACATACCATGATTTTTCCGGTACGGCTGACCACCATGTTGAAGGAGTTGGGATATACCTGAACACCTTCGAGCAGGGAGGAGAGCCACTCCAGGGAAACGTCGGCCGTAAGGACGGCGGCTACCCGCCCGGCATGGTCTTTCACAGGAATGGAATAGGTGGTCATGAGCATATTGCCGCCACCCTCGTCATAATAGGGTTCCGACCAGTACCCGCCGGGGTTCTCCAGCGCTTTCACGAACCACTCCTGTTCCAGGTAATTGTATTCCTGCGTTCCCAACTGGGAGGACACGATTTCCTCGCCGCTGCGGTGGGCGTAAGGAGCATACAGGCGGCCCGCCTTGCGGCTGTAATTCTCCACGAGGGCGACGGCCGACCCGTAGATGATGGGGTTGTCCTTGACGATGCCGCGGGTCAGGTTCCACAGGCTGTCCGGACGCGTCACCTGAACGGCTGCGCTCCACATATTGTTCCGGACGGCCGTCTCCACCTGGTCAATTACGCTGTTGATCCTCAGTTCTGTCGCCTCCAGTTGGCCCTGGGCCCGGCGTTCAGCCTCTTCACGGATCACGCGCTGTGAAAACACATATTGCAGGATAGCCGTTCCTTCCAGCGTGAGGATAGCGACGATAATGATCATTAACCCCTGAAGGGCGGCAAAGTGGTTGAATGAGTCTTTGATCTTTTTTGCCATAGTTTAGATAATACCTTTCAGCGCCTCACGGAATTCGGGCATGGGGCAGCGGGTGTCACGTTCAACAATCAGGGTCTTGAGGCCGGCGTAAGGCCGGATTTCCTCTTCGATGTCTGCCAGCGGCCTGTCGGACCCGAAGTAGGCGGGGGCGAATTCGGCCCAGAATTTCATCGAGAGGGACTTGGGCATATGGAAGACTTCGCGGATGAAATCCTCTTTGCTGAGGCAGGTGCACAGGTACACCATGGCGACGTCGAAACGGTTGTAGCCGTAGCAGAAGTCACCCAGGTCGATGAAGTAGCGCCTGTCGCCCGCGAAGATGGCGTTGGAGAACTGGAGGTCCCCATGGATGGCGGTGGTGGCGTCAGGGGCGTCGGCGATAAACCGGCCGATGGCGTCTTTCTCCGAGGGCGTGAAAAAGGGATTCTCCGAGAGAAGGCGGTAATAGCGGTCTTTCACGTTCTCGAACTGGGAAGGATCCACCTCCACCTTGTGAAGGTCCAGGCACATCTGGGCGAACTCGGCGGCGAACTGTCCCACCTTTTCGGGTTCATCTGCCGTGGCGCGGGAGTAGGATTTCTTGCCCTCGATGCGCCGGAAACGGATGCCGAAACGCACGCCGTCGGTGACATAGTCGCCGGGTTCCGGGCTGGGGATGCCCAGGTCAAAGACCTTCCGGGCCATCAGCATTTCGTCCAGGGGCTGCTGGATCTTGCCCGGATTGTAGAGTTTGAGCATGATGGAGGAGTCTTTCCGGTGATTGAAACTTTCACCGTTGGCTCCTTCCCCGGAGTGGACATAGTCGTCCAGGTTGATTCGGAGGGCTTCCATGAGGTTATTTTTTGAAAACTTGGTCGATCAGTTGTAGGAATTCCTTGTAGGCGAAGGTGTCGGAAAGCTCGGACAGGGCGTCGGCAAGGCCGCGGTAATGCCACTCGTGGTCCTTGGGGTCCTTGGCGTGGAAAATGTTCCAAAGGGCGTCTCCCTGGACGGCATAGTCACGGGCGATGGCCCGCATGTTGGAAAGCTTGTCGCCGATGGCTACGATTTTCGCGTCGTGCGACGCAGCTTTCAGCCGATGGATGGCAACCCGCTTGCGATAGTGCCAGCTGTCCTCTTCGGAGACGCCGGCCTCGAACTCGTCGCTCTCCGACACAACCAGCGAAGTGATGCGGTCGCCGAATTCGCGGCGGAGATCGGCCTCCGTTACTTCCGTGTCCTCAAGGACGTCGTGAAGGGCGGCGGCAGCCAGCAGCTCCTGGTCCGGAGTGATGGTGGCCACGATGGAGACGGCCTCCATGGGGTGCACAATGTAAGGGAAGCCCTTGCCGCGACGCTCGGTGCCGGCATGGGCGCGGACCGCAAACACGATGGCGCGGTCCAGCAGGTCGGTATTCAGGGATGCGTTCATTGGTTCATAAAAGGAAGGTCCCGGGTTTGCTCAAGAAGGAAATCGGCCATCATTTCATTGCTGTCGGACACACCGTTCAGCGTGTCCAGAAGCATTTTCAGGCCCAGTTTTCCGCCGCCGGAGCGCAGAATGGCCGCAATACAGACATCCTGCGGGCCCAGGGAAGAGGAAATGATATCCAGGTCGGTCAGGCCGATCTGATAGGTTGCAATCTGGTAAGCCGCCTCCGCATTGTCTTTGATGATGCGGTCGATGTCACCGAGGGTTTTGCAGTTCATGCCCTTGAAAACAGAGAGATAGGGCATCAGGTTCACGTCCTGGATCTCGGCCTGATTGACGGCGGCGATACGGCGGTTCAGGGCGTCGAAGGGGCCCAGTCGGAGGTAACTGCGGAAAGTGTCGCCGTCCAGGGACACCTCGTCGAGGTTGCCGGAAGCCACCAGCGCCTGCACGCGGCGGCGGTAGTCGGTCAGTTCGTTGCGGATGCGGCTGAACTGTTCGTCGGCCAGTTCAAGCATGCCGGCCAGGCGGTTCAGGTTACGGAGGTATTCCTTGGGCACTTCCACGCCGGATTTATAGCCGGTGTCGTGATTCATGTTGGCCCATGCATGCTGCAGGACCGTCCGCATCTGGATCTCGAAACGATAGGGGAAACCCTCCATGGAGCAGATATAGTGCAGGGACATGTAGCCGAAACTGTCAATCTCGTGCAGCTTGCGCTTGTCCACGCTGTTGGCCCAGTCCACGGAAAAAAGCCGGTCCACGGCCGACGCCACCTTATCCACGTCGTCACTGTAAAAAGTGATGACACGAAGGCCCACGATGTCCGTTATATCCTTGAGAGAGGCATATTTGGCCCCTTTCAGCTCCAGCTTCCCGGCCAGGGACTGCTCCGACTTCACCCGGTATTCTATGGATGCCACGACAATGCAGGCAGCGTCAAGAACCTTCTTCAGCTGCTCATAAATTTCCATGGCCGCCTTCTGAAAGCGCGGAAGCTGCTCCCGGTATTCCTGCAGGATAGCCTGGCAGTGCGGATCCAATTGATAAGTATTATCAGACATACTATTTTACCTAACTTACAAAAGTAAATGTTTTTTACCGCTTTTGCAACAGACACAAGTTTTTGTTTTTTATTCTTGCAATTTCAAAAAAATGTCGTACATTTGCAGTCCCGTTTCGCGGGATATTGAGATATGGTGTAATGGTAGCACTACAGATTCTGGCTCTGTCAGTGAGGGTTCGAGTCCTTCTATCTCAACAAAAATCAGCCTTTTA
>OCTW011581959.1_pt1 | contig 10092 bp, 10 predicted proteins | sample 1539671 | NCBI WGS metagenome assembly OCTW01 (sample SAMN02144230, study PRJEB22623) | gut metagenome | biome: sheep rumen | host: Ovis aries | place: New Zealand
ACCAGAGCCCGCGCAGCGCGCGGCCTTCCACGGTGTCGAGCGCGATCTCTATCGCGGCAGAGCTGTCCAGCACGATCACCTGGCATCACGGTCCGCCCGGACCAACTCCTCCGCAGAGGGAAACCCATCCGGCACGTTGACTGGACCCAGAGTGTCCGCCTCTGCAAACGCACGCCGACGGCGCTCGCGCCGCTGCGCAACCACGGCAGGGTCCTCCCCCACCCAGTCCATCCATACGGGAACGCGCCGGCCGGTGCCATCGACACCTTCCGGCGCGCCCTGTAGATAGAGTTGGATTATGTGCGCGGTCTGCTGCGCAAGGCTGCGGTGCTGGCTCTTGGCCGCAAGGGAGAGCCCCTCGTACAGATCCTGAGGAAGGTCGCGTACCTGAAGCGTCGCCACGGCAATCACCACCTGGGCTCGATGCTCATGCAATGTGCATGCATTATGCACCTCATGACTACGCGCCGTCAAGCACCGTTTTCGGGCGCCTTCGCAAGAGGTTCTGCAAGCGACTCCGCGGCCCTACTAGGCCCGGACAGCGTCACCGCCACGCGCCATGCGTCCGGCAGCGGCTAGGCTCGTGGCTATGCCGGCCTTCATCAGGTCGAGCGCCACGAACGGCGCGACGCCCGCCGCAAACGCGGCCGCGGGCGCAAGATGCGCCACTACCATGAGCTGCGCCCAGCCACATGTGTACACGACGGCGATCGTGGTCGCGAGCGCAAGCATCGCGCGCACGACATACGGCACGTGCAGGCGAGAAGCGCCCCTGAGCACAAGCGTGCCCACCGCGGCCGCAGCCACAAAGCCCAGGATGAAGCCTCCGGTGGGGCCGGCGATGCGCGCGACGCCACCCATGCCGCCAGAGAACACCGGTGCGCCGAGCGAGCCCACGAGCACGTAGGACGCGGCGCTCGACACGGCCTCGTGCGGACGCATCGCCAGCACCACCAGGCAGAGCGCCAGCACCTGCAGCGTGAAGGGCACCGGCGTCAGCGGCACCTCCACGCGGGCGCTCGCGCACAGCGCCAGCGTGCCCAGCGCCACGCGAAGCACGCCCGCTGCCGCACCCTCGCCGCGCAGCACGCGCGCCGCGACCACGTGAGCGCGCTGTCCGCCGTTCGAAACCACACCGTTCTCGACCATGCCTGCACCTCTCTTCCACGGGACGCCGCCAGCGGCGGACGCCCGTTCTTCTCGCCTGCGCTTCTTGCACGTACCTCCACCCGCGTTTCGCGGATGGCTAGCGCCTATTGCTCCACGTCGCGCGGCACGTCCCACGCGATGCTGACGGAGCCCACGCCAAGGTGGAGCGACACCACGGGGCCGGCGTCGCGCACGTCAACTGTCGCGTGCGGCATCGCGCGGCGCGCCGCCTGCGCAAGCGCGTCCGTTGCGTCGGAGTCCCCGTAGTGCGCCACCACGATGCGCCCGTCGCGCGCGGCCTGGGGCACCTGGCGCACCAGCAGGCGGACGGTCGCGCCCATGCCGTGCGCCACGTCCACGTCGCGGATGCCGCCGTGGTCCAGCTCCATCACCAGGAAGCGGTCAAGCTTGCCCGCGACGGCGCGCCGCATGGCGCCCAGGCGACCGGAGCGGCGCAGCACGTCCATCTTCGGCACCGTGAACGCGATGCCCTGCAGTGCACGCGCACGCTCAAGCTGCGCCACGGCCTCCGGCAGCGTCGCGCCGGCGGAAAGCTCGCGCCGCGCGCGCCGCACCAGGAGCTCGAGCCCGCCGGACGTGGTCCACGAGTCCACTATGGCCACGCGCGCGGGGTCCGCCCCCTCGCCCACCAGCTGGTCGCGCGCCTCCACGGCGCTGCGGTGCGTGCCAGAGAGCCTGGACGACATCGTGACGCACAGCACGTCCGAGCCGCACTCGAGCAGGCGCCGGAACTCCCCGTAGAACGCGGAGTGGTACACGGCCTCCGTGCCCAGCACCGTGCCGCCGCGCAGCAGCGCGTCGTACGCGCCGTTCTCGCCCTCGTACGTCTCGTCGCGGCGCACGCCGTCCACCAGGTAGTGCATGGGGACGATGTCGCAGCCCAGCGCGGCCGCCTCCGCGCGCGACAGGCACGCGGAGCTGTCGCACACGATGGTGACGGGCCGCGCCTTGCCGGCATCTGCCTGCATCTGCGCTCGATCGCTCATGCGTCGTACCTCCCGATCTTCCGGAACCTCTTGTATCGCGCGGCGAGAAGTTCGTCCGTCCCCATCGCGCCAAGCTCCGTGAGCTCGTCGTGGATCCTGTCCGCGAGCCTCCACGCGAACTCGGACGTGCCGAGCCCCTCCGCGTCGACCTCGCCGTCCACGATGCCCAGGCGCATGAGGGCCTTTGCCGTGATGCCCAGGGCGTCCGCCGCCTCCGCGGCGCGCTTTTGCGACTTCCACAGGATGGTGGCGCAGCTCTCCGGGCTCACGACGCTGTACACGGCGTCGGACAGCATGAGCACCCGGTCCGCCGTCGCGAGCGCGAGCGCGCCGCCGGAGCCGCCCTCGCCCATGATGACGGAGACCTCCGGAACGGTGAGCCCGCTCATGGCCATGATGTCGTCCGCGATAGCCGCGCCCTGGCCGCGCTCCTCCGCCTCCATGCCGGGGTAGGCGCCGGACGTGTCCACGAGCGTCACCACGGGCCGGCCGAACTTCTGGGCCTGGCGCATGAGGCGCAGCGCCTTGCGGTAGCCCTCCGGCTTTGGCGAGCCAAAGTTGCGTGCCACGCGCTCCTTCGTGTTGCGGCCGCGGTCCGTGCAGATCACGGTCACGGGGCGCCCGCGCAGAAGCGCGATGCCGCCCACGATGGCGGGGTCGTCGCCAAACGCGCGGTCGCCGTGGAGCTCGATCAGCCCCTCGAACGCCTGCTCCGCCACGGTGGGCACGCTGGCGCGGTTGGTGTCGCGCACGCGGCGCACCAGGTCGTACGGGGTGGCGTGGTCAGCCTCGAGCGCCTTCTGCTCGTGGTGCGGGCGCGGCCAGCGCAGCTGGTCCGGGTAGGCGGCGCGGCAGTGCGGCACGGCGCGCGCAGGGTCGCCCCATGCGGAGCGGTCATGCAGAAACAGCAGGTACGCGATGGTGGACGGCAGGTCGCGACGCTCGACCACCATGTCCGCGAAGCCATGCTCCAGTATGAACTCCGCGCGCTGGAAGCCGGCGGGCAGACGCTTGTGCGTGGTCTGCTCCACCACGCGCGGGCCCGCGAACGCCACGAGGGCGTCCGGCTCCGCAAGGCAGACGTCCGCGTCCATGGCGAAGCTCGCCGTGACGCCGCCGGTGGTTGGGTCCGTCAGGACCACCAGGTACAGCAGGCCGGCGTCGCCGTGGCGCCGCACGGCACACGTCACCTTCGCCATCTGCATGAGCGACGTCACGCCCTCCTGCATGCGCGCCCCGCCGGACACGGTGAACCCCACCACGGGCAGGCGCCTCTGGGTGGCCCGCTCGAAGCAGCGGCAGATCTTCTCGCCCACGGCGCTTCCCATGGAGCCCATCATGAACGAGGAGTCCATCACGAAGAGAGCGCACGGCTCGCCGCCGATCGTTGCCTCGCCCGTGACCACGGCCTCGCGCTCGTGCGACTTCGCGTGCGCCGCGGCCAGCTTCTGGCGGTAGTCCGGAAACGACAGCACGTCGCGCGGGGCGACGTCGGCGTCCCACTCTGCGAAGCTGCCGTCGTCCACGGTGAGATCGATGCGCTCGCGCGCGGAAAGCCGCAGGTGGTGGCCGCAGCGCGGGCACACGTCCAGGTTCTTCGCAAGGGCGTCCGCCTCCACCACGTGGCGGCAGTGCGGGCAGCGCACCAAGATCATGCGCTCGGGCACGTCCACGGGGACCTCGGTCACCGGTCCCTCGAGCTCGTTCACGCTCTTGTCGTTGCGTCTACTCATACAGGTGCTCCATCAGGTTCGTATGGTAGTTCCCGCTCAGGAACTCGTCGTTCGCGAGCACGTCCAGCTGCAGGTCGGCGTTGCTCTCCACGCCGTCCACCACAAGCTCTCCCAGGGCGGAGCGCATCTTGCGGATGGCCTCCTCGCGCGTGGGGCTGTACACGACGAGCTTGCCGAGCATGGAGTCGTAGAACGGCGAGACGAGCGAGCCCACGTACAGCGCGGAGTCGAAGCGGACCCACGGGCCGTTGGGCACGTGCAGCATCGTGATGGTGCCGCACGACGGCCTGAAGTCCGGCGTCTCCGCGTTGATGCGGCACTCGATGGCGTGGCCGCTCACGGGCGCGGCGTCCACGCCCTCTGGCAGCGGCATGCCCGCGGCGACGCGCAGCTGCCACTTCACGAGGTCGTGGCCGGTCACGAACTCCGTCACGGGGTGCTCCACCTGCAGGCGGGTGTTCATCTCCATGAAGTAGAAGCTCCCGGCGTCGTCCAGCAGAAACTCGATGGTGCCCAGGCCCTCGTATCCCACGGAGCACGCCAAGTCGCGCGCGCAGCCCTCCATGCGTAGGCGCACGTCGTCCGTAAGCGCGGGGCACGGGCTCGGGCTCTCCTCCAGGAGCTTCTGGTTCTTGCGCTGCACGGAGCACTCGCGCTCGCCAAGCGACATCACGTGGCCAAAGCGGTCGCCTATGACCTGCACCTCCACGTGGTGCGCCGGGCACACGAACTTCTCCATGTAGCACGCGCCGTCGCCAAACGCGGCCTTCGCCTCAGAGCTCGCACTCTCGAACGCCACCGCGGCGTCCTCGGGCCGCTCCACCTTGCGGATGCCGCGGCCACCGCCGCCGGCGCGCGCCTTCACCAGCACGGGGCAGCCGATCTTGCGCGCCTCGGCCTCCGCCTGCTCGGGCGAGTCCAGAAGGTCGCAGCCCGGCACGATGGGCACGCCCGCCGCGCGTGCGGTCCGGCGCGCCTCGTCCTTGTCGCCCATGCGCTGCATCACCTCGGGGCTGGGCCCTATGAACACCAGCCCGTGCTCGCGGCACTCGCGGGCGAACTCAACGTTCTCGGACAGGAACCCGTAGCCCGGGTGCACGGCTGAGGCGCCGGAGGCGATGGCCACCGTCAGGATCGCGTCGATGTTAAGGTAGGACTCGCTCGCGCGCGGGCCCCCTATGCAGTACGCCTCGTCCGCGAGCGTCGCGTGCAGCGACTCCTCGTCCGCGGTGGAGTACACCGCCACGGTCCTGACGCCCATCTCCTTGCAGGCGCGGATGATGCGGACGGCGACCTCTCCCCTGTTTGCGATGAGGACCTTCTGGAACATGGCCTACTTCCCCTCTGGCACCAGCGCAAACGACATGTCCGCCACGCAGCACACCGTATCGCCCACGCGCGCCTCGCCGTGCGCGAAGTGGAACATGCCGTGCGAGCGCACGATGGAGCAGTCGAGCTCCACGGTGTCGCCCGGGCGCACGGGATGCTTGAAGCGCACCTTGTCCAGGCTCGTGTAGTACGGCGTCGTCCCCTTGGACGCGCCGCCCTGCGCCAGCAGCACGCAGCAGTTCTGCGCAAGCATCTCGCACAGGATGACGCCGGGCACCACTGGGTTTCCGGGAAAGTGCCCCTGCACGAAGAACTCGTCGCCCGTCACGCGCACGTGCCCCACAGCGCGCCCGTCCACCAGCTCGCAGTCGTCTATCAGAAGCATCGGCGGACGGTGCGGGAGTATGGTCTCTATCTCTTCTCGGTTCATGCGCTCTCCCTAGTACAGCTTCATGAGCACGCAGCCGTACTCCACCAGCTCGCCGTCGCTGGCGCACACGTCCACGACCTCGCCGTCAACCTCTGCCGTAACCTCGTTCATGGCCTTCATGGCCTCGATCACGCACAGCGTGTCGCCCTTTTTCACCTTGGAGCCCACGTGCACGAACGGATCGGCCCCGGGTGCGGGAGCCGCGTAGTACACGCCGACCATAGGCGCCTTCACCGCGACGACCTTCGTCATGTCAAGCGGCCTCTCGCCGGCGTCGGCCGCGCCGTCCGCCGAGGCCGCGGGCGCGTCTTCGGCGGACAGTGCCTGCGCAGGCTCTGTCGCGTCGCCCTCCGCGGGCGAGAAGGACTGACCGCCGTCCGTCGCGACCGCTGCGGAGGCGCCTGCCGCCGCCTCGGCCGCAGCCGGCGTCGCCGCAGCCGCGGCCGTGCGCGGTGCCTGCGCCACGGCGACGCCCGCCGGGAAGGCCTCCTGGCGCTCCATCTCTATGGAGCAGTCGCCCTCCTCGATCCTCATGCGCGCAAGGCCGCGGGCCTGCATCACCTGTGCGAGCGCGTCCACGCGCGTGCTGCTGGTGTCCATGCCGCTACGCCTCCCTCCCGTCGAAGCGCCTGAGCGCGACGACGGCGTTGTGTCCGCCAAAGCCCAGCGAGGTGGAGAGCGCCCACCTGCCGGCGAACGCCTGGCTGTGGCCCGGCGTGTAGTCAAGGTCGCAGTCCGCGTCCGGCGTGGTCAGTCCCACGGTAGGCGGTATCACGGAGTCGCGCAGCGCCAGCGCGCACGCCATGGCCTCGACCGCGCCCGTCGCCCCCAGCATGTGGCCGGTCATGGACTTGGTGGAGGATATCCGGGCCGCACGCGCGCCCTTCTCGCCCAGTGCCAGCTTCAGCCCCTGGGTCTCCGTCTTGTCGTTCAGCTTCGTCGAGGTGCCGTGCGCGTTCACGTACAGGCCCTCCGCCACGTCCAGTCCGGACTCGTCCACGGCCTGCCTGATGGCGCGGGTGATGCCGTCCGCGGAGGGATCGGGGCTCGTGATGTGGTACGCGTCCGCAGTGTTGCCGTAGCCGCACACCTCTGCCACGATGTTCGCCCCGCGCGTCAGGGCGTGCTCCAGCTCCTCCAGCACCAGGATGCACGCGCCCTCGCCCATCACGAAGCCGTCGCGGTTCGCGTCGAACGGGCGGCACGCCGTCTTGGGGTCGGGGTTTACCGTGAGCGCGCGGCAGTTGGTGAAGCCCGCGATGCTCACGGGCACGATGGCCGCCTCGGCACCGCCGGCCAGGACCGCGTCCGCGTAGCCGTAGCGGATGGCGCGGTACGCCTCGCCGATGGCGTTGGTGCTGGTGGCGCACGCCGTGACCACGGGAAGCGTCGGGCCCTTCGCGTTGTGGCGTATGGACACCTGCCCCGCGGCCATGTTCGCGATGATCATGGGCACCAGGTACGGGCTCACCTTGCGGGCGCCGCCGTCTGCCAGGCGCCTGACCTGCGCCTCCGTGGTGCCGATGCCGCCGATGCCAGAGCCAACGTACACGCCCAGGCGCTCCGGGTCGATGGCGCCCTCCGCGTCAAGCCCGCTCGACGCCATGGCCTCGTCGGACGCCACGAGCGCAAACTGCACATTGCGGTCGTTGTGCAGCGCGACGGACTTGCCAAGGGCCGCCGCCGCGTCGAAGCCCTTCACCTCCGCGGCCACGCTCACGCGGAAGCCCGTGGTGTCGAACGCCGTGATGGTCCCGATGCCGGACTCGCCCCTGACGAGCGCGTCCCAGCTCTGCGGGGCCGTGTTGCCCACGGGCGTGATGGCGCCCATGCCCGTGATGACTACCCTGCGATCCATCCTACTTCCCCTCTCGGGCGCGCACGCGCCCGTCTACATGCAAAGGCCGCCGTCGATGCGGATGACCTCGCCCGTCACGTAGCTCGCGGCGTCGGATGCGAGAAACGCCACAACCTCGGCCACCTCCTCGGCCGTGCCCAGACGCCCGAGCGGGATCCGGGCCGCGTAGCCGTCGCGCGCCTCCTGCGGAAGCTTCTGCGTCATGTCCGTCGCGATGAAGCCCGGCGCGACGGCGTTCACCGTGACGCCGCGGCCGGCGAGCTCGCATGCCACGGACTTCGTGAGCCCGATGACGCCCGCCTTCGACGCGGCATAGTTGACCTGGCCGGCGTTGCCGTGAAGCCCGACGACGGAGCTCACGTTCACGATGCGGCCGCCGCGCTGGCGCACGAAGTTGCGTGCGAGGGCGCGCACCATGTTGAACGTGCCCTTCAAGTTCACGTCGAGCACGCGGTCGAAGTCCTCGTCGCGCATGCGCGCGAACAGGCCGTCGCGCGTGATGCCCGCGTCGTTCACGAGCGCCCACACGGGCCCAAAGTCGTCGGTCACCTGCTTTACCGTCTGCTTCACGGCGGCGGCGTCCGACACGTCGCAGCGGTAGGCCTTGGCGCGTGCGCCAAGCGCCTCGAGCGCGGCGACGCAGTCCGCGGCCGCCTCCGCGTTACCGGCATACACGATGGCCACGTCGAAGCCGGCGCGTGCGAGGCGCTCCGCGCAGGCGCGACCGATGCCGCGCGAGCCGCCCGTCACCAGGGCGCAGCGGCGCGCGGTGTCCTTCTCGTCCATTGTTAGCCCTCCGCAATCGCGGCAAGAGCCGCCTCGAGCTGGTCAGGGTCTTCCACGCTCATGGCACGGACGCCGTCGAGCGTGCGCTTGACGAGGCCCGTGAGCGTGTGGCCGGGGCCCACCTCCACAAACGTGTCGATGCCGGCCGCCCGCATGCCGCGGAGCTCGTCCGCCCAGCGGACGGGGCTCTTGACCTGGCTCGCGAGCGTTGCCGCCACCTTCGCGGGCTCCGTCGGGTACGGACGCCCCGTCAGGTTTGCCCAGCATGCCATGCGCGGGGACGCCGGCGCGTGCTGCGCAAGGTGCGCCGAAAGCCCCGTCGCGGCGTCTGCCATGTACGGGCTGTGGAACGCACCGGACACGGCGACCCTCATGCTGCGGCCGCCGGCGGCGCGCACGAGCGCGTCCAGCCGCTCGCACGCGTCCGGCGCGCCCGCGACCACGGTCTGGAGCGGGCTGTTGTAGTTGACGGCCCACGCCTCGCCCGCCTGGGAGGCGAGCTCCTCCACACGCTCCGGCGCAAGCTTCATCACGGCGCGCATGGCGCCGGGGTGAGCGTCGCAGCACTGGGTCATGAGGCGGGCGCGCACCACGGCCAGGCGCATGGCCGCCTCGACGTCGAACGCCCCCGCGAACGCGAGCGCGCCGAGCTCGCCGAGGGAGTGGCCCGCGACGGCGGCCGGAACGACGCCGCGCTCCGCGAGCGCCGCCGCGCACGCAAGGTCCACTGCCAGCACGCACGGCTGCGTGTTCGCCGTGAGCGCAAGCTCCTCCTTCGTGCCGCCAAAGCACTGGGCGCTCGTGCCCGGACGCACCGCGTCCGCCGCATCGAACACGGCCCTGGCAGCCGCGCTCCTCTCGGCCAGCGCACGCCCCATGCCGGGACGCTGCGAGCCCTGGCCCGCAAACAGGAACGCGACGTTTGGCCGCGGGGTCGCCTCCGCGCCTAGCACACCCATGCCGTCGCCCCCTTCAGGCAGCGCTCCGCGCCGTCCATGAGGTCGTCCACGATCTGGGCGGCCGTCTGCTCCTGGTGCACCATGGCCGCGACCTCGCCGGCCATGAACGAGCCCTCCTGGTAGTTGCCGTCCTTCGCGGCCTTGCGCAGCGACCCCGCCCCAAGGCTCGCGAGCTCCTCCGCCGTGGCGCCCTCGCGCTCCCTGCGCGCGAACTCCTGCGAGAACGGCGTCTTCAGGCAGCGCACCGCGCCGTTGATGCTGCGGCCGGTCACGATGGTGGACAGGTCCTTCGCCTTGATGACGCGGTCCTTGTACTCCTGGCTCACCGTGCACTCCGTGGCGACGAGGAAGCGGGTGCCCACCTGGACGCCCTGCGCGCCCAGCATGAACGCGGCCGCGACCTGCCGGCCGTCCGCGATGCCGCCCGCGGCGAGCACCGGCACCTTCACGGCGTCCACGACCTGCGGCACCAGGACCATGGTCGAGAGGTCGCCCACGTGCCCGCCGGACTCTCCGCCCTCCGCGACTATGGCGTCCGCTCCGGCACGCTCCAGCAGGCGCGCGAGCGCGACGGACGACACGACGGGGATCACCTTGACGCCGGCCGCCTTCCACGCGCGCAGGTACTTGCTGGGGTTGCCCGCGCCCGTGACGACCACGGGCACGCGCTCCTCGGCCACGACGTCCGCGACCTCGGCCGCAAACGGGCTCTGCAGCATCACGTTCACGCCAAACGGGCGCTGCGTGCGCGTGCGGACGTCCCTGATCTGCTCGCGCACCCAGTCGGGTCCGGCGTTCATGGCCGATATGATGCCGAGGCCGCCGGCCTCGGATACGGCGG
>OCTW011615898.1_pt1 | contig 10092 bp, 7 predicted proteins | sample 1539671 | NCBI WGS metagenome assembly OCTW01 (sample SAMN02144230, study PRJEB22623) | gut metagenome | biome: sheep rumen | host: Ovis aries | place: New Zealand
CCGGAGTCTCCGCCGCCGAAGTCCAGTACGGCGTGATAGAAGAATCTGCAGTTATCGATGAATGTTCCCTGGAAGAAGAATATCGGAACGATAGTGGTAACGAGGCCTGTAACGATCGCAGCGATGAGTTTCTTGAACTTCCTGCCCATAACATAGATCATGAGCATGTATATGGGGTAGATCTTGGTTGCGGCGGCAAGGCCGAGGAATACTGCGCCCCAGATGGAGTCAGGCTTCTCTTCTTCAAGGATCGCCCACATAACGAGGAAGATCGTCGTGAAGAGAAGGTAGTTGCCCCGGTCGACCGCGTAGAGTGCGGGTGTACTTACAGCCAGAAGTCCGAAGAGGATGAAAGAGGACGAGAAGTCGTGAAATGATTTCTTACGGCTCTTGATGGCAATGGCGAACATGAAAGCAGCCAGCATCAGAACATAGAAGACGGTGGTAAAAGCGAGTACCGAATCCTTGATCGCCGGATCGCTTGATTCGAGGATCTCGCCGAGTGAAGCGAAAGTGCTGTAGTCGTAGACATACGCAAAAGGCAGTGCGAGGATGAGCGCGAGAGGCGGATAGTTCGTGGCACCGGAGATGTACGGATTGAGGCCGTAAATAGCCCTATTGATCTCCCAGAAATCCAGATACTTTACATTGGGTGAGAAGAGCGGGTTGGCGACCGGCCAGGGTTCAGCCAATATATATGCCCTGTGGAAGCGGAACAGCAGGAATAAAAGATTGAAAAGAATAAAGACTATGGCAAATATCTCAAGTCGTGTCCTGGAACTCGGATCTGCAAGCTTGGGCTTTGACATCTGTTCTCCTCCGGTAATCTGTTAATACGGAAATTTTCTTAAAGAAGTATAGCATAAAAGCATTGTGTATTATAATAAGAAAATCGGGGTCGAAGCCCCGCTTAATCTGTGATTTGTATTGTTTGAAAATATGGGGCGTTAATGTAGACTACGGATTATGGCTAGGAAAGTACATTCAGCGGCGAAGCACATAGACTTTGTGCTGTTCGATATCATAAGTCTTATCTTATCGTTCGCAGCTGCTTATTTTATTAGAATCGATAGAGCTGATGATGCCGAGTACTTCGAGATGTACCGGGACATGGGCATCCTTATCCTTGTCATATATCTGGTCATAGTAGCGTTCAGCAGCACGCACAGTAATATCCTGAAGAGAACGGCACTTAGGGAAGCATGGGAGATAGGAATACTGAATGCAGAGATCATCTCCGTAGTATTCGCCATCTTGTTCGCCAGCAAGTCGACAGTCGTCTATTCACGTATCCTGTTCGCGGTATTCATTGTCTTGGACTGCGGTCTCATGTTTATGTTCAGAACACTAAGAAAGCTCTTCATCCTTTCCCAGTACAGGAACGGCGTAAACACATCTAAGGTGTTGGTCGTAACCTATGAGAAGACTGCAGATAAGATAATCGAAGCCCTCAGGAGCCAGAATACCGGTTACTACGAATTCAAGGGCATCATCATTGAAGGTGAGAGCACCGAGACAGAGATCTGCAGGATCCCCGTCCTTAAGATGGAAGGCATCCTCGACTATATCAAGGAAAATGCGATCAACGAAGTATTCATCTTCTTAAGACACGGCGAGTCAGGCAAGCTCATGAGCAAGTTCATGATCATGGGTCTCACGGTTCATGTAGGACTTGACCTCGAACTTCGTAACCTGTCCAATGTCACTATCGATCAGCTCGCGAACTACACAATAGTTACATCGACGATCTCCCGCGCTACAGTCGGAGAACTCTTCGTTAAGCGTGCATTCGATATCTTCGTAGGTATTATCGGTCTTATAGTTACTGCTATTACATTTATCTTTGTAGCACCGATCATCAAGATACAGTCTCCCGGACCGGTCTTCTTCGTTCAGAAGAGAGTAGGTAAGAACGGACGCGTCTTCAACATGATCAAGTTCCGTTCGATGCATGTCGATGCTGACTACCATAAAGCGGCACTTATGGACCGTAACGAGATGAACGGACCGATGTTCAAGGTCGACGATGACCCGAGATGCTTCCCGTTCGGAAAGTTCATGCGTCTTGCTTCGATCGACGAGCTTCCGCAGTTCTTCAATATCCTCATGGGTGATATGTCCCTGGTAGGAACGCGTCCTCCGACGCTAGACGAGTTCGAGCTCTATAAGACTCACCACATGAGCCGTCTTGCAATGAAGCCCGGTCTCACAGGCATGTGGCAGATCTCCGGAAGGTCGAAGATCACCGACTTCGAGGAAGTCGTTAAGCTCGATAATGACTATATCAGGAATTTCTCTCTGCCCTTGGATATTAAGATAATCGCCAAGACATTTTTTGCCGTTCTTGGCCGTAAGGGTTCTAAGTAATCAGGAATTCTTTTTCCACTGCTCTGCCTGAATAAGCTTGAACTCGAAGTTTCTCTTATCCTGAGTAAGCAGGTTCTGCAGGATCAGACCTGAGACGAAGAGCAGTATCGCACTCAGCATGACAAATCCGCACACTATAAGAGTTGGAAACTTTGGAACCAGTCCCGTCTGCCAGTATTCGACAAAGACCGGGATCATGAACGCGGTGCTTAGGACAGCCAGTATTCCGGAGATGATCCCGAAGAATCTTCTCGGCTTGTAGTCGCGGAAGAGCCTGACAATCGTAGCGAGGACCTTTATTCCGTCAGAGTATGTATTGAGCTTGGACTTGCTTCCTTCGGGCCTGTCCTTGTATTCGATAACAAGATTCTTGACATGCATCCTTCTGTGAAGGGCATGTATCGTCATCTCTGTCTCGATCTCAAAACCCTTGGACAGCACCGGGAATGTCTTGACGAAATCAAAGCTGAACGCCCTGAATCCGGTCATAATATCCTTGATATCAGACTTGAAGATCGTATTGATGGATGACCTTACAAGCGAGTTGCCCGTATTGTGGAAGGGTCTCTTGTTCTCCGTGAAGTATGTGCTCGAGAGCCTGTCACCGATGACCATGTCGACTCCGTCTTCGAGGATCATCCTTGCCATCTCGGGAGCGGACTCAGCAGGATATGTGCAATCGCCGTCTGTCATTATGTAACACTCGGCATCTATCTCACGGAACATACGCCGTATGACATTGCCTTTGCCCTGCATGTGCTCGTCTCTTACGATAGCTCCGGCTTCCTTTGCCTCGCTTTTTGTATTGTCCGTGGAATTGTTGTCATAGACATAGATCACCGCATCATCCGGCAAAGCTGCACGAAAGTCTGTTACGACTTTCCTTATTGTCTGGCCCTCGTTAAAGCAGGGAATAAGCACTGCGATCCTGTCCATGTCAGTAGAATAACATAAAACGGGCACCTTCTGTTGTGATATTATTTATTCCTATGAATAAGGCAAAAGAGAAGTCCAAGGCATCTAAGATCATCCGCATCGTTATCGCGGCCGTTCTTTTCTTCGTCCTCGCGCTCCTTGTCACCACAATGGTCTGGTGCATGGGCTACTGGCACGATATCACGGTCGACGAGATCCTTTTCCATCTGAACGCCCCGATCGAAGGTACGGCGGAGAATGTCATGACCGCCTTCTATCTGAAGGCTCTGCTCCCGGCGGTGATAGCGGGGGTTGTTTTCGCGGCCGGACTTGTGCTGCTTCGTAAGGCGGGGAAGCCCTCCAAGGTCTTCAAGATCGGCGCCTGGGTGGCAGCGGGGCTTGCTTTCGTCATTACCCTGGTGCTCTTCTGCAACCAGTACGGCGTCGTGAGATACATCAGGTCCAGGCTTATGTCTTCGGACTTTATCTCGAGCAATTATGTCGATCCGCAGACCGTGAATATCACTTTCCCCGAGCAGAAGAGGAACCTCATCTATATCTACTGCGAATCGATGGAGATGACCTACGCGGATACCGCGTCGGGAGGTGCGTTCGAGCAGAATGTCATCCCCGAGCTGACCGAGCTTGCGATGGAGAACGAGTGCTTTGCGGGTGATTCGGGCTTCCTCGATGGCGGATACGTCACTACCGGCACGACCTATACCATGTCGGCGCTCCTCGCGCAGACGGCGGGGATCCCCATTAATTCGGACGGCAGCATCGGCAACGCGGCCTCGTCCTATGCCGATTCGTTCTATCCCGGCGCGACTGTCCTGGGAGACATCCTTGTGGATGCCGGGTACAACCAGGAGTTCATGTGCGGGTCGGTCGCGTATTTCGGAGGCAGGGAGCTGTACTTCGAAGGCCACGGAGGATATAAGATCTTCGACTACAAGTATGCTTCAGCCAACGACTATATCCCGAGAGGCTACAAGGTCTGGTGGGGCTACGAGGACTCCAAGATGTTCGAGTTCGCCAAGTCCGAGATCCTGTATCTGGCCTCGCAGGACGCCCCATTCAACTTTACGATGCTGACGGCGGATACGCATTTCGAGGACGGGTATCTGTGCGATAAGTGCGGCGACGAGTTCGGCGATCAGTATTCCAACGTCATGAAGTGTTCGTCCGAGCAGGTCTATGAGTTCGTCGAGTGGGCGAAGCAGCAGGATTTCTACGAGAACACGACGATAATCATATGCGGCGACCACACCACGATGGACAGCGATTACTGTGCGAATGTGCCTGAGGATTATGTGCGTAAGACCTACGTCTGCGTGATCAACCCCGCGTGCTCGTGCGAGACTTCGGAGCGCCGCGAGTACACCACGCTCGATATGTTCCCGACGACGCTGGCGGCACTGGGATGCGAGATAGAAGGGGACAGGCTGGGACTCGGCACGAACCTGTTCTCGTCCAGACCGACTCTGATAGAGGAGTACGGGGCGGAATACCTTGACTCCGAGCTCGGCATGAAGACCGATTTTTACGATTCGATAGGCCAGTTCGACTACATAACTTCGGATATAATGAAACACCTGCGATACCTTGATATCCGAACGTCGTTGTCTTCCGACGGCATGCTGGACGTGTCCTTCTGGGGCATCGAGAACGGCAAGGTCGAGATAGCATCAGCCAGAGGCGAGTTCTATTCCGGTGATATTATCGCGGCTTCTTGCGACTTCACACTCGGGGAGGATAAGACCTATACCGGCTCGTTCGACCTTAGTCAGCTCTCGTTCCGCGACGTGTTCTGCGGCACCATGAAGATCTACGTGACCGATGTTGAAGGCGTCGAGCACACCGCTTTTGTCAACGACGACAACATCTCGGTGCTCTCATGCGAGGATCTGTCGTCGTATCTCGAGATGCTTGCCGGGATGGAAGATATGACCGTGCTCGTGGCGGTCAAGGACGAAGCTTCTACGAACCTTACTGCTGCAGATGTGCAGGCGTTCGGAGAGCTTGGCGTGCCCTGCGATCTTCTTAATGCGTTCGGGTATTCCTACTATGCGGTGGCGGGCGGCGGACTTGCCGAGGCGGAGGTCTCCAACGAGATGCTTCAGACTTCCGGCGTTCTGTCCGACGGTACGCCCTATGAGATAACCAGCGCCGGTGCCTATAACGGCAAGGTTTGCTCGATCGAGATAGATAATGTGGAGTATGCGCCCAACACCCGCGGATTCAACTTTGTTGTGTATGACAACCTGACCGGCACCGTGGTCGACTGCAGGGCGTATGACGTCTACGATATCGGTTCGCCGTATTTCCTTACGGACGAGACCGTGGAGTTTACTTATTCATACGAGCCGGGTTCTAATGCGCTCTCGGTGTATGTGGGGTCCGCTGATATCGAGCTCCTCTCCGCGCACAATCCTTACGTCTATATCTATATCTGGTCAGGAGATAAGCCCGCAGAGAATAACATGATCGTCCTTACCAAGGGCGAGGATTCCGAGGGGCGCATGTGCTTTACGGCCGATGACATATCTCTGGTGGGCTACGATCCGACGAGGTTCGGCATCATGCTGTTCGTCAAATGCCAGGACACCGGGTTCGTGGATTATAAGTGCAAGGTGTACGGGGATATTACCGCTTGACATCTATGCTATAATCGACATATATCGGAAACCCATTCAAGGAGTATGAGCCATGGCAAGACCGGTCAAGGTTAGAAGAGTCTGCGAAGAACCCAAATATACGCGTTTTATGCCTGTCGGCTCCGATAAGTACGACGCGGTCGTGCTCTCCATAGAAGAATTCGAAGTCATGCGCCACGTGGACTATCAGAAGATGACCCACGAAGAGTGCGCGCGCCACATGGCGATCTCCCGCACCACCGCGACCGAGCTCTACGAGTCCGCGCGCGCCAAGATCGCCGACAGCCTGATCAACGGCAAAGTCCTCTGCATCGAAGGCGGCAATTACAAGGTCTGCGAAGGCGCGGCCGGTTGCAAGGCGCTCCGCGGCGACGCCCAGTGCGGCGAGAAGTGCAGCGGCTGAGGTTATTCGCCTGATTATCCCCAAAAGTCTTCAAAAAGTTCTTCATTTGCCGTGATTTGTAGACTTTTTTGAAGACTTCTCTCAAAAAGTCTACAAAACTGCTGAAATGTAGACTTTTTGGTAGACTTTTCCGCGCGCCCCGACGATTTAAGTCACAAACTCCGGGATCAGCTCATCACCCACCGACCCCATCTCCTGAACAAAAGCATTCTCCTGCCCGAGATCTGCGAGCAGATCGCACATCAGCTCATAGTGGCGGGGAGACAAGGTCCTCTTGAGCCTCTCATCCGCGCCCGGATCGCCCAATATGTGCGGCATCGGCGTGTACTGGCTCATCAGACTGATATATATGCGGTTCCCGTACCGCGACGTAAGGTATTCAAGAATCTTCCTTGTATCGAACAGACACCCAGGCAGCATCAGATGCCTGACGATGACGCCGCTTCTGAGCATTCCGTCATCTCCGAGCCTGATATCTCCGACCTGCCTGACCATCTCATCAATGGCGAGCGTCGCGACGCCCCAGTAATCACGGCAGCGCGCGAACTTTCCCGCCAGATCTCCCGAACAGAACTTCATGTCCGGCATGTAGATATCCACGAGCCCCGCGAGCATACGAAGCGTATCGACTGAATCGTACCCGGAAGAATTCACCGCCACGGGCACCTTCAGTCCCTGATCACGCGCCAGGCGCAGCGACTCGGCCACCACCGGAGCGTGATGCATCGGCGTAACGAGGTTCACATTATGCGCGCCCTGCTCCTGGAGCTCCAGGTAGATCTCAGCCAGTCCCGAAGCATCGCAGGGAGCGCCCTTGCCGGTAGGCCCTGCCGATATCACATGGTTCTGGCAGAACACGCATCCGGTGCCGCAACCTTCGAAGAAAACGGACCCGCTCCCGCGCGTGCCCGATATCACGGGCTCCTCTCCGAAGTGGAGTTTATAGAGGTTCACCAGGGGCACATCGCCGCATCTGCAGAACCCCACACATGTTGTGCGGTCTACTTTGCAGCGCCTCGGGCATAAGTTGCAACATTTGTACGGGTTGTCCATATAGAGGATTCTATACTTATTTGGGCGCTGGTGTAAAATGTGTGAGATGAATAAGGTGGATTTTCCAAACGATAACAGGCCTCCCGTAAGATCGTCTGATCCTGCGGTCCGTAAGGCTGCGCAGCACGCCAGGGAGCAGATGGCGCATCAAGGCGCGAAGCCTTCACCTTCCAGGAGGCAGCCCGTGCGTAAGGCAGCGCCTGCCAAATCGAAAGCAAGGAAAGCCGCCACTACCAAGACAAAGCAGAACAGATCCCGCGTGATCCCCCTCATGCTGCTCTTCCTCGCGGCCATATCCATAATGGTGGTCTATAAGTTTTTCGCGTTCCTCACGGACGAAGCAAACAAGGTCAAGCTCGAGGTCACGACGGAAGTTGCATACCCGGTGGCGCTCGGGAATTTCTTCACCGAGGACCCGGCCTTCCCGGACATGGTGTCCTGCAACCTTGATTTCGCGACGGTAAATTATGCCGTACCCCAGGATATCTACTTCACGATAACGATGTATTACAGGAACTACCCGTGCACGCTGCACATCGTGGATACGACGGCTCCGGCCGCGGAGGCGATCCCCCAGACCATGTTCTCGGTGGACGAGGTCCCGGCGGCGGCTGACTGCATCACGGGCATAACCGATGCGACCGGCGTTACGGTCGAGTGGGCATCTGAGCCTGATATCAGCGGCGGCGGAGAGCTTACTTTCGACGCGGTGCTGACGGATCAGTGCGGCAACGTGACGACCATCCCCGTACCGTTCTCTGTAACCAAGGACACGACCGCGCCCGTGATCGAGGGCACCAAGGACATCGAAGGATACTGCGACGACCCGATCACCTATAAGGACGGCGTCACGGTCACGGACAACTACGACGAGAACCCGACCCTGACGATAGACAACACCGCGGTGGATATCTACTCGGCGGGCGAGTACACGGTCACTTATACTGCGACGGATTTCTCCGGCAACTCGTCTTCGGCTGAGATCACAGTAACGCTCGAAGAGAAGCCTTCGACCTACGTCGAACCCGAGGTGGTAGAGGCGGCTGCGCTGGAGATCCTGGAGCAGATCACAGAGCCTGGCATGAGCGACATGGAGATCGCGCTGCAGATATGCTACTGGTGCCGTTACAACATCAACTACACGGAGAAAGCGGATGTCACATCGCAGACGAGAGCGGCTTACGACGGCCTCGTCAACCGCGCGGGCACCTGCTACACGATCGCATATGCGGCCAAGGCACTCTACGACGCTGCCGGCATCGAGAACATGATAGTCAAGCGTGAGCCGTACACTTACAGCCCGCACTACTGGAACTACATCTGCATCGACGGCCAATGGTATCACTGCGATTCGACGCCGAGACATGAGTACTCGAGCTATTTCTTCATGTACACGACGGACGAGCTCAAGGCTATCTGGCTGAACGGCTGGAACGGCTACAAGTTCGATGAGGAGAAATACCCGGAGAGCGCGACCGAGTCCGTGCAGGACATGATCAATTACTCGAAGCATTCCGTAAAAGACGACTAAAACGACTGATATACTTGCGCGAGCGTTTTCCGCACAAGCGCAGCGCGGAGGACCTAAGCGAGCGTAAGTATGTCGGTTGTATGCTATAATCAAGTATATTTTACGCGAGGAGAAGCTTCATGGTTCCGGTTCTGTATTTGGTCATTCCGTGCTACAACGAGGAAGAAGTACTTCCTGAGACTAGCAAGCTTTTCCTTAACAAGATCAAGACGCTGGCATCTGCCGGCAAGATATCGGACACTAGCTGCATCCTGTTCGTAAACGACGGCAGCCGCGATTCCACCTGGGACATAATCAAGGGTCTGTGCTCCGAAGACGAGCACTATTCGGGCATCTCGCTGTCTCACAACAGAGGCCACCAGAACGCTCTCATCGCGGGACTCATGGAAGCGGCCAAATACTGCGATGCCGCTATCTCGCTGGACTGCGACGGCCAGGACGACATAGATGCCATCGATAAGATGGTCTCTGAATACTCGGATAACGGCTGCGAGATCGTCTACGGCGTACGTAACGACCGCTCCACGGATACTGCTTTCAAGCGCACCACGGCGCAGGGCTACTATAAATTCCTTCAGGGAATGGGCGTCGACATAATCCCCGACCACGCAGACTACAGGCTCATGAGCAGCCGCGTCATCAGGGCGTTCGCGGGATACACGGAAGTGAATGTTTTCCTGAGGGGCATCGTTCCGCAGATGGGCTTCAAGCACGCCGTGGTCTACTATTCCAGGGCCGAGCGCATCGCCGGCAAGACGCACTACCCGTTGGGTAAGATGCTCGCTCTTGCCATAGACGGCATAACGTCATTCTCGGTCAAGCCTTTGAGGATTATAACGCTGCTGGGGTTCGTTTTCGCGATCCTCTCCGTGATAGGCATCATCTACAGTATCGTCGGTTTTGCCCTGGGCAACACCCTGCCCGGCTGGACGTCGACCGCCTGCATCATGTTCTTCATGGGCGGCGTGCAGATGGTGAGCCTCGGCATAATCGGAGAGTACATCGGCAAGATCTACCTCGAGACCAAGCGCAGACCCCGCTACATAATAGAAGAGAGACTCAATCTGGAGGATGACGAATAATGGACACTTTGTATGTCGTAATGCCGGCTTATAACGAAGAAGAGAACATCGAAGAGGTCGTATCCTCCTGGTATCCCGTGCTCG
>OCTW011453265.1_pt1 | contig 10090 bp, 10 predicted proteins | sample 1539671 | NCBI WGS metagenome assembly OCTW01 (sample SAMN02144230, study PRJEB22623) | gut metagenome | biome: sheep rumen | host: Ovis aries | place: New Zealand
AAACTTATTACAATAACTATAATTATTAAAAAGATTAGAACTAATTATTATAAAAAAATATTATTTTAGAAAATATCCCAATATTTTAGAAAATATAAAAGATAAGATACGCCAGTATCAAGTTAAATAAATATGCCAGTATTATATTATATAGAACGAGGATATATTATGGAACAATCAGATTTTAAAGACTTGAATATTTCTCCGGAAATACAAAAAGCAGTAGCTGATATGGGATTTGAAGAAGCTACACCTATACAAAAATTATCCATACCAAAAATATTAGCACATAAAGATGTGATAGGACAAGCCCAAACAGGTACAGGTAAAACAGCTGCCTTTGGAATACCTTTATTACAAAATATAAATAGTAAAAATAAAAATTTGCAAGCAATTATCCTATGTCCAACTAGAGAATTAGCCATACAAGTCGCAGAAGAACTAAGAAAATTATCCGCTTATCTTCCAGACATTAATGTTATACCTATTTATGGTGGACAGCCAATAGAAAGACAAATAAAAGCCTTAAATAAAGGAGTACAAATAATTATAGGAACTCCTGGAAGAGTAATGGACCATATTGATAGAAAAACTATTGATTTAAGTCAGATTTCAACAGTTATTTTAGATGAAGCTGATGAAATGCTAGATATGGGTTTTAGAGAAGACATAGAATACATTTTAGAAGATATACCTTATGAAAGACAATTCCTCCTATTTTCAGCTACATTACCTAAAGAAATAATGCAATTAACAAGAAGATATCAAAATAATCCAGAAGTTGTTAAAATTACACATCATGAATTAACAACCCCTGATGTTGAACAAAAATATTTTGAAGTAAAAGAAGACATGAAACTAGAATTACTTTCTAGAATTTTAGATTTAAATCATTTTGAATTATCATTAGTATTTTGTAATACTAAACGAAAAGTAGACAAACTCGTGAGTCATTTACAAATAAGAGGTTATTTGGCTGATGGATTACATGGTGATTTAACTCAAAACCAAAGAGATAGAGTAATGCATAAATTTAAAAATGGAAATATAGATATACTAGTTGCTACTGATGTAGCAGCCAGAGGTATCGATGTAAGTGGAGTAGAAGCCGTATTTAATTATGATATTCCTAATGATAATGAATACTATGTACATCGTATAGGACGTACTGGAAGAGCAGGAAAAACAGGAAAAGCATATAGTTTTGTTTCTGGAAGAGAAATATATCAATTAAGAGACATACAACGATATGCTAAAACAAAAATAGAACAGGCCCCGATTCCTTCTTTAAGTACTGTTAATGAAGTTAAAAAAGATAACTTTATTGATCAACTAAAAAATAAAATTGAAACAGAAGATATTTCAAAAGAAACATACATTATCGAAAAGCTGGTTGAAGAAAATTATACTTCCATAGATATCGCAGCCACATTACTAAAAGAAATCATGCGTGAAAATAAACCAAATGAAGAAGAATTTGGAAATACTGAAGCACATGCTGGTTTTGTACGTTTTTTCATGAGTTTGGGTCGAAAACAGGGAATCAATATAACAGTTATTCTAAACTCAATTTATGAAAAAACAGGACTCAATGGACGACAAGTTGGAAATATAGATATATTTGATAACTTTTCATTTGTAGAAATTGCTGAAGAACATGCATCAGATTTCTATAGATTTATGGCAGATACATACATAGAAAATAAGAGATTACATTTAGAACCTGCACGTCCTAGAGACAAAGAAAATGAAAATAAAAATAAAAAAAGAATAAAAAATAAAAAACGCTTCAAAAAGAATAATCGCGCTAGTAAAAATTTTAACCCTCATCGAAAAGATTATAATAAATAATCTTCTTCTTTTTTTTAAAATATTAACGTTTATGATGTTTTTATATGATTAGCTATGAGTTTAGCTACACTTATATTTGCTACTTCACTTTTTAAGGTATTTGTACCTTGTACACTATTTGCTCCTGCAGCATTAATCTTTAAAATTGCATCATTTACTAATACTGGGTGAACACAGAATACATCTACTGTTATTGCACCTTGATCTTTTAATATTTCAATCGCATTTACAATCGTTCCACCAGTACTTATTATATCATCAATTATAACAACATTACGATTTTTAACTGAAATAGATTTAGTTTTAGTTTTTACTTCTTCAGGTGATAATCGTACTTTTTCCAAGTAATCATAATCCGTATCCAAAATTTCTGCAATTTCTTTAGCAAAATTCTCAGCACCCTTATCTGGTGCTAGTATAACTGGTTTTGTATCATTAAAATTATCTAATATATAATCAGCTATAGTTGGCATTGCAGATAAGTTATCTACAGGTATATCATATAATTGACATATGCTTTCTTCGTGTAAATTTATAGATATAACTCTTTTTACGCCCATTGTTTGAATTAATTTAGCTGTTGCTTTAGCTGATATACATTCAACATCTTTAAATCTTCGTTCTTGACGACTATAACCTAAATAAGGTGAAACAAGAGTTATTTCTTCAATACCCATATCATTAAGTATGTCTAATATAAAGAAAACTTCCATCAAATTTTCATCTTGAGGATAACCTGTTGACTGTACAATTATTACAGACTCATCTTTAGGTATTTCATCTTTTATTCTGAAATATCGTTCCCCATCAGGGAATTTTTTTGTTTCAACAGAACATAATTTATCATTTAATTCTCTTGCAATTTCTGCAGCTAATGCTTGTGATGCGGATCCGCCAATTATCACTTAATATTACTCTCCTTAAGTATAAAATTACAAGTACATTTAAGTACTTAAAAAATTCAAAATTTAATTAAATTAATTAATAGTTATAACATTCATTTTTAAAATAAGTTTACTCGGAAAGAAAATTTAATAAAAATAATAATAGCACGTAATACTAATTTTAAGTATATTAATAATTAATATTAAAACTATAATTGATGAATAAATATTAACAATTAAGAAAAATGAAAAATAAATAATTTAATAATTGGAGTTTTATAAGATGCATGAATTGGCTATGGCAACAAGTATCATGGAAAGTATTCTTAATGTAGCAAATAAAAATGAAGCTATAAGTGTAACAGAAGTAGTATTAGAAGTTGGAGAATTAACCATGCTAAATCCAGAACAATTAAGATTTATGATGGATGTAATTCGTAAAGATACTATCATGAAAGATGCTGAAATAATAATTAACATGGTTCCTATTGAAGTAGAATGCCCTAAATGTAAATATAGAGGAGTAGCCGAACCTGATGAACATATGGATCACTTAATGGCTATAGCTATCTGTCCTGAATGTGGACAAACAAACCTTAATATTTTAAAAGGCCAAGAATGTAATGTTAAAACAATTAAAATAGAAAGAGAGGATGAAAATGCATAATGTTGCTAGTATTGAAGTAGAACAAGATATGATAATTGCTAATGATGAATTAGCATATGAAAATAGAAAAATATTTGATGAAAATGGAGTATTCAGTGTTGATTTAGTAGGTGCAGTAGGATCTGGAAAAACATCACTACTTGAAAAACTAATCGATGAAATGGATGAAGATATAGCAGTAATAGCCGGAGATATTTTAAGTAAATTTGATGCAAAAAGAATAGAAGATAAAAATGTTCCCGTAAAAGGATTAAATACTGGAAAAGAATGTCATTTAGATGCACATTTAGTTGAACATGCACTTGATGATGTACCATTAGCAGACATATCCTACTTATTTATTGAAAATGTAGGAAATTTAATATGTCCAACAGATTTTAAATTAGGAGCACATGTAAGAACAGTAATCATTAGTGTAACTGAAGGAGACGACACTGCAGAAAAACATCCAATGATTTTTAAAGGAGCAGATATGGCTATTGTAAATAAAGTAGATTTAGCCGAAGCAGTTAATGCAGATGCAGATAAAATGGTAAACGATATTCATAGAATCAATCCAGATATTCCTATTGTTAAATGTAGTTTAAAAACAGGTGAAGGAGTATCCGAAATTATTGAATTATATAAAGATTTCAAAGACGCTAGATTAAAAAAATAAATTAAATTATTTACTTTTTTTTTATTAATTTTTTGGAAGTGTAGTATGAAAGTATGGATAGATATTGTAAACTCACCCCATGTACGATTTTTTAATGGAATAATAAAAAAACTAAAAAATGATGGTCATGAAGTTTTAATAACAGCAAGAGATTTTTCCAATATTCATGATTTATTAGACATTTTTGGATTAGAATATATTTCTATAGGCGATCATGGTGTTACTCTTGAAGAAAAACTATTATCAAGTACAAAAAGAGCTTATGAATTATCCAAATTCATATCAAAACAAAATATCGATATAGCCATATCTAAACATTCTATAGAAATGCCAAGAGTTGCTTTTGGTTTAGGAATTCCAAACATATTCATATTAGATAATGAACATGCTATAGCAGCTAATAAGTTAACACTTCCTTTAACAAATAAATTAATTATTCCAGAAATATTTGATGTATGGAATACAATTAAATTCGGAATGAATCCTAATAATATAATAAAATATGATGGTACCTGTGAAGTAACTCATTTAGAAGACTTTGAATATAACGAAAATATATTAGAAGATTTAGATATCAAAATTAATAAAAATAAAATTATATTAATGAGACCAGAACCTTCTCTTGCATCATATCTAGATAGTGATTGTACTAAATCAGTTTTAAGCCCAATTATTGATGAATTAAAAGATGAAGCTGAAATATTAGTAATTCCACGATTTAAAACTCAAGCTGAAATATTTAAAAACATAGAAAATGTACAAGTAATAAAAACACCTGTTGATACATTTAGTTTAATGAAACGCGTAGATTTAGTAATTGGTGCTGGTGGAACAATGAATCGGGAAGCTGCATTACTCAATACTCCTGTAATATCATGTTATCCTGGAAAACAATTATCAGTAGACACATATTATATTAACAAAGGATTAATGAAACGTTCAACTAATTTAAATGAAGTAGTTAAAACAGCAAAAGAATTATTATCTGATGACTATAAAAATGTAGAATTAAAAACAGATAATCTTATAGAATTAGTTGTAAATGAAATATACAAAACATATAAGGAGTATAATTAAATAAAAGAATAATGGACTAGTCGGGAGTTGAACCCGAGGCCTCCGCCATGCCAAGGCGACGCTCTACCAAGCTGAGCTACTAGCCCATGAAAAAAAATTTTTTTCCTATAAATATGTTTAATTTTATATTATATAATTTTTATGATTTTTTCGTAAACAAAAAATATTTCAAAAAGAAAATTGGGACAATTCCATAACCTCCAAAAATATAAACTATCTTTTCTAAAAAATCCTTTTAAAAAATATTTCAACAAATATTAATAAAATAAATTATTAAATATAATATAAAGATAAACTTTTTAAAAGTTATAACTTAAATTTGATGAAGTAATTAGACGGAGGATAATTAATTATATGTCAATAGTAGCTGCAAGTCATCTTCAATTAATAATAGAATTTGCAATATTACTTCATGTGGGAGTACTATTACTTCTTAACTTAGTTAATTTAAGATTAAGTTTAGTATTCATTGTATCCTTATTTGTAGGTGGCGCGATAACGTTTATATTTGGTATTGATGCTATTTGTCTTATACTCCCTATGTTAAATCATCACGAGTTTACACATCCTTATGGATCTATAGCAATATTATCTATAGTAACAGCGTGGGCCACAATACCCGCGATGGAGTCGCAGAAAGTTAGAACATCGAATATAAGACTTCTGATTATATTATTAACTATAGGAATTACATTATTCGGTGCAATTGTTCATCGTGATTTCTTAATCATGTGGATTCTTGGTTTAATTGTAGGATTCTTTATTTTAGGTAAGTCTTATAATAGAACATCATTCTTATCTGTTAGAAGAGTAGGTTTCCTAATTTTAGCATTACTAGTAGTTTTCGGAGTTATGGAAGGATTATCCCATATTTTACAAATGGAAATTATTAGTCCGCTTTCAAGAATTGATCGTATGAATAGTAATCAATTTTCAAGCCTTAAATTAGTAATAGACAATACTAATTTATTAGGACATTCGGCTAATGCGACTTATTGGGGAAATTCAAGTATGGGTAGTAGTGATGGATATATATCATTACCATTAACACTTATCACCACATTTGGATTGCCATATCCATTATTCTATGGTATATTAGTAACTAAAAAAGATGTAATTGATTATTTCTTACCGGGAATATTTGGTGTAGGTTTCGACTTTGGTTATCTAGTGTTAGCATTAGTAATTATTTGGATTATATTCGTAATAGTCGTGGGATTCAAAATTTTAGATAAATATCGTGACCAACGTGAACGTGGAAATAAAAAATATTTAGGACGAGAGGCGTTGTTGACGGGATCATTATCGGCATTTGTTGCGCAGACGATTCTAGGATTCTTTGTAATTACAAGGATAATGAATGGAGCTGCAATGATTTCATACATACTGTTAAGTGCCTTGATTATGGCCCATGTTGTTACAACAAAACGTTAAATTCCTTAACCTCCTTTTTTTTTAAATAATAATTATAAACTATTTTTTTCAAAATTTTTCATATAAATAAAAAATTCATTAATTATCATGAATAAAATATAGTATAATAAACTTAATTTATTAGTCAACATGGATTGAAAAAAATGAATGTTATTACAACCATTGTTGGTAGTTATCCTACAAAGTATTCTGAGGTTAAAAAATTTAAAGATAAACTATATTCCACCTTCGGATTATTTGACCCCTATAAAGAAGCTATAATAAACTCAGTTACCAATTTTGTAAAATCAGATTTAGATATTATTTGTGATGGACAAGTAAGAAATGATATGGTCAATATTTTTGTTAAGCATATTAATGGTTTTGAAATTATTGATGATACTGCTTATATTAAAGGTAAAATTACACCACCCGCACATCCAATAACAACAAATGATTTGAAATTAACATATAAAATTAGTAAAAAGTTAGATAATAAATTTAAATTACATGCTTCTCTTGATAAAATATTTGCACATGAAGAAAAAGGTATAAAAGGTATAATAACAGGACCTACCACTCTTATCCACTGTTCTATAATAGATAATTTTTATACAAATAGAGCAGATGCAATTTATGATATGGCTAAAGCATTATCTTATGAAGCAAAAGAACTTGAAAAAGCAGGAGCTTGTATTATACAAATTGATGAACCTTTTATTTCTTTAAAAGTTGAAGATATTGAAGTATCACAAAAAGGTATTGAAATAATAAGTAATAGTGTCAATATCCCTGTTGCATTACATGTATGTGGTAATTTGGAAGGAATAATGGAAAAAATATTTAATTTTAATGTGGATATATTAGATTTTGAATTCTCAGGAATACCTGAAAATATAAAATTATTAGAAAAAACATGGGATAAAAATTGTGATAAAATAATTATAGTTAGTTGCATTGATACTAAACTAGATTACGTTGACGATTGGAATAATGTTAATAAAATAATTAAAGAAGTTACAGAAATTACCAAACAAGAAAATATCATAATAGAACCTGATTGTGGTATGAGAAGATTAAGTGAAGATTTATCTCAGAAAAAATTGGATATTTTAAAAAAAATTAAAAAAGAAGGAATTTATAATGGCAAAATTTATTCGTACTAATTCAATAGCTAAAGCATGGTTAACTTGTGTTAAAAAAATAATGCTGGAGGGGCATGAAGTACGTGATGAACGAGGATCATTAACTAAAGAATTACAAAATGTGATTATAGAAATTACTGACCCTGATGATAACACAATACCGGAAGTTTCACCTTGGCATGATGATAGGCTTGAAAAATATAAACAAGAATTATTAGATCCGGACAATAGTCAAGGATTTGTATATACTTATGGAAATAGATTAAGACAATACTTTGAAGTAGATCAACTTGAAAAATGTATTGAAAAAATTAATAATTGTAGAGAATCACGTCGTGCAATTGCAATTACAATTGACCCTGTTATTGATAATCAACGTGACGAAATTCCATGTTTACAAGAAATTGCTTTTTTAGTCCGTGATGACCAGTTGTATATGACAGACTTTTTTAGATCCAATGATTGTGGTGGAGCAACCTTTCCAAATTTATTTGGTATAAGAGAAGTAGGTTACTATGTTGCTGAAAAAACAGACACCCAATTAGTAAATATGGTTCATCATGCTATGAGTCTACATATATATGAACATGATTGGGATAAATGTAAAGAAATTTTACGTAAATGGTAAAATAAAATTGAATTAAATTAATTAAGATTGAGCATATATTTAAAACTTTGAATTTAAATAAAATAAAATGTTAAAGATTAGATTTAAAATTTGGATAAATTAATAAAGGAGAAGATAATATGAGTGAAAGTATGAACGTTGCAGCTAAAAAAATAGTTGATGAAATGGTTCAGAAAGCTGATAGATTAAAATTAATTACTCAAACATTAAAAAATGGAACTTGTGTAATTGATTGTGGTGTTAATGCTAAAGGAAGTATTAAAGGTGGAGAATTATTTACAAAAGTATGTTTAGGTGGAATATCTGATGTTGGTATCTCTATTCCTGGAGATTTAAGTGATATTATTGCAATGCCAGCAGTTAAAGTAAAAACTGATTTCCCTGCATTATCAACATTAGGATCACAAAAAGCAGGATGGAAAATTAACGTAAATAATTATTATGCAATTGGTTCTGGACCAGCACAATGCCATAAATTTAAAGATGATAAAATTTATGAAATTTGTGAATATACTGAAGATTCAGATATTGCAGTTATAACTCTTGAAGCTGATGAACTTCCAAATGAAGAAGTTGCAGATTATATTGCAAAAGAATGTGGTGTTCTACCTGAAAATTTATCTATTCTTGTAGCACCTACATCATCTTTAGTAGGTTCTATTCAAATTTCTGGTAGAGCTGTTGAAAATGGTGTTTATAAAATGTTTGAAATTATGGATTTCGACGTTACTAAAATAACATATGCTGCTGGAATTACACCTATTACACCAGTAGATCCAGATAGTCTTAAAGCAATGGGTAAAACTAATGATGCTATTATATTTGGTGGAAGAACTTATTACTATATTGAACCTGATGAAGGAGAAAGTTTAGAAGAAATAGCAATTAATTTACCATCTTCAGCTTGTGAAAGTTATGGTAAAAGTTTCATTGAACTATTTGAAGAAGCAGATAAAGACTTTTATAAAATGCCAAAAGAAGTATTTGCACCAGCTGAAGTTATTGTTAATGACATGGTGACTGGTGAAATGTTCCATACTGGATATATAGATTTAAAACGTTTAAAAGAATCTTTTGAAGTTAAAGAAGTACGATTTGATAAATAAATAGCGTGTTAATATGACTAAAAGAGTAGGTTTATGTAGTACAACATTTTCAAGATTTGATATGGCAAGTGCTGCTAAAGAACAAATTCAACAACAAGTAACTGGAGTAAAATTCATAGAAAGTTATGTTCCAGGAGTTAAAGATTTACCAGTTGCAGCAAAAAAGCTTATTGAAGAAGAAAATTGTGATATTGTTATGGCATTTGGAATGCCTGGTGGAGAAAAAATAGATAAACTTTGTGCTCATGAAGCAAGTACAGGTTTAATACAAGCACAATTAATGACCAATACACATATTTTGGAAGTATTTGTTCATGAAGATGAAGGTTATGATGATAAAGATCTCAAACAATTAGCTTATAACCGTGCGACACAACATGCAGACAATCTTGTGAAAATGTTATTCAAACCCGAACAAATGAAACGTGAGATTGGTAAAGGTATACGTGAAGGTCGGGAGAATAAAGGCGCTCTTTAGTTTAATAATTATTAACCCCCTTACTTTTTTTAAAATAATGAAAAATTAAGAAACTATTTATAATACTTAAAATAAACAATAGATAGTATAAAAATTATAATATAGATTACTATATTATAACTATTTAATACATGTATTATATGAGAATTCGGGATTAATATTCCTTATTTAATGATTATGATA
>OCTW011520735.1_pt1 | contig 10086 bp, 22 predicted proteins | sample 1539671 | NCBI WGS metagenome assembly OCTW01 (sample SAMN02144230, study PRJEB22623) | gut metagenome | biome: sheep rumen | host: Ovis aries | place: New Zealand
AAGTCTCCTTGGTGTTATTGTGTATCAGTAGAGAGAATTGGATATAAGCCTATTGAACTAGATAGAGTATTGAAAATCATAGGCAGGAAACTAGAAACCTTTAAAGAAAGTGAGGAGGATTCAGATGAACAAACAATACTTTGATGAAGAACAAATTGTATCAGGAGAGTTTACAAAATTCCTGAAAGTATTAATGGATGAAGCATATGGAGATGGTAGGCATTACAATGATATCCATATCTATCCAGCAGATTGTGGTGCATTTGTTGTTGAATGGGAACAAATAGATTGGGAAAGACATTATGATTATGGACAATTTAGATTTGTGGATGTAGATGAAGTTGTATATAAAGAAGTACACTTCCCAGACAATCACTATGAGTATTTGCCTCCAGAAGAAGTTGAAGAAAGATTAAAAGAGTGGCATAAAGAACATCCAGAGTGGGTGAAAACTTCTTATGGAACATGGACAAATACAGAAGAAAATGAATCATTTAAGGAACATATAAAAAATTTGACATTGTATTAAAGAAGGAGAATAAATAATTATGACATTAAGAGTAAATGACTTATTAGTAGAAGGAACAGTTAATGAGATTATTGACTTCATAGATAAATATGACCATAGTCCATATAGATACCAACTAGGAGGAGTTATTTGGAATTCAGATGGAACACCTTATACTGGACCATTAATGGACTCACCTAAATCAGATAAAAATGGAGATAAATAATGGAAAACTCACTAGATAAAATCTTTAGCAATGATAAGAATTCAGTAACACTTACATTAGGAGACTATGAGTCTATCAAAGCAGTATATGATGAAAATAAATCTTTAAAAGAAGAGAATGAAAAGGTATATGAACCATTAAGAGAATTAGGTAGAATATTTACTAGAGCAAAAATACCAAAAGAAGTATTTAAACAACTATTAGAAGGTAAACTAGAAGTAAGTTCAAAGATAGTACAAGGAAGTATTAATGACCCACTATCAACTATTTATGTATTAATGATAGAGGCACATAACTAAGGCAGGCAAATCAGTCTGTCTTTTTATTTTAGTTAGGAGAGGCTAACTGAGGTGAGGAAAAGTAAACTAATTAGGGTGGTGGAAAGTGGAATTTGGCAAAAGCATGCATTCCCACTGCTAAATTGAAGTGAAAAGGACATGATATTGAATATCTTCCTTAGGTGGCTATGTTTGTGCTGGTCTTCCCTTATCCTTTCTACCAGTACTTTTTATAGAGAATAAGATACCTTATGGTGTCTTTTTTTTATTTTTTCTTGACAACTATTTAACTAACCCTTATACTTTATAGTAGAGGTACTAAATATGGGTGAAGAATTAATTTATTCAAAGACAATTACTAAAGAAGCAAAAACAATTACTAAAGAAAGTAATGATTGCTTTATTACAAAGAATGCTCATGTAGTAGAAGTTCATAATATGTCTACTGGAAGCATTGTTGGATATGTAGCAACTTGTTCTTTTATTTATAAAGAGTGGATGAGATGCAGTGAATCTTTTGTCTATGATAATAAAGAAGAGGCAATTGCCTTTTGTGAAGAACACTTTAAAGGAGAAGAGGTGTCTGAATAATTATGGAAAAGTATTTATTTGTTTTAGCAAACTCTGATGGCAGTTCAAAAATATCTGGACATGCATATACATTACTTGGTGTGAAACATATCTTTAAAAAAGTAACAAATGCTTATACATGTAATGTGTATAAAAAAGTTCCAGCAGGAAAATTATCAACATATTCAGATACTCCATTTGTAACTTATCATAAATAAAAGGAAGTGGAATCATGAGAAAATTAACAAAATCATTAAGAAAAAGAAGACTTAACTATAAGCCAACTATTGGTATCACTTTAGATAATGATAAAAGGGTTAGTGTTAACTCTGTAGTCTATTGGGATATTATTAGAAAAGAAGAGACAGCAAAACAAGAAGCAGAAATGCATGCACTTGCCCATAAACTTATCCAAAAGTTTTTCCCTGAAACACTTGAACTTTTAGGAATTACCTCTGGTATGGATTCTTGGATGTATTTCTAGGAGGTACAGAACATGGAAATTAAAACAAGATTCAATATTGGTGATTGTGTTTATATAGTCAGAGATACCAGCATCTCAAAAGAAACAGTTGCACGAATTGAAGTCACTGTTTATAGAAATTCAGAACTTAGTATTAATTATACATTTAGACTTTGCTTTAGTGGTTCTTATACTAGGTCTGAAGAACAAGTGTTTGCAACACCAGAGGAAGCACTTAAGTATCTCTCAAAGAATGTTCAAGACAATTTAATTTAGGAGATAATTATATGGAAGAAAATTATATTGCAGGACCTGGTCCAGCACCACTAACAATTGAAGAATGCTTATTAGGTTTAGAAACTTTATTTAAAGCATACAGAAATGATAGTGAGTTCAACTATCAACTTTCATCACCTAATAGTGAATTTAATCAATTAAAGGCCAGATTGGCAGAAAAGTAAAACTATGAAGTTAAAAGAAGTTGTAGAATTGTGTACTGCAAATTTTGTTATTGTTAAAGACTTTAAAGGAGAAGTTATTATTCAAGAAAAGGATAATGAAGGTCCTTTAGTAGATTCTTCTAGCCTTATATCTTTTAGAGAATTTATTGATAACTATAGAAATAAAGAAGTAATGCTCATTAAAGCAGAGGATGGTTTCATTGTTATTTATTTATGGGATTATTGGGAATCATGTGAGGAGGAAGAGTAATGAAAGCATATGTGATTACTGAAGGTGAATATTCAGATTATAGTATTGTTTGCATTTTCTTAGATAAGGAGAAGGCAGAGAACTATGTTAAATATCATAAGTCTACAAATGGATGGTTTAATGATATTAGAATAGAGGAGTATGATATTGAAGATGATGAGTACTCTTTAATTGATGAAGGATTTTATCTTGCTGAAGGTTCTTTTACAGTGAGTGAAGATGCTAAAGTTTCAGAAATTAATGTTGATAATATTTCTTTAGTTGAGTCTAGAGAAGAAAATAAACTTGAGATTCTTCATGATTGGAATGATTACAGCAATTGGAGATTCTATATTCACAGATGTTATCCTGAGAGATTATTTACTGAGGAAGAAGCAAAACAAAAACTTCTAGAAGCAATTTATGATATTTCTAATCAGATTGCTTATTATAGGAGTTGTGGGATGACTTATTGCAGTGTTTGTGATAAATTAGAAATTAGTTCAGACAATTTTTAGAAAAAGTTGTATAATTATTATTGAGGTAATGAAATATGGGATATAAAAGAACATGGTATGGAAGATTCATGTATAATCTTATTTATAAGGAATCTCAATTCTTGATGAAGCATATGTGGATTTATTATGTGCTTAGTTATACTTGGGGATTATTGATGACAATTGTAGGTTGGGTAACTTATGGATTCATTAAATTATTCTTAAGAAAGAAAATTGTTACATCAGGTAAATTTGGACCATCTAGATACATTATGATTGGAAAAAATTGGGGTGGGTTATCTCTTGGTACTAATTTCTTATTAGCAGATGGTATGGGACCAACATGGACTCAACACACTGGAGAGCATGAATGTGGACATACATTCCAAAATGCTTTACTTGGACCACTATTCTTATTCTTAGTGTTTATTCCATCAGTTATTAGATATTGGTATCAAACAAGTCAAGTCAAGAAGCATAAGCCAACTAAAGAGTATGATTCAATTTGGTTTGAAGGTTGTGCTTCAGATGCAGGTGCATATCTTGCACAAATGAAAGAGGTGATACAATGAAGATTGTTTATACTTTAGAAGTTACTAAAGGTCACACAAAGATTGGTGGCTATGTAACAACTACAACACATGAAACATTCTATGTAGCAACTATGTATAGAGTTACATTTGATGATTTAGATGAAACTGTAGTAGATAGTTATAACAGAACATTTATCTTTACAGATGAGAATGAAGCAATTGAATGTGTCAGAGAAATAATTAGAGAGAAAGAAGAATAGTAGATTCTTAGTAGGTAATTAGTATATGAATACAAAATTAAAAGACATTGATATGGATTTAAATAAACCATTAGCATCAACATTAGTGTCTATAAATATTTTAAAAAGTGATATAGATGATTTTATAGATTTAAAAGAAGATGCAATCAGAGAAGAAATTAAAGCAAGTCTTATTGCTTCCAATACTGAAGAGAGTAAGATTGAAAGAAAGATTACAAGAGACCCTAAATATTTACAATGGAAGATTGAAGAATTAGGTACCACTACTGCTATTGAAAACATTTCTCAAGCAGTAGGAGTTCTCACTCTGATTATAGTCAATCGCCTTAACTTAGAAGCAACTGCAAACTTAATTCAAGAGATGTCATTTACTTATGGTGGCAATGATTTCTTAGATGCTGTGAGTGAACATAATGACATCTTTATGAAATTTAAGGAAGAGTTCAATGCCTCTTGTGTTGATTTGCCTATTGATACCAATGATGTTATTGAAGGTGTTGTTATTTGGGTTGTTGATAATTTAATGACTACACAAAATGCAAACACTGATGAAGATTCAGAAGAAGATTCTGACATTGGTAATGATGCTTAATTAAAATTTTCTTGACATTACCTTAAGGTACCTGTATAATATTAAGTGTATAGTGAGGTACTTTAAGATGAAATTTAATTTTGCAACTGGTGGTAGAGAACTTTACTTCAAACAAGCCACTGTTAGAGATTGTGTTACTAGAGCCATTGCCAATGCCACAGGTATGGATTATTTAGAAGTATATAATGGCATCAATGCTGAGGCTAAGAGAGAACATGCTTCTAAGAGAAAGAGAAAAACTAGTTCTGCTAGAAATGGTGTCTATATTGCCACTGCAAAAAGATATATTGAAAGAACTTTAGGCTGGGTTTGGGTTCCATGCATGGGTATTGGTACTGGTTGCCAAACACACTTAAGAACAGGTGAACTTCCTGAGAAAGGTAGTTACATCTTAAATCTTAGTGGTCACTTCTCTTGTTGGAAAGACAATGAACTTTATGATACATATGATTGTTCTAGAAATGGAACTAGATGTGTCTATGGCTATTGGAGAGCACCTACAGCAGAAGAAAAAGAAATGCATGATGATGCTGTTGCTCAACAAGCAGAGTACAAGGAATTTTGTGAACAACAAAAGAAAGACCTTACTAAGAGAAGAGCAGAAGTCAAGAAGTATAATGATAAGATTAAAAAACAATATGCTTCTAGAATCAATAAACTCAAAGCACAACTTAGAAAGTTAGAGAAAGAAAGAGACTCTAAGATGAGACCTATTCCTCAACTTGAGAAGGATGCTTGGGCTATGAGAAACTTGGCCTTAAATGAACTTGATAAAGATGCTCAGGTCATGAGAAATACCTTAAAGGAGTAATTAATGGAAGATAAAGAAATTGAAATGGTTGCCTCTTTAGTGTCATTATCTAAAGAAGTTGCTACTATGATTATCAATGGTATCCCTGCTCAGACACAAACAGTTACAAATTGTGCAGTTGTTTGTCCTGTGTGTAATAGAACTATCTATGAATTTCCACAAGGAGTTGATAGGCTGGATGCAATAACAATTCTCACTAGAGAAGATGCTCAGACAGCATTAAATATGATTGCAAGATACTGTCCTGGATGTGGACAGAAATTAACTTATAGAAGAGAAATTATTGACCTTACATATTAAGGTCTTTAGTTGTATAATAACAGTAGATATGAAAAAATTATTTTGTTGTTCTGATATACATAGTTTCTTCCATGAGTGGATGACTGCTCTCAATAGAAAGAAATTTGATATAAATAATCCTGACCACATTCTTATTATTTGTGGGGATATTTTTGATAGAGGTCCAGGTTCTAAAGAGGTTTATGACTTTATTAAGAAAATTCCATTAGAAAGGAGAATCTTAATTAGAGGCAATCATGAAATCCTTTTAAGACAACTATGTGAGAAAAAGTGGGCTGAAAGTTATGACTATTCTAATGGAACACTAGATACTGTTCATCAATTAAATGACTGGGATGATGAAAGAGAAACTTATGACTACTATAAGACATTGATGAAACTAGAAAAAATGTATTCCTATAATTCTCCAGAAGTAAGACTGTATGAGCAAACAAAGGGAATATGGAATAGAAGGAAGGCACTGTTCTCCTCTCCTGTTATGAAAGAAGTTCTAAAGTGGATTGCTTCTGATGAGTGGGTGAACTATTTTGAATTAGAGGATTATATCTTTGTTCATTCTTGGATTCCTATTACAGTATACATTGATTGGGGAAGAACTAAATTACTTCAAGAAATAGTTAAATCAGGACCAGATTCTTATAGAGAAGATTGGAGAAATGCAACACAATCAGAATGGGAAGATGCTACTTGGGGATGCCCTTGGAAAAGAGCCCTTATAGGACTTAATCAAACTGGAAAGACAATTGTCTGTGGGCATTGGCATACAAGTGATTTCTATAACCATCTAACTAAGCAGAAGAAAGATATTTATGATTGTCCAGTATTTAAGTCTAAGAGATATAAACTCATTGGGTTAGATGCTTGTACAGCAGGTTCTGGTAAAGTTAATGTTATGACTTTAGAAATAAGTGATGAAGAATGGGAGAAATGGTATGTGGATAATCATAAATAATGAAAGAATTAATTTAGATAAAGTAGTTAATTATTATCAAGGAACTATGAAGAGTGATAAGGATACTCTTTATATTAAATATGAAGGTGCAGATGGATGGGATACTTCTGAATTCAAAACTGAAGAAGAGTGTGAAAAAACTATTGATAAATTAGATGAGATTGTTGGTCAAACAGCAGGTAGAATATTGAGGATTATATAGTTATGGGAAGAGAATTAGGAATTAACAGAATTGATTTCTTAAAAGATGGAACAGCAGTAATTAGACACAGTGACTATAATCTTTGTGGAAGAACTGATTTCACAGGAGACATCACTAGTTTATTTTATGAGCCAGAAAAACCAGTTTGTTATCTGCTTATAGCAATGGATGATATGCCTGAGAAAGATATTCTCGATAAAGTTCATACAGTTCATGTTACAGTAGAAGATGATTACTGGGATGAAAAAGAATTTGATATTGAATATGCTTATGTAAACAGAGCAAGAATAAAAGAAATCTGTGATATAAATGCAAAGAAGGATGATAGAGAACTTGAAAGAGAAGGGGCTATGCTTGAAGATGCTAGGATTGCTAGACAGCATACCACAACACTAGAAGAGTTTGAAAAATTCTCAGAATTCATAGATAGTCTTTTTAATCACTATAGCAATTATTGTGGAGAAGCAAGAGATTATTGGAAGGAGATTGAAAAGATAGAAAAGACCTTTGACCATAGAAAAGCCTGGGGACTTGCTAAAGATGCTCCTGAAGATGTTGCTGAGTCTTGGATACTTCTAGTATATAGTGAATAAGGAGGAAAATTAAATGATAGATATTCCTGTTTGGTTATTTGGTGTTTTAATTGCTACTAACTTTTTTGTAGATTTAGTAGTGTTTCTAATTATCTACTTTATAGCAGGTATTCATGATTTGTTCTTTGTTAAGTACTACAGTACTAAAAATAAGGTAAAAAATGATTGTCCTTATTATGTAGAAGGAGATGTAGATGAAAGAGAATAGTTCCTTTATTGTTTGTAAAGATATTCTATCTAAAGATAATGTAAATTACAACTATACCTATAAAGATGGTTGTTATCATACTAGATTAAAATATTTATCAAATCAAGTTGTTATTAGAGGATTTGAAGATAAGTTAGCATTTCTTACATCTTTAATGTTTTGTTTATATTCTTCAGTACCTGCAACTATTGATTATGATTCTGATTGGAAGAAAGTAATTAGAGAGTTTAAAGATTCTCCTGAATATAGAGTTATTAAAGATGCTCTTAATACTACAGGTATTGAATTTAAAGATATTAAAGTATTAAAGCCTTATCAAAAGAACTTTGAAGTTAAACCTTATGAATTTGTTAATTCTTATCATTATCTTGTTAGAAAGATGTATTCAGATTTAAATAGTGATTATGAAGAAGGTAGAGAATATAATAGTTATATTGATGCAGTAGTTTCTAAGAACATTTTAAACATGAGTATTAGAACCTTTTTATTCAATGATAGTGTTAGTGTTATTATTACTGAAAATAAGAATAAAATTGATAATTCTAAGTTTGATAGAAAGCATCAAAGAAAAGGTTTAGAGATATCTCTTTGGGACTAGAAATTCCCCTTATATATTGTAAAGCACTTCTATATAATATATAAGCATATGCTTATAATATATAAAGGTATAAGAGAGATATATAAAGAGTGTTATTAAGATTATTAAGAGAAGAAGAGAGACAAGAGAGATGAAGTTATAGAAAGGTATCAATCTTGTCTTTTCTTTTGCTAAATTTAAATGAGATAAAATAGAGAGGAAATATTTAACTATGGCAAAAGGTAAAGGTAAGAAATCTAGTAGTGGTGGACCACATAAGAATCATGGCCCTAAGAAGCATTTATTTAAAGAATATAAACCAATAATTAAGGCAATGGCTGATGCTGATTTACTATCTAAGTACTATAACTATGATTCTTTCTCTTCTGCTTGTAGTTCTAAAGGAAAGAGAAATCCAAGTAAGCATGACTTTAATGATTTCTTTGTCTTGTCTAAGGAAGATAAGAAAGGTTACTTTAAAGGTCTTAGAAAATAAGGAGATTATATATGGCAGAAAAATATATATCAACTGTTAAGAAGGGAAATGATACTTTTAATATACATGATGATAGAGTAGATACTTTGACTAGCAACTTTGTTACTACAAATACTAGTCAAACTATTTCAGGTGCAAAATATTTTTCAGGCATATTGAGTGCTGATAGTGTATTCTCAGGAACAATTAATAATAGAAGAGGTATTAATTCTGAAACAAAGGTAAGTGCTTCAGAGAATCTTAATAATGTTACTTATAATACTTACTTATTAACAGACTCAATAAATTCTGAATTTCTTATAAATGAGGATGAATTGAAAGCAAAATTTTCAATTTATTTAGACAATGATGGTCAAGCATTTTATAAAATCAAGCATACAATATATACATATGACCCAGATTATGGTGATTATACAAATATTGAATATAATTATGATTTACCAAGAGGCTCAGGAACTTTAGCATTACAATCAGATGCACCAAGTTATCAATCCACAAGTGTTGTTGTTGGTAATGCTATTACCAATATTAATGGAAGAGTATTTCAAAATTATACTGCTACATTAGTAACTTCTGGTAACTATGTTTATTATCAAATATATAAGAATGGTTCTATTGTTACAAATAAAAATACAGCAAAAGAATACATGCACTATATGACAGGTTCTTATTTTGTGCCTGAATATCATTATGATTTCCCAAAACAAACTTTATTTGTATTTGCTGATAGAAGTATCTGGAAACCTCAATTTGATGAGACTAATGGTTTAAGATTATATAGAGTATCAACACCTTTAGCATTAGAAAGTGATTGTGGAACAAAGTTATACAAACATGTAATTAAGAGAGAGTCAGGTCCTTATTTGGTTTTGGGATGGGTTGTAACAAAAAGTAGCACCCCTTTAGTGTTTACTGACAGTGTAGGTAGTGGTGCAACATATTTTAATGTCAGCCCTGATGATGTGGTCTCTGCTTATGTATTTTTGAGTTATATGCATAGACCAGCAACTATTGCACAACAAAGTGGTGGATATACATTAACTTATTATGATTACTCAACTTCTTCTTGGGTATCTGTGTTTGGAAATAACAATGCATCATCCCTTTCTGATGAAGTTGCTGATTTATAAGAAGAAAATATACAGATGTTAGAATTCTTAAAGGAGAACATAAATGGATAAATTAAAAAACAGATTAGAAAGAATTGAGAAAAAATTAGGTAGTGAAGAACCACAACCACCTTATGCTGCTGACCCTTTAGATTGGCACTTAAGACATATTGAATCTCTCATTGAAGGAGGTGGAAGTGGTGGTAAATTACCAGAACCAG
>OCTW011606990.1_pt1 | contig 10081 bp, 5 predicted proteins | sample 1539671 | NCBI WGS metagenome assembly OCTW01 (sample SAMN02144230, study PRJEB22623) | gut metagenome | biome: sheep rumen | host: Ovis aries | place: New Zealand
GACCGTCTCGGCGGCGAGCTCAACGCCTACACCACCAAAGAAGAGATAGTGCTGCACGCCACCGTGCTGCGCGAAGATATCTGGAAGGCCGTCGGCCTGCTGCTCGAGATCGCCACCCGCGCTACCTTCCCCGAGCACGAAATCGAGACCGAGCGCGGCGTGATCATCGACGAGATCATATCATACAAGGACAGCCCGGCCGACGACATATTTGACACGTTCGAGAGCTGCTTCTTCGACGGGAGTCCGCTTGGGAGGCTCATACTCGGGACGGTCGAATCGGTCGGCGGCATCACCTGCGACCATCTCAGGACGTTCTACCGCCGCAATTTCATCCCCGCCAACATGGCGATTTGCGTCGTCGCCTCCGGCGAGGAGGCCGCGCTCGAGAAGCAAATGCTCACCCTCGCGGGGAAGTATCTGGATGGCCGGTCGGCAGGTGCCGCAACCGTCATTTTCGACTCCGATCGGGAATCTTACTCCCCCCGCTTCTTCTGCGAGTCGCGCGACTTCCACAACCACGAAGCGAACGCTATGCTGGGTGCGGAAGCACCCTCGCTTTCGAGCCCGGACAAAGAGCGTATTACCGCCTCGCTTCTGTCCAACATCCTCGGCGGTCCGTCGAGTAACAGCCTGCTCGGAGCGTATCTGCGCGAGAAACACGGATGGGTATACTCGATAGAGTGCAACTACACGCAGTTCCGCGAGACCGGCCTGATGACGGTAAGCCTCGGCTGCGAGAAAGAGAATCTCCAGAAATGCTTGCGCGCAGTAAACCGCATACTGTCGAAGATCTGCGCAGCACCGCTGTCGGATTCCAAACTCAAGGCGGCCAAGAGACAACTGCTCGGCCAGCTCGCCATCAGTTCCGAGAGCGGAGAGGCCCAGTGCCTCTCTATGGGCAAAAGTATGCTCGCATTCGGAAACATCATGCCCGACAGCAAGGCCCGCGAAATTCTCGAATCTGTCGGAGCAGAAGACCTCCAGCTTATGGCCTGCCGCGTCTTCGCTCCCGGCAAAGTAGCAAGGCTGATCTATACCTGATGATGGAAAGCCCCAAAGATAAATACATCAGGGAGCACACCACTCCGCTCAGCGAGGCCTTCGACTGGATCGAAAGGCAGACCCACCTGCGCACCAACTTCCCTCAGATGCTCGCAGGCCCGGTCCAGGGACAGTTTCTCAAAATGCTGGTCGAGATCAGTGGAGCCCGCGACGTACTCGAAATCGGGTGCTTCACCGGCTACTCCGCCGCCTGCCTGGCACTCGGTCTTCCCGAAGGCGGCCACGTGGATTCGCTGGAGATCGACGACGAACTCGAGGACACAATCCGCGAAGGTTGGGAGCGCGCAGGGGTTTCCGACAGCATTACCCTCCACATCGGAGATGCCCTAGACACGCTTGCCCGGTTCGCTTCCGAAGACCGGCGTTTCGATTTCGTCTACATCGACGCCAACAAGCGCGAATACTCCGACTACTATGAGGCTGTGATGCCGCTTCTTCGCCGCGGCGGGTTTATCGTGGCCGACGACGTGATGATGGGAGGCAAGGTCTACGGCCCGAAACCGGCGACGGACAAGCAGACGCTCGGGCTCGCCCGCTTCAACGACGTTGTCGCATCCGACCCCCGCGTAGAGGTGGTCCTGATGCCTGTCGGAGAGGGCATCTCACTTATCCGAAAGAAATAATTTTCGTCTCATTCCCTAAAGTGACAAAATCTCACACACGGAGATTTCAGCCCTGATACGGCGATTTTGTCACCAAAAAGGCCGTTCCGTCACATTTTGGACTGGGGTGTGACAATTTCTTCTTCGCGCGAAGCCCGTGCGCTACCTTTGCAACTGTAAAAACGAAACGCACAGGATTATGACAGCAATTACAATGAGAATCGATAATGCGTCGAACATATACCCTGCTTCACTCACGAAGAAATACGCATCCCTCTACAGGATGAGCGTGACGCTCAGCGAGCCCGTCAACGTAAACTACCTGCAGCAGGCCCTGAATAATACAGTTAAAAGAATCCCCTCATTCGGATGCACCCTCAAGAGCGGTGCGTTCTGGTGGTATCTGAAGCAGCTCGACAAGATGCCGACGGTAAGCCAGCTCGCTCCCCTCTCCCCACACGGATACAAATTCCACGGAGGATTCCTTTTCAAGGTCTACGCCGACGAGTGTAAGATAGTACTCGACGTATTCCATGCTCTCGCTGACGGCAAGGGTGGGCAGACCTTTCTTCTGACCCTTACCGCCGAGTACCTCAGACTTCGCTATGGTATCGCCATCGACTACAACGAACTGATCCTGGACCCGGCCGACATGCCCTCCAAGCGTGAGTCGGAAGACTGCTTCACCAGCTTCAGCGACAAGAAGGGAGCATTCGACCAGGACCCCAAGGCATACCACGCCCCCGGCCACAAAGAATTCTACAAGGTGATGCACAACGAAAGGGTGACGATCCCCTGCGATGAGCTCAAAGCGGTCTGCGCCAAGTATTCGTGCACCGTCACTGAACTTCTTACCGCAGCAATGGTCAGCGCTCTTCAGGAAGTGTACCGTCACGATCACCGCAAAAGCAAGAAAACTTCAATCAAGGTCACGGTGCCTGTCAACCTCAGGCCCATCTTCGGCGGAAGGACCCTCCGCAACTTTTCTTCTTATGTCAACCTTGGTGTCGACGTCAAGAACGGTTTCTATTCCTTCGACGAAATCGTCGAGATCGTCTCGGCCCAGAAACGCCACTTGATGCTCCGCAGCGAGATCGAGAACAAGGTCGCAAAGAACGTCGCGCTCGAAAACAACTACGCGATCGCGATGATTCCGCTCTTCATCAAGAAGTATGCGATCGACATCATCTGCAGGCTCAAGGGCGACAAACTCATCTCCCAAACCCTCTCCAACCTCGGCAACACGGTTCTCCCCGAAGCGATGAGACCATATGTATGCGAGATGGACTTCATTCTCGGACGCCAGAGAGGTACCCCGGGCGCATGCGCCTGTGTCAGCTACGGTGGCAATCTTTACCTGAACATGTCACGCAACATCGCCGAAGCTGACTTCGAATCCTACTTCGTCGACCAAATCCACCAGCTGGGGATCTCGACGAAGCAGGTTTCCGAATAACAAAAAAGGCTGACCGTCAGGCCAGCCTTTATATTGGGCAGCTGAAAACTACTTGATGGTGCCAGCCTCGACAGCCTTGACCATATCCTCGTTGGCGGTGTGAGCAAGGATGCCATGGCTTGTTCTAAATGAATGCAGAAGTATTGAAAAGTTTTGTCAAATATATATATCACTGAAGTGCGATGATCAGGCTTAATCCATTTTGAGAAATGGCTATTTTTGCCCTGTCATTAAGTATGTTTATAAGTTTATTAGCCTCTATATACGTTTCCGAAAGTGTGAATGCACCTATTACTAAGAAAACTGATCCGAGGCGCCAAGCGTTGTCGCCAAATTGAAACTGTCTCTCAAAGTAATTACTAGATAAAGCGAATGTGGCACCTAAAGACAGAGAGACGATGCCCAAATTTCTATATAGTTTGAGTTTACGCCAGGATTCATAGTCAAACCCATTTTCTGAGAGAAGTTTGAGATCCATATTTGACATTTTATGAGAGTCCTCATCGTAGACACGAAGCCCCCTGACAGAATAACTCTTTCCGTTTAAAAAAAAATCCTCAGCTGATAGTTCGACGCAGACTGTCAATAAAGAGAATACTATTATAAGAATCTTTCTCATTACTCAAAAACTGTAAATTAGGCCCAATCCGTTATTAGTTGCACTTATCGTTAAGTCGTTATTAATTCTGCCCAAGAACTTTTCAAATCCATTCTTTGACGTAATATTGAGAATAGCGCCAACGCCAATCACAGCAATTCCGATGGCCCCAACTGCAACCTCCCAAGGTTGACTGCTAGAGTCAACCTGAAAATTAATAGTAGCTGCCATAATGCAACCGGAGAACAAACAAATAGCGCTAGCCGATCGTTCAATTCTCAATCGGTTCCAGGTATTATAGTCGAATCCATATAAAGAGAGCTCCATTATTTCTTCTTTCGACAGCCTGTGGTTATTATCATCAACGATTCGCTGAGAGTCTAAATAATAGTTTTTGCCATTTATTATCATATTCTCAGCATAAAGTTCCCCACAGAAAGTAATAAGGGCTGATAGTATTATTGTTACTTTGACGCGATTCATTTTTATTCTTTAGAGATTTAGTTTGTCCTTTCTCTGCCTTTATTCAATATGTAGTAGATGCTTTGATATAAATCCCTCTCCCAAGATAATCGGCTTGTGAGCGCATGTTCAAAATGCTCTAATTTAATCATTATCGTCAAAAAACAACGCTGTATGACAAAAAAAGTTGAGGTATCTGAGCGGACTGTTGCGCAGAGATACCTCTTTTGTAGTGATGCCCGATCGAGTCGGGTGAACAGGATTTACTTGATGGTGCCAGCCTCGACAGCCTTGACCATATCCTCGTTGGCGGTGATGTAGATCTCAACGCGGCGGTTCAGAGCGCGGCCCTCTTCGGTGCTGTTGTCAGCGACGGGCTTGTTGAAGGAAAGACCCTGAGCGTAGAGGTGGTTTGCATCCATACCGTTCTTCTTGAGCTCCTTCTTCACAGCGTCAGCCCTCTTCTGGGAGACCTTCTCGTTAGCCTCGGCGGTGCCGACATTGTCGGTGTGGCCAAGGATGGTGATGTCGGCGTTGGAACCGAGATCCTCGAGAACAGTTGCGAACTGCTTGAGGGACTCCTTGGACTCTGCGCTGAGTTCGGAAGAGTTGAAGTCAAACAGGATACCGCTGGAGAAGGTAACCTTGATAGCCTCGAAGCCGTTGGCGTCGGTGATGGTCTCAATCTTGGCTGCCTCGATCTTCTCGAGCTCCTTAGCCTTCTTGTCCATAACTGCGCCGATGGTTGTTCCGGCTGCTGCGCCTGCTGCGCCGCCGATAGCTGCGCCCTTGAGTGCGCCCTCTGCGTCTCCGGTAACGAGATAGCCGATACCTGCGCCTACTGCTGCGCCGCCTACTGCGCCGCCGAAGAGGCCCTTAAGAGTTGCACATGAAGGGAGCATGAGCATAGCTGCAGCTGCCATTACGATAAAGCTTTTTTTCATAATTTGATTAATTATTAATTGTTAATAAAAGTTGTCTCTTCTACAGAGAATCAGTTGGTGCTTTTTCGAGCATTTGCCCGGAATAGGGTCGCGAAGCGACTGCGAGAAAAAGCACCAACTGATTCTCAGCCAATCTGTGCACCATTAATCAGCACTTCTTCCGGTGCTAATATACGCATTTTTCCGTCACCTTGGCGCGCCATCAGAATCATTCCTTTGGATTCGATACCCTTGATGGTACGGGGAGCGAGGTTGGCGAGAATGCAAATCTGCTTGCCCACCATCTGCTCGGGGGTATAGAACTGGGCGATGCCGCTGACGATGACACGCTTGTCGATACCGGTGTCGATAGTGAGTTTGAGGAGCTTGTCGGTCTTGGGCACGCGCTCGGCTTCCAGGACGGTAGCGGTACGGATGTCCATTGCCTCGAACTGGTCGAATGTAATTTCGGGCTTCTGAGGCTCGACATGGGCTGCAGCTTCGGCTGCTGCTGCGGCAGCGGCTTCTGCCTCCTTCTGCGCACGGATAGCGGCAAGACGGTCGAGCTGACGCTGGATTGCCTCGTCGTCGATCTTGTCGAAGAGAAGCTGGGCCTCTCCGATCTGATGGCCTTCGGGGAGGATGTCGGTGCGTCCGAGCAGATCCCACTCCAGCGGCGAGCCAATCATATCGCGGAGCTTGCGGGCAGCGAACGGGGTGAACGGTTCGAAAGCGATGGCAAGGTCGGCGCAAATCTGCAGGCAGACGTTGAGAATGGTGCCTGTGCGGGCCATATCGGTCTTGGCGACCTTCCAGGGCTCGGTGTCGGAGATGTATTTGTTGCCTACGCGGGCGATGCCCATAGCGTCCTTGAGAGCTTCGCGGAACCTGTAGCCTTCGAGGTTCTTCTCGAGCGACTCGCGCAAGGCGGGAATCTCTGCAAGGACTCCCTTATCTATATCCTGAAGCTCGCCGAGAGCCGGGACCTTGCCGTCAAAGTATTTGTGGGTGAGCACTACGGCGCGGTTGACGAAGTTGCCGAAGATGGCCACAAGCTCGGAGTTGTTGCGGGTCTGGAAGTCTTTCCAGCTGAAGTCGTTGTCCTTGGTCTCGGGAGCGTTGGCTGTAAGCACATAGCGGAGCACATCCTGCTTGCCGGGGAAATCCTCGAGATACTCGTTAGCCCACACGGCCCAGCCGCGCGAGGTAGAGATCTTGTCACCTTCGAGATTAAGGAACTCGTTGGACGGGACATTGTCGGGAAGGATGAATCCGTCGCCATAGGCCTTGAGCATCGAGGGGAACACGATACAGTGGAAAACTATATTGTCCTTGCCGATGAAATGGACAAGCTTGGTGTCTTCGCTCTTCCACCACTTCTCCCAGTCGTTGGGGAGCAGCTGCTTGGTGTTGCTGATGTAGCCGATGGGAGCGTCGAACCATACATAGAGGACCTTGCCCTCTGCGCCCTCGACGGGCACGGGCACGCCCCAGTCAAGGTCGCGGGTGACCGCGCGGGGCTGCAGGCCGCCGTCGAGCCAGCTCTTGACCTGGCCGTAGACATTGGAGCGCCACTCCTTATGGCCCTCGAGTATCCACTCGCGGAGCCACTGCTCATAGTCCTGGAGCGGGAGATACCAGTGGGTTGTCTCCTTCTTTATGGGCTGGGCGCCGCTGAGTTTCGAACGGGGGTTGATGAGTTCTTCGGGGCTCAGGGTGCTGCCGCACTTCTCGCACTGGTCGCCATAGGCATCGGGATTGCCGCACTTGGGGCATGTACCCACTATATAACGGTCGGCAAGGAAGGTATTTGCCTCAGGGTCGAAGTACTGCTCGGAGGTCTTGGTCACGAACTTGCCCTCGTCGTAGAGTTTCTTGAAAAACTCCGAGGCTGTCTCCTCGTGGATCTTGGAGGACGTGCGTCCGTACACGTCGAAGTTGATGCCGAAGCCCTTGAACGACTCCGAGATAATATTGTTGTACTTGTCGACGATGTCCTGGGGGGAGCAGCCCTGCTGGCGGGCCTTGATGGTGATGGGCACGCCGTGCTCGTCGCTGCCGCAGACAAACAGCACTTCCCTTCCCCTCATCCTGAGGTAGCGGACATAGATGTCGGCCGGCACATAGACGCCTGCGAGATGTCCGATGTGCACCGGCCCGTTCGCATAGGGAAGGGCCGCGGTCACGAGTGTTCTTTTGTAATTCTTCATATATGTTACTTGATTCTCTTTTTGAGTTCTCTCTGAAAATTCTGGTACTTGACCAGTTTCTGCATGATTCCCAACTGCTCCTCCGGCGGCGCCTGGGCAAGCGACTTCTTGAAAAAGTCTATCTGCAACTGCACGCGCTTCTCTGCATACATGAGGATAGTCCTGGGAACATAGTTTACGAGCCACGACTCGACGCTCATCATCGAATCGTTGAAGTTATGGACCGTTATCTGATATTTTTCGACGGAAAGGTCGGAGGTGACTTTGCGCACATCGGGGTCGGGGCTGTCGAAGAGGCGGCGGACTATTGCATCCTGCTCGAGACCTTCTTCCCAAGCCCCGACAAAAGCGGCGTAGGTCTTGCGGTAGACCGAATTCTGGAGTTCGGAACCATCCTCCTCGATTGCGCCCCGGATAAACTCCGTCACCGAGACCACATCCGGAGTATAATAGTCTGAATCCGTCTCGAACTTCATCGGCTTGTCGCCGTAGCGCAGCATGAAACTAAGTATATCAGCTTCAAGTGGGGCGAGCAGCTTGTTTTCGAAGGCGGGTGCGACTTCAGGCAGCGGTTCCTGTCCGTCAGCATCGGAGGGAGCGGGCTCAAGGAGCCCCTCGTCGGAGGCGGCCGCAGCTGAGTCGCGCTCCGCCCGCCGCGCCTCCCTTTCGCGGGCTTTCTCCTGCTCCTCGATAGCAGCCTTGCGGGTCTTCACGATACGGTCGAAGAGTATCTGCTGCTCGATGCCGAATTTGGCGGCGCAGTCCTGCACGTAGACGGAGCGCTGCACGGCGTCTGGGATGAGCGCGATGGTGTCGGCTATGTCGTTGATGAGGCCGGACTTCTTGTAGGGGTCGCCGGCGGCCTGCTCGAGCAGCAGGTCGGTCTTGAACGAGATGAAGTCCTGCTCATTGTCCCGGATGTAGTCCTGCACCTGCTGAAGGGTATGCGTACGGCCGAAACTGTCGGGATCTTCGCCTTCGGGCAGAAGGACGATACGCACGTTCATACCCTCGGGCAGAACGAGGTCCGTACCGCGAATGGCGGCATGGATGCCTGCGGAATCACCGTCGTACATGATGGTGATATTGTCGGTGAAACGGTGGATCAGCCGCACCTGCTCGACCGTGAGCGACGTGCCGCAGGAGGCAACCACGTTGGTAAGGCCGAGCTGCTGCATGGTAATCACGTCGACATTGCCCTCAACGAGGATGCATTTATCCTGACGCGAAATCTCCGCTTTGGCGAACCAGATGCCAAGAAGGGCTTTGCTCTTGGTATAGATCTCCGTTTCGGGGGAATTGACGTACTTGGCGGGATTGTCGCTCTTGAGCGTACGCCCGGAGAATGCTATCACGCGCCCCGCGAGCGAATGAATCGGGAACATGACCCTCTCGCGGAAACGGTCGGCAAGCGAGCCGTCTTCGTGCTGCACGGTAAGACCAGCGGCGATAAGGTATTCGGGCTTGTAGCCCGCCTTGACGGCCGCGTCGGTGAGGGCCGATCGGCCGGAGGGCGCCCAGCCGAGTCCCCATTTGGCGATGGTTTCGTCTTCGATGCCGCGGGTGCGGTAGTAAGCGAGCGCGACGCTCCTGCCCTCGGGGGTAGAGAGCTGCTCGTTGAAGAACTTGTGGGCGAATTCGCTGACGAGCAGTAGGCTCTCGCGCCGCTGGCGGTTCGCGATTTCCTCGGCCGAGAGTTCTTCTTCCTGGATCTCGATGTGGTATTTCTGGGCAAGATAGCGCAGGGCCGCAGGATAGTCGAGATGCTCGTAGTCCATCACGAAACCCACGGCGGTGCCCGCCTTGCCGCAACCGAAACACTTGTAGATACCCTTCGACGGGGTCACGTAGAACGAAGGAGTCTTCTCGTTGTGGAACGGGCAGCAAGCCACAAGGCTGGCTCCGCGCCTTTTAAGGGACACGAAATCGCCTACGACCTCTTCTATGCGGGCCGTCTCAAGGATTAGGTTTACTGTCTCCTGGGGAATCATCTACGATGCAACTTCACAGATAAATTTGATGCGGGAGAGGCGGATTTCCATCTCGGAATAGTCGTTTTCGAGAGCCTTGATGGCATCGTCGAGCGAATCCGACGCCGCTTCATAGCGGAAATAGTCCATCAGTTCGGCCACGACATCGGGCTCCACCTCTTGATTGACGTAATAGTTGATATTGAGCTTGGTCCCGGACGAGACGATAGTCTCGACTTCGGTCAGAAGGTCGTACATGGGGATATCCAGAGATTTGGCTATATCCTCGAAAGGAAGCCTTCTGTCGATCATCGAGATTATCTGGATCTTGGTTGCAGACTTGCCTGCCGTAGTCTTGACGATAAGGTCTTGGGGACGCTCTATCTCGTTCTCTTCCACATACTTGGCGATAAGTTCGACAAATTCGCGGCCGAACTTCTTGGCCTTGCCTTCTCCCACTCCCTGGCAGTTCTTGAGTTCATCAAGCGTGATCGGGTAGAGGATGGACATGTCGTCGAGAGCCGGGTCGCCGAAGAGGATCCACGGCTGGAGGTCAAGCTTGTGGGCCATATCCTTGCGGAGGTCCTTGAGCATTGCGAGCAGCACGGGGTCGCCCCCGCCACCCTTCATTGCAGCGGCATTTGCTGCTGCATCTTCGTCGATGTCATCGTCGTCGGAAGCGTCGCCGCCCGTGAACACACGGTCCTCAACGAGATTGAGCGGCCATGGATCTTCGAGGAACTGCTTGCCGAGCGGAGTCACGAAGATCAGGCCGTAGGTCTCTATCTCCTTGTC
>OCTW013407363.1_pt1 | contig 10081 bp, 7 predicted proteins | sample 1539671 | NCBI WGS metagenome assembly OCTW01 (sample SAMN02144230, study PRJEB22623) | gut metagenome | biome: sheep rumen | host: Ovis aries | place: New Zealand
GTCCACACTTCACCCGCCATCCAGCAGGGATCAGCCGCCGTCGGGGACGATTTCTGCCGTCCCACTACAAATATAACGATTCGGGTCGATAATTGCAAGGGGCGAATATTTCCTCAGACCAAATTAATATCGGGCCAGCAAACTGCCAGCCCGATATCGTTATTTCTCCAACTCAAAGATCTTCTCCATGAGGCGCCATTTCTTGTGGCTCGGCAACGAAGGATCGGCACCCTGTGCTTTGGCCACAAAGGCTTCCCATTCGGCCTGGCGGGGCATAGCGGCCAGACGCTCCCAGTCTTTCTCCCAATCGAAATCATCCACGGTGTCGCAGATCATAAAGACATGGGTGCCGCGGCGGAAGATCTGCATATCCAGGATACCCACCTGCTTCTGACCTTCCATGATCTCCGGCCAGACGTGTTTGTGGACGTCACAGTAGCGCCGGATCATGTCCGGATCGTCCATCAGCTCAAGGGTTTGGCAATATCTTTTCATGGCCTATTTCCTCCTAATATGTAATTCAATCGCCTCCGGATGTTCGGCGGCAAACGAGGCGGAATCGGTCACCACCAGCGCCAGATAACCGCCGCCGCCGGCTCCCGGCATCTTCCACGCCAGCACACCGGGAACCGCAGCCCATTGATCGATAAAAGGCTGGATGGAGTTCTCGGGCCGGGGACCGTCTTCGCCGTTCAGTACCGGATTCACCATCGCGGGGAACATGGCGATCTGCGCCGCGAACGAGGCCCGGTAAGCCGCCGCAAACGCCTCCAGATCCATGGCCAGAATCGCCTTCCAGCACCTTCTGAACACACTCGTTCGCAGAGGCCTGCATTTCCTCTCTCGCCTCTTGTGACATACGCACAAAGTCCTGACGCAACAATTGCGTGGCTATCGTTGTCAGTATGTCACCATTGGCCACGACATCCCCATTGATGATGAGATTGTTACTGCCAATGACTGACCCTATTTTCTGTATTCTGTCAAACTTTCTATTCCTTCATTATAGCATCCCTAACACTTTATTTTCACCACTATTCTCTTCTTGTTCGATTCAATCCTCCTCATCCTCTGCATTGTTTCATACGCCATACTATTACAGTCTTGCCAGTACCATTACAACAATACACGATGGTTGCCCCCAACCTCTGAACACCTCCAGTGACACAGGGTCTCTAAGGTATCCTCCTTAAACTGTTATCTTCCTGATCTTTTTAAATGGTTGGTAGCCTAATGCTCAATCTATAGAATATAGTTCCATAGGATAGCCTGGTCTTGATAAGTAGTCCATGAATAGACTCAACAAGTCTTTTGCGTAAGGGTCTTTATACCTCCTAACGCGCTCAACCTGGAAATCAAAGACATCTGGTTTCCCCTGGATTTTTTTCGGATGCTTGGCTACTGCATTGTCCCCCATTTCAAACGGACGGCAAAATTCCTTACCCAAATAGTCTTTCTCTTGCTTAGAAAGTCCTAATGATTGTATCCGGTCGTACTTCTCTTTATAACTTTTCACCTTATGCCACACTACTCCATATCTCAACATCATATTCTTCTGAATAACATCTTTATGGGGATGGGTCGTTGGAGTCTGTTTCAGGTCAATTACTGCTAGTCCCTCCGCATTAAACGAAACCAAGTCAAGCAAAGACAACGATACTCGATGGTAATTAGCAAGTTCAGCGGCCATAGTGCGACCATCGCCTGTTTTATTCAACTCAACTTCAAAGAGTCTTGGTTTTTCACCATTTGCTAAAACACGAAGGGGGACAAGATAAAACTGATCGAAATGTTCTTTCTTACGCTTTCCTGTTGGCCTGATTTCCAAGTTGCATGGTTGGCACAGGAGTATATACTCTCGTGTAGTCTGTCCTATCTTGAAAATATCGCCATTACTTACTTGACTAAAGGTGTTGTTGATGTATTCACCACTTTCATAAGACTCTTCTTCGCTGATAAGTTTCACTATGCTGCTGTTAACCTTATTGGCAATAGCATCTCGTTTAATCTGGCGAAGATTAGCCAGTAGAGTCTGGAAGCCCATAAAACCGCCTTCTGACATTTTCTTTTTTATGCCAATCCCAAGGTAAGCGTACACAATGCGAAGCAAAGTTTCAAATTCCCAACATCCTTCTTTCTCTGAACGGTCTAACACTATCTTGTGAAACGTAGACGGATCGACATCATCCATCTGTGATTTCATATATTCGGAAGCCACACTAAATATCTCTTTAGCATGACTCTTTATCTTGGATATCTGTTTTAACCAAAGTACACTGCGTAAGCCCTCTAATAAATCATTTTCATCATCCGAACTGAGTCTGTCTTTAGAAAGAGTATAAACATTTGACTTGTCTTGAAATCTATTCCACTTTTCTAATTCTCCATCAATGCGAAACGTGCCAGAAAAGATGGCGCAGTTTACAGTATCCCTCTGAGATACCTGTTCAAGGATGGCCTCACCATCACGTCCGTAGTCTTCCAACTTGTGGTCAACCAGCAACAACAATTGATGATTTGCATCAAGTGGTGCCAATATAGCATCACGCTCTTCTCCAAATTTCTCTGGAGTCAAGTAATGTTGCTCAATATTTGCAGGAAGAACACTTTCAAACTTGGCCTTCAAATCATCAGCATTCTCTGCTCTCACACCCCATGAAACACAGGCGGCCTGACGCTCGTCATCTGGTGTCTCATTCCACCAGTCATCAAATTGATCCTCCCACAAATCTGGTTGGGTTATGAAAGATATTTCTGCTATATGCTCGCTTACATATACTTTTGCTCTTTCCTTACCAACTGTAATGTTCCCAAACTTATCGTCCACGTACACGAAACTACTAATGTGGGCTCCTTGCAACAACGCTGCCGCGCGCTCTCGTAACTGCTCCATAACTATTCTATAATGCTTGCAAAGTTCAAAATGAATTTATACCGCTGCCCCCTATCATTACGTGTTTCATCCAATACAATATCACACCCGTCACCGTTTAGCAGGTTCCGAATGATATAAAGACCAAGGCCACGTCCCTCACCAGCAGGTTTACGAGTAACAAATGGCTCAAAGATAGAGTCTTCCACTCCACGTTCTACGCCCCATCCGTTATCTTCAAAATAGACATAGGGCTTGTGAACGATAGTATGGATAATGAGATTATTTGCATTTTCCTGCTCTCCATATTTCCGAAGCCAATAGAGTGAATTATTGATGAGATTGTCAAATACCTGAATTAATTTCCCCTTATTTGCTACAACCGAAAAGTCTTCTTCTACATCAACTCGAAACAGAATACCATTGTTTTCCAATTTCTCCTGATAGAATTGACGTTCGTCACTCGCCAAAAGTTCAGAAAGCGTAATACTATCTTTCTTCTCTTTGTTATACTTGAAAGAACTGTCCAGATGCTTCAGTTGGGAACGGATAGAACTTACTGTTGTCTTAACATACTCTATCAACAAAAAGACATCTGCTTTATCTATCGTATCTTTTATTTTTATTTGCTTCGAGAGTTTTTTACTCTCTTCCAATAGGCGAGTAGTCACCTGTCCCATATCGTGCGACACCATTTCTGACACCAAGCCAAGTGAAGCTAAAGAAATAACTTCCTCCAGTTGTATCCTCATCTGCTCTACCATTGGGGTGATAATGTCAATGGATTCTTTTAGTTTAGGGGCGGACTCCATTACCTCCAGTGCTTGCTGCAACAATCCACTATAACGACCTAAAACATCAGAAGTCTTACGAAGGGCGTCTTCCTTTGTCTGTATATCTGTAGAGAATAAGGAGCCATCGCTTGCTGCCTCAACCTGACTACGGAGCTGTGCTATTTCATTATTAGCAATGCGAAACGATGCCATTAGGTTCTTACCTTTTTTAGCTGTATCCTCTATCTGACGGACAGCTGCATTATAGGTTCGTACCTTCCCGGACTGTTGACAATCACTTATATAAGATGTATAACTTCTACGCAGTATCTGCATGGCTTCATTAACGCGTCGGATAATTTCTTGATTAATCGCATAGAAACTGCGATAATAGTCATTGTCTATCAATCCTTCACGATCTGTCTTGTCTTTCAGTTCTTTATTTTTCTCCTCATCAATTGCGACATAACCTATTACATTACCAGGTCTAAGACCATAAAAAGATGAACCGCTGGTTTGGCCTTTATAAAGAGCCAGCCAATCCTGTCCGTCTATGCCATAAGGCTTAATAGCAAAACCATTACGGTAAAGTTTTACACCTATTTGATTTTGCACAAAGGCCTTATAGATATCGAACGCCTTATAAATTCTAGACCAAAGATCGTTTTCTATATTTAGAGCAAACTCTCGTATTCGTCCTTTAAATGGGCCTGGGTCGGAAAACCCCTTTTCGAACAATGATTCCGCACTCAATAAGTTTGTATTAATCTCATCTGAAAAATGAAGATATACACCATTATCCCCTCTTCTGAATCTGGAACTCTTTTTTTTGTTCAATAGAAATCTAAGGAATGACTCACCATTGTCAGGCACAATATACTCATTATAGCGCTCTGTGTTTTGAGCATTACCACGAAGCTTCTGTAAACGAATATCCATTTCCAAAATAACACGCCTGTCTGAATAGTTAAACGTTATATCGGTAAGACATATCTCATCAAGGCGTTTATAGTCTCCTTCTACATCTATTTTTTCTCCGTTTATAGTCAGATACACCCTGAACGGCTTTGTTTCTTGATAGGGTGATATCAGTTGACTTATCTGTGCCTTGAATTTTTCCAAATTTTCGCCTCTCCAAGTTAGCCTGTCAGAAAGTCCAGTTAGAACGAGTCTCGTTCCTTTGGCTTTTTCAAAAGATTCATTATCCATCTTAACCTCAACCGCAGACAAACTTTTCACCTTATCAAATGAGGCCCATTCAAATCCGGCATGGATATAATCATCTTTCAATGTTTTGGAGAAAATCTCACAAACTTCTGCCAACCTTTGAGTACTAAGCCTTCCAAGCCCCTTGTCTCCTAGCGGGGTACGTTTTTTCTCAGTCTTTGGCTTTATACCATTGACGGCTCTTTTTTTTGAATAAGATATTACCAACCAGGATTCTCTTATTGTCTTTTCATTCATACCAACTCCATCATCCTCTATGGTAATATACCCCTTTCTGCCTTTATAAAACAACCTGCTGTCCAGAAGTTCTTCTTCTGTATCAATCGTCACTTTCACATAGTCAGCGTCAGCATCATATGAGTTTTTAATCAACTCCATAATGGCTGTTACCGAATCAGAAACCAACTCGGAGCCTAATTGTTTGATGACATGCGGATTTATTTTAAATGTACCTTTCATTGTTTTTCCATTTTTCGGAAAATAAGTATATGTTCCTTCTCCATAGTTTGCGAACAACTGTTCTTGCGAGCCTGCTTCTTATTCAGAATCTGACGCTCTGCCCTTTCAAACAGATTGATACCATGTGATTCCATTAGATCTACTAATATTTGGTCATTTGGCACTTCTCTGCTTCCCACAAAACGATTGCCTATTGTCCAAATATAGAAAGCATCATCTTTCATTGATGCAACTATCTTGTCAAGACTGGCATCAAAATCTGAAATAAAACTTAGAGTCTTATAATACTTTCCCTTCTCTTCAGCAGGCATACTCTCAAAAAAAGTTCTAAGGGTGGGAGTGTGCCCATATACCGATTCTATCGTAGCTAGAAGTTCTTTTCTATTGATTTTGCCGCCAAGACTCCGTCTATCTATCTCCTGCGTTGTTTTTACATAGTCATAAGGGCAGCTCAAATCCTTCGGGTCTATCCACTGCAATGGCAGATATGAGGTCTGTCCATATGTCACGGTGGTATGATTGTCTCCGTATGGGGGTGAAGATACCAATAAGTCAAATTTCACATTCGTTGGCACGTCATCCTTCGTGTTACCCCATCGTATATATTTTTCAACACTCAAATCGAAATCTATCCCCTGATTCTCCGATACAAGTTTATTCCAATAGGCCTCTATATCTTCTATTCCACGACCAACAAGAGAACTAAATTCCTTAACAACATTTACATTCCGCTTTTCAATCTCTTCTTCACTTCTGCGATGAAGTTTGAATGTTGAGGTTCGGTCATTACTGCCCGTACGAATTACTTCAGACATAATGACCCATAGGAATTTGCGTATAGATTGCTGTTCTACGCGTTGTATTGCACGACGTATTCTTGACAGATCTATTTGTATATCCTTATTAAACCATTTGTCAATATTCATAAAAGAAACATCCACTGCTTCGAGAGTATCCTGTGATATATGGTTTATTACATCATTACAAACCTCTTTTAGTTCAATGATATCATATCTTTCCACTTTGGCCTGCGTAAGCAAAACAGCAAACGGATTTATGTCTTGCCCATATACATTGAAACCAAATTCCATACATGACAAAAGAGATGTACCCGAACCCATAAAAGGATCTATTGCCCATGCTCCATGGGGAAGTGTATCTGCTACAGCCTGGATCACAGCATATTGAGTAGCTGGAACCATCATCGCAGGATACATAAAAAGACGGTGCAGGTTTTCGCTTCTGTCTGCACCCTCTCCATCAAGAGTTTTATTCTCTCTTAAGGCATTTAACTGTTGGCGTATTGCCTGTAATTGCGTGTCACTTACCATATTAATTTCCAGGGCATACCACCCCAAATTATTCTACAAAAATACGACTTTTTCTCATTCCAGCAGGCGTTATCTTGTTTTTTAACTGTTTTTAATACAAGTTCTCCATCATATCAACCCTGCATCCTTAGCCGTATCCAACTTCAGCTTTTTCTTCACATCGGTAAAGATATTGCTCTCATCCGAATCCACGCCAAGCACAAAGTGGAATAGCCTTTTCTTGTCAACAATGCCTGGTATGCTTCTATCCGTAGCTGTGGGGTAAGAACACCGATGGCTGTTAATATCGTATATCAGCTTCTCAACCTGCCGGAGACTTGTCGGGGCATTGTAGAACTTCCGGATCCTGTACACCTTGTCATATTCCTTACAATACTCCCTGTCCGCTGCTTCTCTCTCATCAAACTCCACACTCAGCGTGTCCGATTTCATCTCTTCATACGACTTCCGATTCACCACAAACACAAATGGATCTGATGCTGGTTCTGTTTCTGCAAACAATTGGAATGAACCCTTTTTGCCATCCAACTTATGCCCATTACAGTTGGCGCAACAAGGATAGAGATTAAAAAAACACACACACAGAAAAGGATATTCATCCTTAGGTTTCCAGTGGTCCAGATGATAGTAAGCCTCCTTCTGCTCTTCCGAATAGGTGGCATCAGCATTGTTGCAATACACGCATGTCTGGACCCCAATCTCTTCCATCATGTATTTTGCCAATACAGGTCGTGCATCCTCATAACGCATACGGCTAACGACCTCTTCATAGAACTTTCCTTTACGAGGCTGAATCCCTGCCCTCTCTTCTTTCTCTCCTGGCAGCCTCAGGCTTCTGCAATTGATTTCTACAGAAAGCCTCTTTGGATTCAGCAGTTCATCAAACTCCTCCTTCTTCTTTCCAAAGCCGCTTGGCATCAATTTCTTTAACTCGTCGTACTCATCAATAATCTTTTCCAGATAAGCCACGTAGTCGCCTTGATTGCCCAAGTGGTCGTTGAGTTCTATAATATCCGACTGCAGATTCTTCAGACCTTCAATGGGCTGTACAAAACTTGCACGCTTGTCTGCAAACAATTTGCCAGCATACTCCTCAGCCATCGCTTCTATTTCAGGCGTAATAAGTATCTGTTTCATCCCTCTATAAATCCAAAGTGTCTTTTCACCTGCTTCTTCAAATACTCATCCCCAAGGTCGTTAATGAAAGAGCGTTCTTCCGGTTTCAACTCCTTCCATGATACATCCCTTTTCAGAAGTTGGTTAATCTTATATCTTGCATGTTCTCCTATAAACCCGTTTCTCAAGAAGAAACTCTGAAACAATATATCGCTAATATTAGCGGCAAGCGGTTTCACAAACTTGTCCCGACTCTGCGCTACCCCTTTATCAAGGTACAGAATATTGTCCCGAGGAATATCAGAAAGGACAAAAGGAGAATGCGTGGCAATGATAATATTGAAAGCACAGAAGGTGTTCAAATGCAAACTTTTTATCATATATAGCAGCCGTGACAAAAACAGCCTCTGGTATTCCGGATGAAAACAAATCTCCGCTTCATCCAATATCAAACTGATATGCCTGTAGGCCACTCTTTCTTTGGGGACGGACAGCAAATTCCTAATATGATACACGTAAGTGCTGAATGTGTAAAGCAACTGCCGCTCACCCGAACTAAACTTTAATATCTCTATGGGCGCACCTTTCTTCTCGGGATTCTTAATTGTCAAAGTGGGGATAAAGAAAGACGGTGGCAGTTTGTACATAATATCAAACAGCGCATTCTTACCTTTGGTAACCGGTTCTCCCAACAGCCTCCAATAGTCATCAATACCAAAAGCGCCCTCTTCCAACACCTCTACGCCTCTTTCCCTGATTACGCGCAGCAGATTACAAACCTGCACCACTTTAATGGTGATATGCGATTTGTCGCGTTTTATCTTCTCTACCAGTTTGCTCAGTTGCTCAATCTCTGCAAACGTCAGGTTAGTCCTGTCAAACAGTTTCACGCCCCATTTGTCAAAGTCACCGTAACTCGGATATTTTGAAGCAATAGAGAGTATCTTGTACACCAGATATGCCGCAGCCGCTCTCGTGATGTCGTGGTCCAGAGCCAAATCGCCATAATCCATCTGCTTGAGCAAAATGGCCATTACAGAGTTTTGGTTCTTCCTCACAAAGTTCTCTATATTCAGCACGGCATTGAAAATCCGTTCGTCCTCTATCTCCTTATCCCTGTATTTCTCCTGAACCACATTCAACGAGAACGCATACCGGATATCATCCAACTCGTAGTCATCGAAGAAACCTTTCCTGTTCCTGTAGTACAAAAGTAGAGCAGACAACCTATATACAGTAAGCTGATACTCTGTCACCATATCTATATTCCCTTTCTGGTCACGAAAAGGATTCAATACGATGGGGGTCAGATAACCGTCATTCTTATGGTACAGATGGCTTATCCACACCGTCCCCTCTTGTTCCGGTGCATAAACACCATTCTTATCCGGAGCCAGTGACACCTCGTCCTCGTAGTCCGAGCTGACAAGCGATTGTAAGGAGTAGTTGGTAACTATGGTATAGTGCAGCTTCTCTGCCAGTTCAGCCATTTCTTTTACCAGTAGCTGATTGTCTTTGCTTTGACTATAGTTATGGGTAGATGCACTGAACATCCGCTCCTTATGACCGTCTTTGATAAAAATCACATCATTCCCACGGCAGGAGATGCAGTAAAGATGACCATCTTGAACATAATACAGTTCTGCATACAGATTTTCTACAAACAATAGTTTCCATGCGGCATTCCGCTTCATTCCCCGCTCTACCAGTGCACTGAAGTTATTGACAATGCGGTACATCATTTCCAGCAGCGAAGACTTTCCACTTCCGTTCGGGCCAACTATAGCCTGAACGTTGATGTTTCGCCCGAAGTACCACGTTTGGTCCTTATATTCAGGATTCAGTTCTATTCGGTAGTCAGAGCCTATCCTCACCCTGTCGTTGAACAGGTAGTAGCTCTCCGACAGGACTTTCCTGAACTTCGGGTCGCAAAGTTGTTGGTTGATTGTTACTGCTGCTATGTTCAGTTCCATACTCATTCATCATATAATTCGTCAGGCACTCTAACCTCAGTCGCTAATAGTTCATCACCTTCCTAATTATTAACCCTTAACCATGAACCATAATCGACCACCCACAGTCCACCATGAAGGTGTAGTTCTGTTCTCACTCTTCGAGTCGGAGGAAGATATAGTCGCCTGCGCCGGATTGAAATGTCTTGATTGTAGCCGTCATACTTTCCTAATCAATAGTATGGGGTCTTCGCTGCGCCACGAAGAGGTATGAGCAAAACGCCCACACCCCTTTCAAAACCCTTCCAAGCATGTTAAAGCTCACACCTTTTCAAAGAAAGTATCCGGCCG
>OCTW013425452.1_pt1 | contig 10081 bp, 10 predicted proteins | sample 1539671 | NCBI WGS metagenome assembly OCTW01 (sample SAMN02144230, study PRJEB22623) | gut metagenome | biome: sheep rumen | host: Ovis aries | place: New Zealand
AACACCGGCTCCCACTTCACGCTCCCCGCCCGCAGCATCCCCGCCTTCAAGCCCGGAAAGCACTTCCTCACCAAAGTCAAATAATCCTCCGCAGCCATGTGCCACGTTTTTTTTCGTGGCACATGCAATAAACACACACTTCTCCCGTTATTCCCTCAGCATGAGCGGAAACGCCTTTACATTGGCGCAACCTCCTGCTTACCCATCCCACAATTGCAACCCATGAAACACGCCCACAAAATCCTCCTCCCCATCCTTCTCGCGGCATTCATTGCCCCGCCGTCGGCCCATGCCGATAACACCTCCCTGCTGCCACGCAAAAAGCAGAAACCCGCCGCCTACCTGAAACTCAACTACTACACACCCTCCTACGACTACCTCAACGCCCTCTCCACCGACCTCAACGACGGAGCCTTCCACCTCCTCAGCCACTCCTCCATAGGCATCGCCTACCGCATCCCTCTGTGGCGCACACTCTACATTCAGCCCGAACTCCACTACGGCATCGCCACCGACTGGCAAGAAGCCGCCCTCAAACCCAACTTCTTCAGCCGCCTCACCCACGCTTTCAACATCCGCGAGTACAGCTACTTCGACTTCCCCCTCTTCGTCGGCCTCCGCTGGCAACCCATCACCCTCTTCGCTGCCCGCGCCTACTGCGGACCCCTCATGCAATTCTCACTCTACAACAAACAATTCGGCATCATAGGCCAATACTCCCTTGCCTGTGGCGCCGGCCTCGACCTGCTCAACTTCATCTCCATCGACCTCGGCTACCGCATCGGCATGCACAAACTCACCTTCCTCGAAACCACCGCCACCTACTTCCTCACCCTCAGTCTCAAACTCTAACCCATCCCCCGGCAGTTCCCCAATCCCTCACAACCATGCACATCAAACCGTTCCTGCTGCGCCTCCTGTGGCGCTTCGACCGCTCCCTCCTCACCCACCGCGCCTGGCAGACCCTCCTCTGGCCTCTGGGGCTCGGTCTCATCCTCCTGCTCCTCTTCTGGATCATCGGGCTCTTCTGGCCCGCCTCGCCCCTGACCTTGGCCACCTCCGGCGGCATTCCCCGCTGGGCCGAGACCTCCGGCCTCTTCCTCTCCGGCGGCCAATTCCCGCTCCATTCTCCCCTCCCGCTCCTCCTGCAGCTCATCATCGTCATTGCCGGCTCCGCCCTCATGGCCGCCTTCCTCACAGGCTCCGTCACCACAATCCTCCTCAACCGCCGCGACAACCTCCTCCACGGACACTCCCGCTACTACTTCTCCAACCATATACTCGTCCTGGGCGGCAGCCAAGTCGTCCTCCAGCTGCTCCGCAGTCTCGACTCCCGCCCCGACCTGCAGGGCAAACCCTGGGTCATACTCACCTCGGCCGATGCCGCCACCCTGCGCGACCTCATCCACACCACCCTCCCCCAAACCCGCCACGCCATCCCCTTAGTCATCTACCACGGCGACCCCACCGACCCCTCCACCCTCCGCTCCTGCCAGGCTGAACTGGCCTCCACCATCCTCATCACCGGCGAAGACGGCGACCCCCAACACGACCAACTCAACATAGCCTGCTGGAACACCCTGCGCCACCAGCGCACCAACGCCACCCTCCTGGCGCAGTGCTACCTCTACATCGACCGCCTCTTCACCGCCCAGATGCTGCACGACCTCCCGCCCGAGTCGCACACCAGTCTCGAAACCACCGTCATCAACCGTTTCGAAGCCATCGCCCGCCAGACACTCGTCAGCCCCTCGCCCGACTCCGCCCACCTCACCCTCGACCGCTACCTTCTCGGCCCCGACAGCACCCGCCGGGTACACCTCATCGTCGTGGGACTCACCCCCATGGGGCTTGCCTTTGCCTCCACCGCCGCCCAACTCTGCCACTATCCCAACTTCGCCACAACCGCCGCACGGCCCCGCCGCACCTGCATCACCTTCGTCGACCCCCTTGCCGCCCAAAAGATGGAATTCTTCAAAACCCGCTACCCCGGCCTCTTCCAACTCTCGCACATCACCCTCCGCACCGACGGCGGCGGATGGCAATCCTCCCGCCCCGACCCCGCATACGGCGACTTCCTCGACATCGAATGGCAATTCCTCAACGGCGGTGTCGAACAGTCGTGGATCCGCGACCAGCTCAGCTCCTACGCCCTCGACGAGCAGCAGGTTGTATCCGTAGCTTTCTGCACCGACAACCCTTCGCACAACCTCTCCGCCGCACTCAGTCTCCCCGCGCCCTACTATTCACTGGCCGACGCCGACGACCCCTCAGCCGTATCCCCCCTCATCTATGTCTACCAACCCCTCAACGCCGTCCTGGCCCGTGCCGCGCAGACCGAAGTGCCCCGCTACCACAACATAGTCCCCTTCGGCATGCCCGACGGCACCGTCGACCCCTTCGACGCCGCCACCACCCTCCTTGCCAAACGCATCAACTACATCCACCACAAAATCGAAAGCGGCAAGCCCCTCACCACCATCCCCTCCGAACCCCAGTCCCTCAACAACCTCTGGTGCCAGCTTTCCATTGCCGAGAAACACCGCGCCATCCATGCCGCCACCCTCGTCGACACCCTCATGCGCACCACCCGCAGCCTCTCCGACCCCGACGGCCCCGACCCCTCGGCCCCATCGCCAACCGACCTCCTCGCCCGCATCGAGCACAACCGCTGGAACATGGAGATGCTGCTCGACAACTACGCCCCCCTGCCCGCCAACCAGCGCGCCCTCCTCAACCAAGCCCTGGCCTGCGACGACCCCCAGACCCGCCAAGAAGCCGCCATACTCAACAAGCGCCACGCCAACCTGCGCCACACACTCAAAGACATAGCCCCCTTCGACGACCTCCCGGCCGACCTGCAGCAGCGCTACCGCGCCATCGTCGAGCAATACCGCCGCGCTTTCTGACCCCCAAACCGCCACCACTCAAGGCGCCCCGATAGCCTCCACAATAGTCCGCAACTGCGCTATCGTAATGATGCGCTGTCCCTTGCGATAGCCCAGCAAAGCCAGCTGCTCGGACAATCCCGGATAGAGGGCTATCTCCTGGTTCAACCAATTCAACGCCGCACGGGGCGTCATGCTGTTTTTCACATAGAGCATTGCCAGCTCGCTCTTGCCATAAGGCCTGATTTCGAATCGCTCATCCATAGTATTGACATCTTTTATTGTTCCACAATCAATACACCATTCTGTACAACTCCCTGACACTCACTATGCGGTCGGCCTGCGGCACGATGGTGCGCACTGCGGCCAGCCAGTCGGCATAGTGGTGGCGCTCCCTGGCCGGCATCCGTGCCAGCACCGCCTGCACCAGGCTGTCGTCCACCCTGTGGCGGTAACACACCTCCTCCTCCATCACGGCATACACCATGCGGGGCTGGAAGCCATACTCCCTCACCAGCCGCCGCGCCCGGCCCTCATCCATCGCGGCGAACACCAGCCGATGGTGCATGCCGCTGTCGTCCTTCACGAAGAGACTCAACTGTCTGCGTTTGATAATAACCAACATATTCATTTGTATTTTAAGGTCCTACAATATTGTTCCGCACAGTTGCTCACCATTGTTCCTCCCGGTCGGGTGCCAAGAACGGAGCATCCTTATATCCGCCAAACGAGCGGCTCGCGGCCTCGAAAGCCTCCTTGCCGCCATAGTGTGCAAGGACCGCATTGTCGACCACCGTGCGCTGCGTCGAGCGACGCACCGCGCTGCCGTCGCCCCGCGTATGCACCCAAGCCACACCGCCCTGAATCGGAGCCGCAGCCGCCAGCACTCCCGTCCGCGACGCAAACCCCAGCCGGGCCACCCCGTCATGCAGCAGCAGCCGCCCATCGCCGCCGTCCAGCACAACCTCGGCGCACTCCACCTTCACCACCGGCATGCCGAGCAACGGGTCGGCCAACTGCCGGGCGGCATAGAACAGAAGCCCGTCGCCGTAGCTGAACTGCCTGTTGTGGCGCACTATCGCCGCCGAGAGAGTGCCCACCGTCGTGACATCGTCAATTACGAAGTTGCCCAAGGCGATGTCGGTGGCCGGGGCAATGCCGTCATGGGTCACCTTGATTTCGGGCAGTGTGCCCTCGCTCACCACCACACTGGTCAACACACAAGCCCCGTTGTCCACCTGGCTGCGCGTCAGGTAGACCGGCTCGGTCTGCATGGCGTGCGACAGAAACCGGTTGAAGTCTGACGTTCCCGGCTTACGCCCCTCGAAGGCCGGCCGCCGCTGTGGCGGGAACGCCTTCCAGAGATTATTTTGGTTGCACCATCTCAGCCGCCAGTCCATCTGTTTTTTGGTGGCCTGACGCGGCCTTGAACTGTTGTGGCGCACCCGCGCCACCAGCATCCCGCCACGCAGGTATAGGGTCACATCGCCCACCCTGCGGGTCAATTTCTTAAAACTTGCTTCTCTGTGTGACATACTAATATTTGTTTTATTGTTTTCCGGCTGCAAAACTACCCACACTTTTTTTCTTCCCGACGGCTTCCGGCGCCCCGCCGCCACAACTTTCGCGGTTGTTCGCAAAATGTCGCCAACAATCCTGTATGGGCATCCCTGCCGGGCTCTCGCTCCGCCCAAAGGCCGCCCCAACCACCCTTCCCGCGCATTTATTTGTCCCACGGCAGAGGTCGGAATGGAGCGGAAATATAATACTGATGGCGGCGGACGAGCGAAGGCTGAGTGAAAGCAGTTTCTTCGGCTCCGGCTGTCGGGGACACCGCCGCGCGGCGGATGATGGATGTTCGTGTTTCATGACTGTCAGTGTTTTTCGTTTCGAGTTGCAAAGAAACGAAAAAAAACATCGGGCCTGACGGTTTTCGGGTTGACCTTGGCTCCGGGTCGGCTTCAGAGCCGGGGTCAACCAAGTTGATGTCAGTTGCAGGTAGAGTTTAATTATTTTTTAACAGAAAGAAAAAATTAGATGCGACAAAAAGTGAGTATTTTTGCAATTGCCTTGGTATGTAAAAACAATTATACTTAATATTCACAAATCGTTAGTCGACAATGGAATCCGATTGTGACAACAATATTGTCGTACCCTCCTATCCTGCGGAACCGTTGCCGCAGGAGGAGCTGATTGTGCACGCCAGGGCGATGAGGCACATGAAGACTGTGGAGGATTTCGAGGACTATTGCGAGACGCACGATTTGGACATGTATGAGCAAAAGCGGCTGATTGACCAGTACGGGGGCCATGTGTGCAGCCTGGATTTCTTCTCGGATTTGGACGGCTATGCCCAGCGGATTGAGACGATATTGAAAAACCGGGCCGAAAGGCTGACGACCAGGAATCTACCGGAAACCGATGTCGCGCAACGGTCGGCCGCCAGCCCGCCGGACAACGCCTCCGACAAGGCTCCGCAACAGACAATTTTGACCTTTGCGCTGACCGACGAGGGACGGGCGAAGGGGTTCAACGCCTGGGACGATATGGTGAGGGGTATGGAGCGGCTGGGGCATCTGGCACCCGAATCGCACGCGCAGTATCTGGAGTTGCTGGGGGTGAACCGCGATTTCCGCCGCCATGTGGCTCTCACCGAGAAGCTGCCTTTCTATTCGGGAATCAACACGTTGACGTTCTGGATTGCGATGCTGATGAACAAGATGCCCTACGAATACTACCATAAGAAGAATGGGAGCACGAGCGAAGGGGAGCACACCGTATACCGCTGCCCGCAGCTTATCACGGCTCCGAGCGGGCAGTATTGCTTAGTGCTGCAGAGCAGTGTTTACCTCTTCAAGCATGCCAAGCAGTGGCATATAGAGGACAGGCGGTCGCTGATTACGGCCAAGAAACGGAGTTTGAAAAGCGATACAGCCTTGCCCATCGTGGCCGCCATGCGGTCGGTGGGATGCCATGAGGAGCGGACGGGAGCTGCGGGAGCGAGGGGTCAGTCGATGGAGCAGCCGGGGCCGAAGAGTTCTTTGCAGTAGGGGGTGAGCGGCGTGTGCTTGGAAAGCCAGAAGATGGGCAGCGATACGGTCTGGATGCCACAGGCATAGGGTGCGATGTCGTAGAGCTGGAAGACGAGGTAGATGACGCTGCGGGTGCTGTCGATGTAGAAGTCGCGCGGCACATTGACGCGGCCCGCCGCGCGGCAGTCGTCAAAGAGGCAGTCGTTCACGTCTTTGTTGACGGTGAGGTCTTCGATGGCGCGGATGATAATCTCGCCCAGGCTGGCGGTGTCGACAAGGTCGTTGAGATGGACGATTTTCTTGGTGTCGAGGTCCATGACTATATATTCGGCCGTGTAGAGACCGTGGGCGGCATAGGCGGCAAAGGTCTCGGTGTTGAGGCTGAGGGTGGCGAGGTTGCTGTCACGGCGGATGGTGCCGGTCATTTTAGCGTAGTTGTACATCTCGCGGCTGCCAAGGCTGTCGACAGGGTGGGTGTGAATAGCGGGCGAACCCTCTTCATAGAGCCAGGTGTGGGACAGCCAGCGGTCGGCAGCCTGGCTAAAGGAGGTGGCGGTGCTGTCGGCAAAGCAGCGCAGCAACAGTTCGGCCTCGGCCTCGGGGGTGAGAGTTCCGCTGGCTGGCCACTGGATGGAGTAGCTGTTGTCGACACCGAGAGTGTCGCCGCCGGGCCAGAGTTGCTCGTCAGCAGTGAGAAGGAAGGCGCGGTGGCCATCGTAATTGTAGGTTTTGAACTCATTCTGCCGGTCGTGGCAGGAAGCCAGCAGTGCGCTGGCCATCAGGATGCAAAGCAGTTGTTTCTTCATGATACTGGTGTTAGTTTCTGGCTGCAAAGATACACAAAAGTTTTGACAACGGGACTTTCCGCACCCCAAAACGCCACCCTCAGCCCCAAAAGGCTGAAATCGATGCTGACGGCAACGTTATCGGCAACAGGAAGGGGGCAAGAATGAAGGCCGGGAGCCGGATTGGTGATGCCGCCAGGCCCTGGGGAGGCGGTTTTCAATACAGGACGGTCACCGTCCCCGCCCCGGAGAGGGTGTTGCCGTCGGGGTCGGTCAGAACCCAACGGTAGGCATAAGCCCCCTGCGCCACCAGTTGACCACGGAAGGTGCCATCCCATCGGGCTGCGGGGTCAGTGGTGCGGAAGATGGGGTTGCTCCATCGGCTGTAGACGGTCAATTCAAAGGCTTGGGGTTGGCAGCGGGTGTGGCATCCGAACCGATTGTTGGGCGCGATGTTGGGGGTGAAGACATTGGGAAACCAGACTTCGCAGCTGCGGCGGGGGATGAGGAGGGTGGTGTCGGCGCAGCATCCGGGACGCTGGCAGGTGCGAAGGGTGACGGGGATGGTGTCGAGGTTGGTCTCCTCGAAACGGAAATCGACCGGGGTGCCTTCGAGTTCGGTGCCACCGGGAAACTGCCATCGGGAGTAGGCGGCGCCGGGTGTACAGTCGGTAAAGGTCAACTGCGGCGAGTTGAGTGTTATGTAATGAGGGCTGACTTCGACACAAGGGCGCGGAGGCGGGGTGGCAATGATTGTCAACGAATCAATTCTGCGGCCTTGCGGGTCGAGAAGATAGTAGGTGGTGGTTTGGTGTGGATGTACGGTTATCGTACTGAGACCCTGCTGGAGGGTGAGGGAACTGTCGGCGGGCTGGGATTCCCAACGAAAGAATGTGAGGCCGGCAGCCGTGAGGGTCACCTCTTCGCCCGGACAGATAGCGGTGGCAGAGGCAGAAAGCTGCACTTCGGCATATTCCAGACAAAGGGTCACCACGGAGTCGCACCCTCCGGCGGATGGCAGAACGGAGGTATATGTTCCTCGCGTAGTGAGTATTGTATCGCCCCAGAAAAGCGTGTCGCCAATGGCTATGGTGTCGTGGAGGGTGGTATGGCGCGTGGGCAGGACGGTAAGGCTGAGGGAATGTTTCACCACGGTGTCCCCTATCCACTCGTAGCGCACATGGGCAAAGGTTCCGGCACTGTCCTGACGGGACAATTGAAAGCCGTGGGCAGCGTAGGTCATGCCTTGGCATATTGTGTCGGAATAGGTCAGCTCATAATCATACAGGACGGTGTCGTCGGTAACAGTGACGCTGTCGATGTCAAAGGATATGTTCCTGACAATTGTCATATCTGTCGCCGGACGGAAGGCCAACCTGTATGGTGGAGGAATGGGGATGCCGCTGGCCCGGAGGTCTAACCTTATGATGGTGGGGTTGCTGCGGTCATTGCTGGTAATGATTACCGTATCGACGGGTACATAGCTGCCTGTCAAGTCCGACACGTCGGCAATATAGCCGATTGCCAACTTGGCCTCTCTGTCCAACATGGTGTCAGATGTCCCCCCATAACCTGCAGCCCAATAGGAGGCATTGAACGAAATGGTGGTGGGGGTCGAGGCCAACTCGGGCATTGCGACAAAGAGGGTCAGAATACGCGAAGGGATAACATGACCTGCTGCTGTATAGGGATACATCTCGGTGACTGCGAGGGAATAATTACGTACAAGATTGGGGTACGCACCCCTGTAATTAATACTAATAAGACTATGCCACTGGTTTGTATGAAGCCAGCACTGCGTCCAGCAATTGTCGGTATGGGTGAATGTGGTGTCGAGAGATTGAATCCCCCAGCCATTAGCGAAAGTGAAACCGCTTTCGAAGTCTTCAAAATATGGTAGGGGCTTTGGTGTACAGGGCTGCGCCAACAGTGCGAATGGCACGATGGCAATCAATGACAAAAACAAACGTCGCAACCCCATAACAAACTATTTATTATAAGAATATCAAAGTGCAAAGATACAAAAAAATCAGACATTTCGGAAAAAACATCTGCCTTCCCCGCTTGACTGCCACTTATAATCGCTTTTGCCTTTCGACAACTGTGTCAGTTTCTTCTTCATAGCAATAATATTATAAAATTATTAAAGTGCAAAGATACAAAAAAAATCAGACATGGCGGAAAAACATCTGCCCCCCCCCGCCTGAGTTGTCGTCCTCGGCTCCCGGCGGGGACAAAAAAAGAGGGAACCCCGTTCTTGGGGCTCCCTCTGTAAGCGATTGGCGGCGACCTACTACTTTTGCCTTCGAGCGGCAGGGCATCTTCCTCGAATACGGTGTATACCGTGGCCATTCCAGCAACTGCATCCGCTGCTCCTTGTCCGACTGGTTCTCCGCCTCCCTCGACCGCCAGGGAGCGAAAACTCCTCGACATAGTTTCCGAGCACCACGCCGACAAATACCTCCATACCTTCATGGGCATCAAAAAATAATTTGCTCTCCTTATTTGCAAGGCGAACAAATCTCTCCAAGCCCTCTCCTCTATCAATCTATCCCCTCTATAACACCTATCCCCCAGCTACTTGAAAAATAAATTTGCCACTGTCCGAAAAAAAACATACCTTTGCATCGAAAAATAAAATAAAATGGTCCAGATTAAGAACATCCACGGCGAAGTCATCCTCACCCTCCCCGAGGGCGAAGAACTATACCAGGCTGTACTCATTGGTGCCGACCTCCGCGAAGCTGACCTGCGCGGTGCCGACCTCTCCTTTGCAGACCTCGAATGGGCCGACCTCACTGGTGCCGATCTGACCGATGCCGACCTTTCCAGCGCCAGCACAGAAGGCATGATACTCGACGATGCCATCCTCGACGGCACAATCCTGCCCATGAAATACCGGCGACCCTCCTATTATTAGACTGCAAAGCAACATTCCCTTAGCCCCTGTCCCCTTCGTCCAGGGGCTTTTTTTTTACCTTTGCAATCAATTCTATCCCATCTATAGAATCTATTGTATCTAAACAACTCTATCACCCATGGCAAAAAACCTTTCCTGCAAGGTCGTCATCTACATCGACGGCAAACCCGACGAAGCCTTCTTTCAAAAGCTACGGCAACAACTTCGTAAGCTGTCAAACGAACAGCAAAAGTTTCCAACTTAACACACACACCTCCCTACGATGGAAAGAAGAACCAGCGGGGAGCCGTTCTCGGCACCCCAAAAAATAAAAAAGAGATCTCCGGTCCCCGGCACCTGACAAAACAAAAAAAGGGAGCCGTGAACGGCTCCCTCTGTAAGAGATTGGCGGCGACCTACTTTTCCACGAACATGCGCAGTATCATCGGCGATGCGGGGCTTAACTTCTCTGTTCGG
>OCTW011507261.1_pt1 | contig 10078 bp, 9 predicted proteins | sample 1539671 | NCBI WGS metagenome assembly OCTW01 (sample SAMN02144230, study PRJEB22623) | gut metagenome | biome: sheep rumen | host: Ovis aries | place: New Zealand
CCGAGCCGCCGGACTGCGCTGTCGATGATCCTTTCATTGGCCTGATGCAGCACATACCAGTCCACATCCTCCTCCGACAGACTGTTCTCCTCCATCAGAGCCCGGATTTCCGCCGGAACCCGGCTCACTGCAAACCGGTACACCTCCTGGCCGTTCATGTGAATCAGCCCCTGCTTCTGGTCACAGTACAGCACATCCCGGTCGGGAACACATCCGCCCCGGAACCGGAACACCGCCGATTCATCCCAGGCCAGCACGGCCGCCCCCGCACCGTCTCCGAACAGCACACAGGTGCTCCGGTCTTTCATATCCATGCGGGGACTGATCTTCTCACTGCCGATCACCAGTGCATATCCCTTTCCATCTCGGGAATGCAGCAGTCCGCCGGCCAGTTCACAGCCGTAGATGAATCCGGAGCAGGCACCGTTAATATCCAGCGCCAGCACATCCTGCCGGAGCCCCAGGCTTCCTGCTGCGGCGCAGGCAGTGGAAGGAGTCCGGTCATCCGGCGTGAAAGTACAGACGATCAGCCACCGGATTTCTTCCCGGGAAATCCCCGCCGAGGCGATCGCCTTCTCCGCTGCGTCGCAGGCCATATCCGTATTCGTCCGGTCCTCCGCAAAATACCGGGACCGGATCCCGGTCTTCTCCCGGATCCACCGGTCACTGGTATCCACGGTGCGGGCCATGTCCTCATTGGACACGCTGCGCCTTCCGTGGGCATACCCCAGCCCTTTCACTACGATTCCTGCCATATCCTGATCATCCTTTCTGTCTCTTTCCGCCGAACCTGCGGAATCTCCGGTACCGCTCCTTCACCAGAGCCTCCCCGCTCATACCGATCAGCGGCCGGAGTTCCCGGCGGATTCCCCGGTCCACCCGGTCGAAGAGCTGCCCCCGGTCTCCGTCTTCCGGAATCACCAGGTCGCAGATGCCCAGTTCTTCCAGATCCCCGGCCGTCAGCTTCATCACTTCCGCCGCTTCCTCCCACCGGCCCGCATCCTTCCAGAGAATACTGGCGAATCCTTCCGGAGAGAGAATCGAGTAGATGCTGTTCTCCAGCATAATCACCCGGTCCGCCGCACCCAGGGCCAGAGCGCCGCCGCTGCCCCCTTCTCCGATGAATACCGCCACACTGGGAACCCGGAGACGGCTCATGGTCAGAATCGACCGGGCAATCGCCTCCCCCTGCCCCCGCTCTTCCGCATCCATTCCCGGGTAAGCCCCCGGCGTATCCACGAAAGTAATCACCGGCCGGCCGAACTTCTCCGCCTGCTTCATGAGACGGACGGCCTTCCGGTAACCTTCCGGGTCCGGCATCCCGAACCGGTACTTCACATTCTCCTCCAGCGACCGTCCCTTCTGATGACCGATCACCGTCACCGGCATGTCATGGAAACACCCGATGCCCCCCAGCACACTGGGGTCATCTCCAAACAGACGGTCCCCGGCCAGAGGCTGAAATCCCCGGATCAGAGCCTCCACATATTCTCCTGTCACCGGCCGCTTCGGATCCCTGGCCTTCCTGACCCGGTCCGCCGCACTCAGTTTCTCCTTCATCGTCTGTGCCCTCTCTTCTCATGCAGTTCCAAAAGGTCCGCCAGCGTCTGCCGCATTTCGCTCCGGGGAACCACCCGGTCCACGAAACCGTGCTCCTCCTGGAAGGCGGCCCGCTGAAACCCTTCCGGAAGCTCCTGCCGGATCGTCTGCCGGATCACCCGGGGCCCCGCAAACCCGATCAGCGCCTCCGGTTCCGCCAGAATGATGTCCCCCAGACTGGCAAAACTGGCGGTGACCCCGCCGGTGGTCGGATCGGTCAATACCGATATATATAGCAGCCCCGCATCCCCGTGCCGTCCGATCGCTGCAGCGGTCTTCGCCATCTGCATCAGAGACAAAATCCCCTCCTGCATCCTGGCGCCCCCGGAAGTAGCGAAAATCACCAGCGGCAGCCGTTTCTTCGTCGCATACTCCGCCGTCCGGGAAATCTTCTCCCCTACGGCGGTTCCCATACTGCCCATCAGAAACCGGCTGTCCATCACCGCCACCGCAGCCCGGTGTCCGCCGATCCTGCCGGTGCCGGTAACCACAGCTTCCCGCAGACGGGAACGTTCCTCCGCCCGGCGGATCTGCTCCGGATACCCCGGAAATTCCAGTGGATCATCCCCCCGTACGCCGCCGGCGAATTCCCGGAAACTCCGGGGATCCAGCGTCATGCGGATCCGGGCATGGGCCGGCATGCGGAAATGCCGGCCGCAGGCAGGGCAGACAAAAAAAGACTCAGCCAGCGTTCGCTTCGAATACCGGCTGCCGCAGGCCGGACAGACCATTTCTTCCTGCTCCTCCCGGCCGCCTCCGGCTCTCCTGTGGATCTTCCCGAAAAGCCGGTCCAGATTATCCAGAAATACACTTCGTTCCTGAAACGGATCCATCTTCACCTCCCGCAGCGCCCGCCGCATTACTTCACTTCCTCCGCTGCCCCTCCGGCACCCGCCGCATCCACGGCGCTGCACATCTTCACCAGCTGGTCCAGATTCTCTTCCAGAAATCCCGTATCATAGTCACCCCGCAGGAATGCGCCGTTATACATCATCAGATACTGCACAGGCAGAGTGGAGGAAACACCGCCGATGATGGTCTCCGCCAGCGCCCGGCGCATCTTCCGGACCGCCTCCAGTCTGGTATCCCCGCGGACAATAATCTTCGCGATCATCGGGTCATAGAACGGGCTGATCCCGCATCCGCTGTATAATGCGCTGTCCACCCGTACCCCGTTCCCGTCGGGGAAATGCAGGAAACGGACCTTCCCGGGATCCGGGGTGAACCCCGCCTCCGGTTTCTCCGCCGTGATCCGGCATTCAATGGCATGGCCCCGGATCTCCACATCCTCCTGGGACAAACTCAATTTCTGTCCGGCCGCAATCCGGAGCTGCTCCCGGATGAGATTTACACCGGTCACCATTTCCGTCACCGGGTGCTCCACCTGTATCCGGGTATTCATTTCAATGAAGTAGAAATTTCCCTCCCGGTCTGTCACGAACTCCACTGTTCCGGCATTTTCATATCCTGCCGCCACAGCCGCCCGCACTGCCGCCCGGCCCATCTCATCCCGCATTTCCCGGGAAATTCCCCAGGCCGGTGCCTCCTCCAGCATCTTCTGATTCCGGCGCTGGATCGAACAGTTCCGCTCTCCTAAATGAATCGTGTTGCCGTACCGGTCCGCCAGAATCTGAAATTCAATGTGCTTCGGGGAAAGAATCAGTTTCTCCACATACATCTCCCCATTGCCGAAACAGGTCTCTGCCTCCCGGGAAGCGGCGGTGAATGCCTCCAGCGCTTCTTCGTGACTGTCCGCCCGGCGCATGCCCCGGCCGCCGCCGCCGGCTGAAGCTTTCAGCAGAACCGGATACCCGATCCGATCGCCGACAGCAGCCGCTTCCTCCGCCGTCTTCACAGTTCCGTCGGAACCCGGCACCGTGGGAACACCGGCTTTTTCCATCAGTTCCCGGGCCCGTGCCTTGTTCCCCATCTGATCGATCGTCTCCGGAGAGGGTCCGATAAATACCAGGCCTGCCTCCCGGCATTCCCGGGCGAACCCGCTGTTTTCCGACAAAAAACCAAACCCCGGATGAATGCCGTCGCACCCGGTGCGAAGCGCCGCTTCGATAATGTTTCCGGTGTTCAGATAACTGTCTTCCGCCCGGGGACCGCCGATACAGACCGAACGGGCCGCCAGCTTCCGGTGAAGACTGTCCCGGTCCGCCGTGGAATATACCGCCACCGGCTGAATACCGTTGTCATAACATTCCCGGATAATGCGCACCGCAATCTCTCCCCGGTTGGCAATCAGCACTTTCTTCAACATAGTTCCACCCTCACGAATTCTTCCCGTCTCACTTCGCTTCGATCTCGAACAAAACCTGATCAAACTCCACCAGTTCCCCGTTCCTGCCGTGTATGGCACGGACAATCCCGTCCACCGGAGAAGTCAGTTCATTCATCATCTTCATCGCTTCCACCAGACAGAGCACCTGCCCCTCCCGGACTTCCTGCCCCACCTGAACGAAAGGCGGTTCCTCCGGCTTCGGCGCCGCATAGAACACCCCCACCAGCGGCGCCTTCACCTGAGCCGGCGCAGCAGAGGCCGGGCTGCAGGCGGTCGACGAAGCAGAACCGGCCGGGCTGCAGGCGGTCGATGGGCTGCAGGCGGTCGGCGCAGCAGATGCGCTCGACACAGCAGAACCGGCCGACGCAGGCAATGCGCCCGGCGTCAGGGCCCGCTCAAGTCGGATCTTCAGATCCCCCTCTTCCAGATGCAGCAGCGTCAGCGATGACCCTTCGAACCGGTCGATCAATTCATAAAGCTTTGTATCTTCCATACTATCCGCCCGTCTTCCAGCTACTTCGCCGCAGTGTTCTTTTCCACACAATTGACGATATCCTGCACCGTAATGAGTTTCTTCAGATCCTCATCGTCAATCTTGATATCGAACGCCTCTTCGATTGCCATAGCCAGCTCCACCGCATCCAAAGAATCAATTCCCAGATCCTCCTTCAACTTCGCTTCCGGCGTGATCTTCGCTTCGTCCACTCCCAGAAAATCGACAATCTGCCCCTTGATTTCATCAAAATACTTCATAATGTTTCCTTTCCGTACGGCAGCCGATACCGGCATCCGCCTTCTCCTTGTTCAATAATTTTATTTAATATTTTTTAGTTAAAATACTTTAAGCATATTACCATCCAATTTCACGTACGTCAACTCCTGTTTTCGATTTCCTCTGTCGAGGCGGTTCACTGTCCGGTCTGGCCGATCTGCTGCGCGGTCTGGCTGATCTGCTGCGTAATTTCACGAATTAAATCACTAAAGCATAGAGCGCGCAAACGCAGTAAAACCGTCCTTCATTAGGCTCAGAAGAGCAACCTAACTTACAGATTGTATGCAATCAGGGCGTTTCATGGGACCGGACGGCAGGCTTGTATGCGGTTTTCGTGTATACTGTATGGAGAAGGTGCGGAATTGCCCAAATATGCCCGAATCGCACCTAAATCACGGTTCCGAGGGTGCGAAAACAAAAGAAAATCCCGGTTAATTTATCCCGGCGGCCTCCGAAGGTGCGATTCTGACGAAAAGCCGTTTTCCGCACCTAAACTTGGCGGGAAGATCGGATACACTTTTTTGTGATAGACAAAAAATAGCCCAGCTTCCGATCGGTCATTCCGGAGCCAACTGTGACATGCTCGGAGAACGAACGGAAAAGCCGGTGATTGTATTTGATATATGTGTGTTGAGTAGAATAATTACGATGTTAAAATTTACCATCAATGCGGCGAAGTGCGGAAATGAAGTTTTTCGTAATTTCGCACCCGGCGAAATCGTGTCGCCCCTGATTTTCACCTGAATCGGCCGTAAATGGGTGCGAAATCCAGAAAAAATGGATTTCCGCACTCGCCCGGACGGCCAGCCAGCCAACCAGCCCGGAGGTCCGCACTCCCGTCAGCCGAACGCACTCGCCCGGGCCGAACGCTATCACCTTCGCTGTTTAAGATCCAGGCTCAGATAGATAGAAGTGTCCATGGGACTGTCGTTGTACCGTTCGATTGGAACGAATCCCAGCTCCTGATACATGTGAATCGCCCGCTTCAGGAACGGCAGTGTGTCCAGCCTGAGCTCTGTGTATCCGATGCTCTTTGCATCCAGTATAATTCGCTCTGTCAGCTGCTTTCCAAGCCGGCGGCCCCGGAATTCCGGTTTTACATAGAGCCTTTTCAGCTCACCGCAGTTCTCATCCAGTTTTCGAAGCCCCACGGTGCCGGCCGCTGTGCCGTCCACGAATGCCAGGTAGAGCCGACCATCCGGCAATCCGTATTTCTTTTCCAGATGGTTCAGCTCATCATCATAATGCTGCAGTTCCAGAAACGCAGCAAAATGCGGGTCTTCCCTGACCAGCATTTCCGTATATTCATTAAACAGTTCCCGGATCTCCTCCGGATGATCGTAGGCCAGCACCAGTTCTGTGCTCATTTCTTGCCTCCATGTGCGCCTTGCTGCGCCTGATAGAAATTGATTGTGCGTAATTCACCTCTCGCACCGCTTCTCCTTATTGTACCACATCTCCCGGCCGCCTGCTCCTTTCTGACCGCACGCTCATGGGCCGGCCGCCTGCTCCTTTCTGGCCGCCCATGTAAAGAAATTGTTATATTTTTTCACAATTCCCGCTTTTCCGTGGTAAAATGGAGGTTGGGACCGTTTTTCGGCGCAGGGGGAGCACCCTCCGGCGGCCGGAGTCCTCTGATTATTTTTTGTTGTTTTGGTATTATATTTGTTTATCTTCTCGGAGAAATTATCATGCAAGAACCTCTGTGGACCTGCATTCCCTTCGTCGGAATGCTGCTATCGATTGCGCTGTTCCCGATCCTGAATCCTCGGATCTGGGAGAAACACATGCCACTGATTACCGGATTCTGGGCTGTTCTGGCTGTCGTTTTGCTTTCTGTGAAGTACGGCATCGCCTCGGGCCTGGAGACTGCTGCGGACGGTATCGTCAACGACTATCTCACCTTCATTGTTCTGCTGCTGGGACTGTACTGTGTCGCCGGCAACATCCGGTTTGAAGGCGATCTGGCAGGATCCCCCCGGATCAATGTTTTTTTGCTGCTGGTGGGCACGCTGCTGTCCAGCTTCATCGGCACCACCGGGTCCAGCATGCTGATGATCCGGCCAGTCATCCAGATGAATTCCTGGCGCACCCGCCGTCATCATATTATGATTTTTTTCATTTTTCTCATTTCCAATATCGGCGGCTGTCTCACACCGGTGGGAGATCCGCCGCTGCTGATGGGATTCATGCAGGGCGTTCCGTTCGCCTGGAGCTTCCGCCTGTTTCCGGTCATGATTCTGAACACGGCGGTTCTCCTGTTTGTGTTCTACCGGATCGACCGGAAAGCATACCGGAAGGACATCGAAGAAGGCTGCCGGCCGGATCTCAGTAAGCCGGATACCACCCTGAAACTGGAAGGGGTTCACAACCTGCTGTTCCTCCTCATGATCATCTGTGCAGTGCTGATCAGCGGAATCCTGCCGAACTATGCGTTCTTCAAAGGTAAAGGGATTCCCATCACCCCGACGCTGAAGTTCCCGCTGACCAGCGTGGTTGAAGTGGCCATCATCCTGCTATCTGCCTGGCTCTCCTTCCGCACCACCCCCCGGGAAGTCCGCCGGCGCAACCACTTCACCTGGGGCGCCATCCAGGAAGTTGCCGTCCTTTTCATCGGCATCTTCATCACCATGCAGCCGGCCCTGATCGTTCTGAAGCATCTGGGACCTGAAATGGACATTGACAAGCCGTACCAGATGTTCGTTCTCACCGGCCTGCTCTCCAGTTTCCTGGACAACACGCCGACCTACATGGTGTTCCTGACCACCGCCGGATCCCTGCATTTCACCCAGGGCATCCACACCCTGCTGGGCACCGTGCCGGCGGAAATGCTGGCGGCCATCTCCTGCGGCGCTGTATTCATGGGAGCCAACACCTACATCGGCAATGCCCCGAACTTCATGGTGAAGTCCATGTCTGACGAGAACGGCATCCGCATGCCGTCCTTCTTCGGGTACATGAAGTGGTCTGTCTGCATCCTGGGTCCGGTGTTCCTGCTGGATGCACTGCTGTTTTTCCGTTAAGAAAGGAGGTCCGGCATGAGTAAGGACAAAAAAAACAAGGATATTCGTCCGTCCGTCCCGAAGGACACTTCGGAAAGCGGCACAGAAGGGAAAAAAATCAGCGCCCGGGAACTGGCCGGGAAGCTGTATGATCTGGACAAGCTGGTCTACGAACTGAGCGGATCTTCTCTGGGAAGGGTGTTCACCAACGACCGGGAGCGCAACGTGACCATCATCGAGAAAGCGCTGAATGAGAACGGCGAGCACATCATCCGCAGCGAACTGGCGCTGATCGGCAACATGGCCCGCAGCATTCAGGACGAGGAGGATCATTGCCGGGCTTTGTCTGCGTATAACGAACTGTTTAATGAATTCCGGGAGATCGCAGCCCACCCCGGCACGCTGGTGGCTTCTGAACGGGATGTACAGCTGAATGAGCTGAACCTGCACAACCGGTTCAGCCGGAAGGACCGGCTGATCATCTGCATCAACCGGACCTACGGCAGTGCAGCTAACAACGTGGGACTGGGCATCGCCGATGCGCTGCATATCGACTACTATGATGCCGAAATTTTCATGCGGGTGCTGCAGCGGACTGCGGGCGAAGGCGGAGCCGTGCCGCTGACCCGGTCGGAAACCGACATCATCAATGCCCAGATCGGCGCCGGCAACCCGGCTCTCTCCTACCGTCCCCAGAACCTGACCTGGCAGGAGCATCTGCAGCGCTTCCGCCGTTACCACGGCCTGTCTGCCCGGGACGCATACTTTTTCGCTGAATCCGAGCTGCTGCTGGACATGGCAAAGGAGCAGGATTTCGTCATCATGGGCCGCTGCGCCGATATCGTCATGCGGAACAACAACATTCCCCATGTCAGCATTTTCCTGACCGCCCCGGAAAAACAGCGGATCCGCCGGATCATGGAAGTCAATCAGGTGGACGAGCGCACCGCCCGCCGTCAGATGCATCAGGCGGACCGGCACCGGGCGGAGTACTACGAATTCTTCACGAATCACCGCTGGGATGACGCCGCCAACTACGATATTACCCTGAACACCTCCATGTTCGGCGTACAGGGTTCCATTGATTTCCTGCTGCAGATTCTGGAGAACGCAGGGCTGGGAGGAAAGCGATAGAGATCGCTTTCCCCTTTTCTTTTTTGTCCCCGGTCATTTCCCCCGGCGGACCCGAAGACTGCGCAGGACTTCCTTGTGTTCCGGCGTAACCCGGAAACTCTCCAGGGCTTTCTGAATCGCCTTGTTATGGGTCCAGCCCGAAAGCCGCCGGTTCTCCATCAGCGGCAGCGCCGCATCATACTGCTTCGCCAGGGCCGTGGCGAAATACCAGGCAATCATCATATTGACATAGTATTCCTCTGACCGGAGAGCTGCCACCATCTCCAGATAGGCCGGATCGAAGTCCTCATCCAGGAAATGCTGCATCAGCATGCCGATGCCGAACCGGATCGTGTAGGTTTCCTTCGACCGGATCCATTCCGGAATCCTGAGAAGCAGCTCCTTCCGGTGCTTTCGGAACACCTTCGGGGAGAGCTGGTCGCAGGTGGCCCAGTTGTCAATGTACGGCAGAAACCGCTCCACTTCCTCCATGCACCGGGGAAAATCTTTCATCTCCGACAGCAGGAAGGCATGCAGCTGGTTTTCGTCGAAATACCAGTGGGGCAGTTCCGCCAGAAAGGACGCACTGTCCCCGCTCTTCCCCATCTCCTTCGCCAGCTTCCGCAGCGCCGGGGTCCGGACGCCGATCATCCGTTCCGGGTCCACCGTGGGCATGAGCCGGCTCTGAAAATCCCGGTATTTCCGGTCCTGCATGAGAAACAGCTCTTTCCTGATTTCTTCCGTCCGCATGGAAGACTCCTTTCGATTTCTACTCTGCCGTCGGGCCGGAAGGCCCTTCGATTCCTGTTCTGTCCTGTTTCGGAACGGATTCAGTTATTTTTTGTCCTTCCGCCGAACTCCCTTCTCATCACCCACGCTGCGCACACCGCCGTCTGCACCTCCGCAATCAGCATGGCGAACCAGATAGCATCCCCGCCGATCCATGTGGTGATGACGCAGCCGACGAGCAGGAACACCGAGGCCCTGAGTCCGGACAGAATAATGCCCGGCAGAGGCTTCTCCAGCCCGGTCACCGTAATGGAAATCACCACCGTGAAGCCGTCCAGAACCGCAAACAGCAGGTAATACCGCATCATCTCCGCCGTGTAGCCGATCAGGCTGTCGGCGTCCCCCTTCAGAAAAATGGTCGCATAGGTCCGGGAGAAAATGCACACCAAAATATATAGAATCAGTTCCAGGGAGATTCCCGTCACCAGCTGATACTTCAGCAGTTTCCGGATCGCCTTCCGATCTCCCCGGCCGTTTTGGAAGCTGATCAGCGGCTGAGCGCCCTGGGCCACCCCC
>OCTW011601734.1_pt1 | contig 10078 bp, 10 predicted proteins | sample 1539671 | NCBI WGS metagenome assembly OCTW01 (sample SAMN02144230, study PRJEB22623) | gut metagenome | biome: sheep rumen | host: Ovis aries | place: New Zealand
AATGAAATCATTGTTTTTGGATTGGATTTCAATTGAAAACTCATTGAACTCAACGGTCTCTTTTATATCTCCATAATAGGAGCCTGCAATCAGTCCGGCAATAATGATAAAGATTATAACTGCAAAAAATATTTTTCCCGATTGTTTCATTTCACTCACTTAAAGTTTATATATTATATTTTATAAATCAATGTTACATGGAACTTAGAGATTTAATATTCATAATTGTGGCTATTTTAATTGCCGTTGTTTTGCTTAAAATATTCATGTGGTTATTGCCGGTAATTGTAGTATTGCTAATAGCATTCTTTATTTACGTATTCCTACAAGAACGTTACAATTAGGTAATGTCTTCGAATGCGGAAGTTGCTGCAACTGCACCTTCTCCGCATGCTACAACCCACTGTTTTAAACCAACACAAACATCACCTATTGCATAGACATAGTCTATGTTTGTTTTTTGATTTTTATCGGTTATTATGTGTCCGGATTCATCAAGTTCGACACCTAACTGACTTGCAAGTTCAATGTGAGGAATATATCCTACGCTGATGAAAATTCCGTTGATTGGAAGTTCAGTTAGTTCGCCGGTTTGTGTATCTTTCAGTATAACTGATTCAACCAGCATTTCACCTTTTATCTCTTCAACTGTTGCATTCATTATAGTATTGATGCCCGCTTCCTTTATCTGATTCTGCAAGTGCTTTTGGGCTCTGAATTCATCTCTTCTATGGATGATAGTAACATTTGCACCTAGGTTATTGAGGTATAGCGCTTCCTGAAGTGCGCTGTTTCCTCCTCCTACCATGACTATGTCACGTCCCTGGAAGAAAAATCCGTCACATGTTGCGCAGTAGCTGACTCCTTTTCCCTTAAATTCCTCTTCACCTTTAGCTTCAAGGTGTCTGTGTGAGCTTCCTGTTGCAAGAATAATGGATTTGGTTTGATATTCATCTTTATTTGTTTTGACTGTAAATCTGTACTCATCATCGGTTTTGATGATTTCAGTTACCTCTTCCATTTCCTTGAGCTCACAGTTTTTGATAGCCTGTTCCTTCATTTTTCCGATTAATTCCAAACCTGAAATGTTGTCATATCCGGGATAGTTCTCCATTTCCGGAACTTCACGGCCCAAACCTCCCGCAAGGTCACGGTCTATAATCAGATTTTTAGTTCCTTGACGGCCTGCATAGATTCCGGCGGTCAGTCCTCCAGGTCCTGCACCTATAATTATAATATCATATTGTTCCATGTTAATTCCTCAATATAATTATTTGGTGATTATGGTATTTAAAAAATAGAATAGGATTTAATGTTTAAATTAAATCCGCAATTGCTTTTTTGACATCGGCTAAATCTTCAGTTGGTTCGAATCTGCGAACCACATTTCCTTCACGGTCCACTAAAAATTTGGTGAAATTCCATTTGATGTCGTTGTTGTCTTTGTAGTGTCTGTCTTTTGCTTTTAACATTAGTTTCAATGCAGTTGCACCTTTGCCTTTAATGTCAGTGAAAGGCTGTTCGTTTTTCAAGTATTCAAATAATGGATCTGCATTTTCTCCGTTTACATCAATTTTGTCGAAAATTGTGTATGGAACCAGCCATTTGCTTCTGCACACTTCAGTGATTTCTTCAGTGGAACCTGGGGCCTGGCCTCCGAACTGGTTGCATGGGAAATCCAATATTTCAAATCCTTTTTCATTGAATTCTGCATAAATTTCGTTTAGTTCTGTGTATTGTGGAGTGAAACCACATTTTGTTGCTGAGTTAACGATTAATAAAACTTTGTCTTTGTATTGGCTTAGGGAAACTGTGTTTCCTTCACCATCTTTTACATCAAAATCATAAACTGACATTGTTTTCACCTCGAAAAGCCCAACTAGGTTTGGACTTGTTACTATTATAATAACAGTGAATATATAAAATTTTTGTTATCCTAAATTCCTATATGTGCCTGCAATAATTATAAATGTGTTTAAGTTGTTAAATAAAATCATGTTTAAAAATAGGAATGTAATCATAACAGTTCTTGCCGTTGCTTTGGTGTTGCTGACAATGGCAAGTGTATCGGCGGGGGTATTTGATTTTCTGGACCCGTCAAATGCAAATCCTGATGATGAAGTTTTTGAGGCAATAGGTGGAGATGATTTTTTAAATGCAACCCTTAGAGGATGTGTTAAGACAGGGGAGGAAAACATTCCCGATGCAACATTCAACACTTCAGATGGGGAATACGCATACTACGGCGCAAAAAACATCAGTTATGTTAATGAATACGGCAATCATGGATACATCATCGTCTGGAAAACATCACCTGACAAATATGATTTCGACACATCAGGCAATGTAAATATTTATTCATCAAATTACCTGCTTGATGAGAATGCAAAGTCATTCATCGAATACTCCTATGAAAACAATGCGGTTTATGGAATCATAATAGGAACAGATGAAATCCAATACTCCGAATCCGATTTGGTCTATGATGTATTGGGTCTCAACCCCAATGGATTCAGCTTGTCATACACTAACACAGGAACATCAGCCTCAGTCGGCACAAGCAGCAGTGGTGCGGACCATTACCACACCGTTCTGGAGGACAGGTATTCCATGTCCAGAAACGATCCTGATTCATATTATGACCATTACGAATACGGTGACAATTACGAAATCGATGACTATCTTGAATCTGAGGGGTATGACTAATACCTTTCAATCTTTTTTCAGGTGATTTGATGAGGGACAGGCATTTCATGGAAGATGAAAATGAATTACCATATCTTGTGTATTCAAGAAGGGATGATGACCGGACAAGCGTTGGAGGGCATGCTTTTATAAAAAAAGATTTTGAAAATGTTCCCTTTGAAGAGTTTGCCATATATATGAACAGGTTAATCCTGTCTCAAGAACATAAAATTAGGATTATTAATTCAATTGAGGTCAAACCGAAAAATGTATTCGTTTCCATTCACCATAAAGGCAATGAAGTTCGCCTTGAATTTGATGTGAGAACTCACTACTTTGAGATTCGTGTTTACCTGACCTATGATGCTGATGTATCAAAATTTGTAGGGTATTATGATTCATACTCTCACGTTAATTTAGTCTCAAGTGATTGGTTTAAAAGGGAAGTGGCTAAAAAAGAGCGGGAAATAGGTAAGAAATATTTGGCATGCGCTGGAGGCTATGTGGTAAAGTGTGATGAATATTCATGCACAATAACAGATAAGCTTAATGTTGATGCTCATTTTGATGATGGAAACAATGGAACCATCGGATATGCCGTTGATTTGGAGGGAAAAACAATCACTGATGATTATTTTGAGTTTCCTTATTATCTCTATTTGTAATAAATTGGAGTTTTTCTCATGACTGACTATTGCTTGTTTACATTAACTCATCCTGAAGCCAGAAGGATTTACATTCGAGGCATTGCAGATATAACTGAACCCATTGATGAATTTGAAAAGATTATTCAGTTTTATGATGAAAATGAGCTGGCAAATCATCTGCCTGCAAATCCCTATGAAAAGGGAAGTGAGGACTTCAGATTATTTGAGGAATTGCTTGAGACAATTAAATCCCATTTTGAAGATTTGGGTGTTGAGCTGATATTTGCTTCTGAGGAAGAAAAATCGTGGAGATATTGCAATCCCTGGGATAATGAGTTGTATGATATAAATATGAAAAAAGTGGTAATTGACTAATAAAATAAAAAGGGGAAGTTATTCGTTTAAAACATCCCCTACTGTGTAACAAGTAACGTCTTTTTTTCTTGCCAATTCCAGTTGGAATTTGATGATTTTGTCATAAAGCTCATCGCTTAGGGATACGTCACTAAATTGTCTAATCAATTCATCGAACTGACAGGCTCTTCTAAGCAGATCTGCTTTAATCAGCATTAGGTCTTTATTCATATCAATTTTTGGAAGTATTTCCAGTGCCATTTTTCTTATTTTCACTGCAAGTTCATCTTCCGCATCGTCGCATGCCCATGTACAATGAAGCAGTGCAAAAAATGCAGTTTCATAATCCTTTTTTTCATTGCCAATTAAATATTGTCTGTAAAACTTTTTGGATAGCTCTGATTTGAATTCCATATTGTCGCAGATTAAATATTCATCGGTTTTTAAAAAGTCAGGTGACAGTTCGAGTTCCTTTTCAATATTATGTGACACGTATCCGCAATGAGGACATTCGAAAACCCAAAGGTTCATGGTTTCCCTTTGAAGGGGCGCAGGTCTGGTGTCAAGGTCTGAATAGTCTAGGGAACATGTGCTGCCCAATACTGGCTGTGATGTGGTTTTGCCACAGACAGAACATGTTCTGTCAAAATTGTTAATGGTTGTCATGGTTTTATAGGGGTTGGGATTGTATTTAAACTTTGTGTCAATAATGTGAATATTTCAAATGGATGTCATTTTTATTTATTAAAATCTTTTTAACTAATAATTTCGTTTGGTTTAACTTAATTAAGGCATACCTAAATTCTAATTTTTAAATGCATTCATATCTATAATTTAAATATCATAAAAAGAAAATATAATCATATTTAGAAAAATCTATTTTTTTAAAAAAGGAATTTGATAATTCAGAGGAGTGTAAATTATTTCTTCATGAAATTCAATTGAATTTCGGTGAATGGTGGATTAATAATGAAAAAATTGATTGTTGGATTGGCGGGAAATCCAAACGTTGGCAAAACAACAGTTTTCAATGAATTGACTGGTATGCATCAGCATGTCGGAAACTGGCCTGGAAAAACTGTTGAGCAGGCAAAAGGCCATTTCTCACACGGAGGATATGATTATGACATTATTGATCTTCCGGGAAACTATGCATTAACCGCACACTCAATAGAAGAGATTGTATCAAGGGATTTTATCGTTGATGATGACTCTGATGTAATCATTAATGTTGTTGACGCAGCAAACTTGGAACGTAACCTATACCTTACGGTTCAGATGATGGAGCTTGGGGCAAATCTTGTTCTTGCGCTAAATATGAATGATTATGCAAAGAGGAAAGGCCATATAATTAACATAGATTTGATGAATGATTTGTTGGGATTTCCAGTTGTTGAAATCAATGCTAAGACAGGTGATGGAATCGATGAGCTGTTCACTATTGTAGAAAAGCAAGCCGAAAATCCGGTCGACTCCAGTGTAAAATTGGCATATGGTCCTGAATTGAAAGAGCATCTGGGGGATATGCAGGCACTGATTGAGAAAGATGAAAACTTGCTGGATGTACCGTCTCTCTGGATTGCAATCAAGCTGCTTGAAAAGGATCCGATTGTTATTCAGAAAGTTCAAAAATCACCTCATGCATCATCAATTTTCATAGAGTCCGATAAGGTATCCAAACACCTTTACGATATTTTCGATGAAGGCGTGGAGGAAGTTGTAGCTGGTGCAAGATATGCATTCATTGACGGTTTGATGGCGGAAGCCGTTGAAAGGCCTGCCGTTGAAAGTGAAAGCATCAGCGATAAAATTGATAATGTCGTAACAAACAGGTTTTTGGCAATTCCAATATTTATCATCGTGATGTTTGTAATGTTTGAATCGACATATGTTCTGGGAGCTCCTTTCCAGGAGTTGATTGAACAGGGCTTTGCAATGCTTTCAGGATTTGTAGCAGGATTCATTTCAAATCCTTATCTGAAGTCATTCTTATGTGATGCGGTTATTGGAGGTGTAGGTGGAGTCATCACTTTCCTTCCGATAATTGTTATAATCTTTTTATTCTTAAGCATCCTGGAGGATTGCGGATACCTGGCGAGGGCTGCATTTACAATGGATATATTCATGCATAAGCTGGTTGGTCTGCACGGTAAGGCATTCATTCCAATGATTTTAGGATTTGGTTGTGGTGTGCCGGCTATTATGGCAACAAGAGTCCTGGAAAGTGAAAATGACCGTAAGCTTGCAATGATGCTTGTGCCGTTCATGTCCTGTACAGCCAGGCTGCCGATTTATGCAATTTTCATTGCGGCATTTTTCAAGGAACATAACGCAATTGTATTGCTGTCAATCTATCTTTTGGGAATCCTAGTTGCGCTTATTGTAGCTGCAATCCTTAAAAGAATATTGTTTAAAGGATTGTCAACTCCTTTCGTAATGGAACTTCCATCATATAAGATACCTTCACTCAAGGGTGTATTGCTGCATACATGGGAAAAGGTTAAAGGATTCCTCAAAAAGGCAGGAACAGTAATTCTTGTCTGTTCAATGGTGCTATGGGCTTTAAGCATATTCCCATTGGGTGTTGAGTATGGGTCTGCTGACAGTATTTTGGGTATGATTGGTGAGTTTATTGCTCCTGTTTTCGCTCCATTAGGGTTCGGAACATGGCAGGCTGCAGTGGCTATTATAGCAGGATTGGCTGCTAAGGAGGTTATTGTATCCACTTTCGGCACTCTTGGAGGTATGGAAGCTGATGATGAAAGCGGTATAACTCATTTGATACATAACACATTCACTCCATTGTCTGCATACTCATTCATGGCGTTTACTTTATTGTACACTCCATGTTTCGGTACTATTGGTGCGATAAAGCATGAAACCAATGGCTTTAAATGGGCATTGGCAATGTGTGCGATAACCCTTACAACTGCGTATGTTGTTTCATTCCTGATTTATAACATAGGTCTTTTGGCAGGATTTGGATAATTTTGTTTGTGAAAATAAAATTATAACTATTAATTCCTACTTCAAATAGCTTCAATCTTTTTTTTTTATTCCGAGAATCTTTTAGAAGACTCTCGTACTTTCTATTTTCTTTTTTTGTTGTGTTAACTGTATTTTTTTAATAAATGCTCATAAATTCGACAATGAGATAATTTCTTCTTAATATTTGGATTCATATATCAAATTGTAATACTTTTAGTTAAATTTATATTATAATAAATAATAAAATATTATCAATTGTTATTAATTTTTTAAAATTATAGCAATTTAACATTTAAGAACCTATTATTGGAGAATGAATATGGATAAAAAGTACATTATTGGTATAATAGCAATTGTTTTGATTGCAGTTATAGCTGGAGCCGTCATGATGGGTGGTTCCACCACACAAAGAGCCGATGATGAATTGGTGGTTGCCGCTCTTGGTCACAACGGTGAACCTGAAGCAGGTATGGACCCAATTCTCGGTTGGAATTATTACTCTGCACCTTTAGTACAGTCTACATTACTTAAGATGAACAGAGACATGACATTTGAAGACGATTTGGCAACAGACTATGAAGTAAGTGATGACTATAAGAAAGTTACAGTAAAACTTAGGGAAGATGTGAATTTCACCGATGGCACTCCATTGACTGCTGAAGATGTTGCATTCACATATAATCAAGCAAAAGAAAGTGGAGCAAGCCTTGACTTCTCTAATATGAAAAATGCTACTGCTGTTGATAACTATACAGTTGAATTTGAATTGGAAGAGCCTGACTCATCATTCATCTGCAAATTCCCATACCTCGGAATTGTGCCATCCGATTCATACAACAATGAAACCTATGGAGAAAACCCTGTAGGATCTGGACCATGGAAATTCGTCCAATGGGACAAAGGTCAACAAATTATCCTTGAGAAAAACCCAGATTACTATGGAAAAGAATGTGAATTTAACAAATTGACAATACTCTTTAAAGAAAATGAAGCTGCATTACTTTCCACTAAAAACAAAGAATTGGATGTAGCTGCAGTACCAATTGAATATGCAAATGAAACAATCGACGGATACACCAGATATCTTATGGACAGTTTTGACGTAAGAGGTATTGCATTGCCTGTTGTAAACAACACTGGTGAAGTAGGTGAAGATGGTGTTGCATTAGGAAACAACGTAACAGCAGACAAGGCAATAAGGGACGCATTGAACTATGGTATCGACAGGGAAGCAATCTGTGAAGGTGCATTGAACGGTGCAGCTGCACCAAACTATGATGCAATGTCAAGCTCAGCACCATGGGGAAACCCAGATGCGGCAATTAAAGATGGAGATGTCGATAAAGCAAAACAAATCCTCAAAGAAGGTGGATGGGAAGACACTGACGGTGATGGAATTGTAGAAAAAGACGGTCTCAAAGCATCACTCAACCTTTACTATCCGGCAAACGCTCCTGAAAGACAAGCAATTGCAGTAACTGTTGCAGAACAAGCAAAAGAATTTGGAATTGAAATCAACGCAACCGGTTCAGACTGGGATAAAATGGACCAAATCAAAAACAGTGAATGTGTAGTATGGGGTATGGGAGAACCTGATCCTTCAACACTTAAATTGGAATACTACAGTGACCTTGCAGGTCAAGGATATTCAAACCCTGCATTATACAACAACAGTGTTGTTGACGGATACATCGATTCAGCATTATCCAAAGAGGGTAAAGATTCCTACAGTGAATTGTCCAAAATTTCATGGGATGGAAAAACAGGTGTTTCACCTAAAGGTGACGCTCCTTGGTTATGGGTTGCAAACATCAAATACGAATACTTCGTAGATGACTCACTTGATATTTCAAATGAAACTGCAAATATCCAACCTCACGCAGGAGACATCTTCTCCAACCTTGAAGATTGGCACAGAGTAAGCTCAATCGAAAACAGTTAAAAGAGTATTAATTACTCTTTTAATTTTTCTTTTTTTTAAAATAGTTTTTTTTAGAATTTGTATGATTTAACTTAGTTTTTGTTCGTGGTGATGATGCATATGTGTTTTCATCATTTCCTCTTGTTTATAGCTTTTGATGTTGAAGCTTTGAAAGTGTTGTCGGAATTGTTATATACATATGATTGACACATTTTTAATCATACTTTAAGTTATCGGGTGTTGGTGAAAAAATGGTTTCAAGGAATAAAATATGTTTATCATTAATGATAAGTTTTTTAATTTTGATTTGCGGTATTACTGGTGTTAGTGCTGCAATGGCGATAGAAGGTGGGGCTTTTTATACTGCTGGGGGTTTAGATGATTTGACTTATGCTTCCATTGATGTGGGCAGTCAGTATTCAGGTGATGATGTGATTATACAAATTTTCTACTCTCGTGACGGTTCTGATTTAAATGAGGGGAATATGGTTCCAAAGACTGTAAACTCTGAAGGATTTATCAATGTTAAAAGTGCAGAGCCATATAAATATTTCCCTGATCATGCAGAAGTTAAGATATATGATACAAACAAGAAATTATTGGATTCACAAGAGGTAAAATTATCTCCGAATAAAGGACTTCAATTTTTTGGTTCAGAAGACTATGACTACAACTATATAAAAGATTCTAGTGCTACTAATGATGATCCCGGTGCTTTTTACAGCGCACAATCAAACAGTATGATTTACACTGGGGATGTGCAGGAAGGTCCGGACGGTCATACTTGGAGGCATTTGGGATATAATCAATGGGAAAAAGTTGATTAATCAACTTCAAAGTATAGTGGATGCAACTTTGCATCTGCAATTTTCTTTTTTTTACATCTTGCAACTGCTACGCTACTTTATATGAACCGAACATCAAACATTTCTTAATTTCACATTATTGAACATGTTCACCTGAATATTCAATAATTATATATCTTTCCTGATTGATATCAATTAATAAGTAAAACTTGAATAAATTTTAATTTTTTTGCAGTAAAAAGGTTAGGGAATGGTAATGTGAAGAAAACAAAAGTCATATGTACTATAGGTCCGGCATCCAATTCTGTTGAAGTAATGGGCAAAATGGTGGAATCAGGCATGAACTGTGCACGCATTAACCTCAGTCATGCAGATGAAGAGGGAATATTAAAGACAATCAGTGTTGTTCGTGAAGTGCGTAAAGCCTGCAATTTGCCGGTGGCCATCATGTATGATACAAAAGGTCCCGAATTTAGAACCTTAAAGTTTAAGGACGGTGGAGTGACTCTTAAAAAAGGTGACACCATAAAAATGAGTAAAAGCTGCGTACAGGGAAATGAAGAGGAATTCGGTGTCAATCATAGCGATGCAATTGACTTTATAAAAGTTGGGGACAAGGTACTTATAGACAATGCATTGCTTGAATTGGAAGTCATCGAAAAGGAAAATGATTTTGT
>OCTW011134587.1_pt1 | contig 10076 bp, 9 predicted proteins | sample 1539671 | NCBI WGS metagenome assembly OCTW01 (sample SAMN02144230, study PRJEB22623) | gut metagenome | biome: sheep rumen | host: Ovis aries | place: New Zealand
ACACTTTTCTTCTTCTATAGCTTCATCGGCTCCCGCCGCGCCGATGCTTTTCTTTGTCCGCTTTCCGGCAGGATCATATTGCCTGGCCGGATGAGCCCGGGCAGTTTCTTAATGATGGCGCCGCCGAAAACATTCTGTCCGTTATACACGGCACGGATAGACGACGCGACGGACTTGTAGTCCTGCTTCAGCAGATACCCCTTCACACCGATCTGAAGAGCCTTGACGATATATTCATCATCTGAAAATGTTGTCAGAAGAAGTATCCGCGCATCTGCGTGAACGGAGAGGATCTGCTGTGCAGCATCAAGTCCGGTCATATCTTTCATCCGGATGTCCATGAGCAGTACGTGCGGGGCTTAAGGGATCAGTGCGCCGGATTGGCTGCCTAATGATCGGCAGCTTTACTATGGCATAAGGCTTTTCTGATATAATGAAGGAATGTAAATTGCAGATAAGAATCGCAGGATGATCTGATCCGGCTGCAGGGATACATATTTTGAAGAGGACGGAGAAATGATAGATGATTGAAATATTACTGATCTACATTGCGGTTATCAACGTCATTACATTCATTTTCTACGGGGTTGATAAAGAAAGAGCTGTCCGCCACAGATGGCGGATCCCGGAGAAGACGCTTATTCTTTTATCGTGGGTTGGCGGCGGTGTCGGAGCGCTGTCCGGGATGCTGATATTCCATCATAAGACAAGGACTGGAAAATTCCGGATACTTGTTCCCATGAGTCTGATGGTGTGGACCCTTGTCACAGCGTTCTTTATATACACAGGTGATTATTATCACGCGGGCAATGTGGCAGAAAGGTATATGCAGAGCGATGAAGCCGTGACCATATCAAAAGAAAAGAGAGGTTACCTGTTCGACGGTCCCGGGACAGGTGCTCTGATCATTTTCTATCCGGGAGCCAAGGTACAGACCGAGGCGTATGCCCCGATTTTACATCAGACTGCTGCATCCGGTTATGACTGTTACCTCGTGAACATGCCGTTTCGCCTCGCTTTTTTCGGTATGAATCATGCAGAGGATGTGATGGCGGATCATCCGGACTACGAGCAGTACTTCCTGTCAGGACATTCTCTCGGCGGCGCGATGGCCGGTAATTTCGCGGCGGAACATCCGGATGAGATAAGCGGTGTGATTTTCATGGCGGCTTATCCGACGAAGAGTCTGGAAGGACAGCAAGTTCTCAGCCTTTATGGCTCACAGGACGAGGTGCTGAACATGCAGCATTATGAGAACAGCATGTCGTTTATGCCGGATAACTTTACGGAAGATGTCATCGAAGGGGGGCAATCACGCACAGTTTGGCGATTATGGGAAGCAGAAGGGGGACGGAGAAGCGGAGATCCCTGCGAAGGAGCAGTGGGGTGAGACCGTGACAGCAATTGTGGACTTCATGGAGAGGGACAGATGAATACCGAGAACAGCCGCCCGGAAGCTCCATCGGCACTTGTGGACCGGAAAATCTATGATACGCCCATCGGACCGGTATGCATGTCCCGGGCAGAGCATGAAGCGTATATGGAAGAGATGGAACGGCGGAAGATGAAGGAAAAGGAAATGTCGTCAATTGCCGACAAGACATCAGAGTGAGACAGGAAGGCGAGGCATTAAGAGCAATGGTCAAAATCCTCTTTGTCTGCCACGGCAGGAGGGACGAGGCGGGCGCAAGGTAGAAGATTATCGGGCAGTACCGGGCTTTGTGCGGCGGTGTGTGCCCGATTTTTTGTGCCCTACTACGGGTGGACTATTGAAGCGGGGATGTAAAAGAGGAGGTGAGGTTATTTCAAAGTCGAAGATGCTGTCTTCATGAGGATCAGAAGTCAAGCCTAGACGCGCAAATGGATTATTACCGGAAGATGATCGACGCGAACGAGGACTGGGAATACGCGGGCCCGTTTGCCGACAGAGGAATCTCCGGCACGAGCGTGAAGCGCCGGGAGCAGTTCCTGAAGATGATGGAAGCCTGTGAGGCTGGGTGTATCGATCTCATCCTGACGAAGAGCATTTCCAGATTCGCCAGGAACACAGTTGATTCAGTACAGATGCTCCGGCGGCTCAGAGACCTGAACGTGGAGGTGTATTTCCAGAAGGAAAATAACTGGACGAGGCGCTCTGAAGGAGAATTCCTTATAACGCTTTTATCGTCACTGGCCCAGGAGGAGATCTGCAGCATTTCCCAGAACACGACGTGGGGCATCTGGAAGAAGTTCTCGGAAGGCCACTACTCCGTCGGGTATTCCCATTTCCTCGGGTACGATAGGAACATGAAGGTGAATCCGGAAGAAGCGGATGTTGTGCGCATGATCTACAGACTGTTTCTGGAAGGATTCTCGCCCAGTGCCATCAGTTCCTACCTTGAAAGTCAGAATATTCAGGCTCCTGCCGGAGGAGAAAGGTAGAGCAACATCACGATCTTCAGCATCCTCGGAAACGTCAAGTACAAGGGCAAAGCCCTTCTACAACAGAATTACACTTCCGATTTCATCACCAAGACGGTCGAAAAGAACATAGGAGAACTGAATCAGTATTACATTACTGCTGGTCACGAAGCAATCATCGACCGGCATCTTTTTGATTATGTGCAGGAAGAACTGAAAAGACGTGCCGAGAAGCAAAAGGAGAGCGGACGCTCTTACCTTCATTTCTATTCGGAAAAGATTGTCTGCGGTACCTGCGGCAAGACCTACTTGCCGCGGATGTGGCACCCGGATACGACGAACGATCCCGTACGGGCCTGCGCGAACCGGAATGTGAAAAGCATCCGCTACCGGAACCCGCATCTCTACGAGAAAGGGCTCGATGAACTGCTGCCGATGGCCATGCAGACTGTCCTGAAGCAGCGGCCAGAGATTGCTGTGGTAGTGGAAGAAGCAGTGAGCGGAGTCATTGCGGATGAAGAGCGAAGGGAAAGGGCAGTCGGATACATTCATCGCTTTACGGAAATTCCGGCGAGTGAGCTGCCGCTTGACCTGGCGGACTTTGCCATCATCTTACAGCGGATCACGGTTCGGCCGGACGGGATGCTGACGGTGGAACTTCTTGACGGAGCGGCGGTCAGGCTGACGGCTCCGGTCTACGGGCCGCAGAGAGGCTGGATGAAACCGCCACGACAGATCGCTGAAGGCGAGCCGGTGGAGTCGGAAACAGAGGCCAGAGAACACCAGAACCACGACAGAAACGATGCCTAGGACGGCAAGTATTGCAGGCGGTGCGGCAGGCCAGTCACCAGTATGCCCGGAAGACGGAAGAAGATGTACTGCGGCGACGATTGCCGGAAGAAGATGATGAGTCCGTTTGTACATAAAAATGCCCTGGTGATTCGAATTTACTAAATAAACATATGGTATTAATAATGAACGCATCGGAGGTGTAATACGATGCGTTTTCTTGTATTGATTTGAAGGATTTCCGAAAACAAAATTTAGTTTCGAGTATGCAAAGATATAATGGTCAAAAATGTGAAAATATGTTATGATCAACAAAATATTTTGTGAGTATTATACAGAAAGCTGCGAGGTAAAAGGAATGGCCGTTTCGTATAACGGTTTATGGAAACTGTTGATAGATAAAAATATGAAACGGATGGATCTGGTGAACCGGGTCGGAATCAGCTCGAGCACACTTGCCAAGATGGGAAAGGGCGCACCGGTTTCTCTTGAAGTTTTGGGGAAAATCTGTGAAAAACTGGACTGCGATTTCGGCGATATCATAAGCTATAAAGGACAAAAAAGAGATATCGAGAAATAAAATCCGGCAAAATCGCAGGAGGTGATTTTTAATGGACAGACTTACTCCTGAACAGCGACATAAGAATATGCAGGCGGTAAAAAACAAAGATTCGGAGATAGAGCGGTTGTTTCGAAAGGAATTGTGGAAGCGCGGCTTACGGTATCGCAAGAATGTTAAAACTGTATTCGGTCACCCGGACATCGCGTTTATAGGGAAGAAGATAGCTGTATTTTGCGATAGTGAGTTCTTTCACGGATATGATTGGGAGCACAGGAAAAACGATATTAAGACAAGGCGAGAGTTTTGGATTCCAAAAATTGAAAGAAATATTAAACGAGATGTTGAGGTAAACAACACCTTGGAGGCTGAGGGATGGACTGTTCTTCGATTTTGGGGAAAAGAAATAAAATCAGATGTATGCAGCTGCGCTGATCAAGTTGAATCCGTTTGGAAAGAGAAAAAGAGGATGCGATGATTTATAAAACGATCGATTTATGTGCCGGAATAGGCGGAATAAGGAAGGGGTTTGAATTAACCGGCTCCTTTAAAAATGTATTATCGGCGGAAATCGATCCGGCCGCGGTAAAAACATACAAATATCTTTTTAAAGAAGATCCGACCAACGATTTAACATCTGAAGAGTTCAAACAAAAGGTTGTAGATACAGATTATGATGTACTGCTTGCCGGTTTTCCATGTCAGCCATTCAGCAGAATAGGAGATCAGCTGGGCTTTCGTGATAAGACCCGTGGAACGATTTTTTTTGACATAGCAGATATTATTTCAAGAACAAATCCCCGGGCGATTTTTCTTGAAAATGTTGAAAACTTGGTTTCACATGATAAGGGAAATACCATAAAAACAATAATACAAACACTTGAAGAAGAACTTGGCTATCGTGTCATTGGAGTAACGATCGATGAAGACGGAAATTATGTTTATAGCAGAGCTTCTCTTGTGCGAAATACCAGATACTTTGGATTGCCGCAAAATCGTCCCAGGGCATATATCATGGCTTTCAGTAAGAAGAAATACGGGCGAGCAACAAAACGTTTGAATGAGCAGTTGCCGGATTTATCTGAGAAAGTGATTTTTAAGGATGTAAATGAAATACTTGAAGAGAATGTTGATGATAAGTATTACATGGCAGAGGGATATCTGGAGACCCTGAAGAGACATAGAGCCAGAAATCATAAAAACGGAAATGGTTTTGGCTATTGTGTCGTTAATCAAAAAAGCAAAGAGCATCCCGTTGCTAATACAATTTTGGCAACCGGCGGTTCCGGAAAAGAAAGAAATTTAATATATCAACCAAAAGAAGGCGTCGCAGGGAAAAAAATTCCGGGTAGAAAAACACCTTTAAATTCTGAAGGTATAAGAACAATGACACCTACTGAGTGGGGGCGATTGCAAGGATTTGTCGGATATGCTTTTTTAGATAAAGAGGGAAATGATACTTTTGGCTTTCCAGATGAAATTACCGATGAACAAAAATATAAACAATTAGGGAATTCGGTTTCAATCCCGGTGATCAGAACTATGGCTGAATTTATGCTGAAATGTTTTTCCGAGCTTGAAAAGCAGCAGGATGATGTCGTATGCGCATTAGCGGAAAATAACGACTTTTTCACAAGGAAAGATGTAATGGAGCTGCTTGATCTTAATGCGGTACAGGCTGGAAACCTGCTAAAGCGGATGACAGATAAGAATAAGTTGATATCTGTGTCAAATGGAAAAAGAACACGTTATATCAAATATCAAAGGGGAGATAATATTCCTCCATTTACGCAGGGAGAGAAAGTGATTGGCCTTTTGGAACAAAATAAAATAATTACGAATGAAGATGTTCGACTTTTACTGAGTACTTCAAGGGGATGCACCAATGTCCTTCTGTCTGAGATGACAAAAAGGGGAAAGATACGTCGAATCTCGAGAGGAAAATATGTTTTAAACATGTGAACAATATAAACGGGCAATGAGGTGCCGAAGCAGATGAATGGGGAAAAACTTTCTGAGGTCGTAATTGAACAATGTGAGATTTTTTACGGAAAAGAAGTTTTGTCTGGAGATGCGGTTCTGCGAGACTATGCAAAATTCTTAACAGAGAAATTTTTCTCCGGCAAAAGAGAAGTTCTGTTTACCCTTCACACAGGTTCCTTATGCTTTGATGTGCTTTCAATACTTGTTGCTTCATTAGATTGTGTTCGCCGAGAACTGGAGTCAGAAGAGGAATATCCGGATTTCCAAATAGATGACATCGTAGTGTATAGAAATACTAGATACAGATGGAAAGGTATACAAACTGATCCGGGAAAAGGAATTAACGGGACCTACTGTGTTTTACTGCAGGATGCCAAAGGGAAAAATGGCCCGACAACAACTTATGTAAAAAGTGATAAGAGAAGCCTGATAAAGCCGTATTATGGATCTTCGGTGAGAACCGACGGAATGGGATTACGGAAGAAAGCTTCGAACAGGGAGGATTTTTTAGCTTTTTTATTTGACATACCACAAGATAAAATACCTTCAGTTGTTGATGAATCTGCCGTAGTGGTTTGCGATAGAAGCTATATTACCGATATTATTAAAAATGTTTCTATCAAATATAAAGACAAACGCGTAGATCTGGAGGATATATGTCCGACTTCCTATTTTACTTCATCCGGTGAAGAATATCAGATCGGCATTAATCAGTTGAAGTTAACTCCTGTCATAAGAGTAGTCGGAACAATATCATCTGCCAGAGATCTGATCCTTGACAGAGAAAACAAAGCAGAAGATTTGGTAATAATAGGGATCACTCCATGTGCTACGGAAGACACTGAATTAGAGGATCTTCTCAATCGTAAGTCATTAAAACATATCAATATCAGCGGTATTTTGAATTCTGTTCTCGGCAAATATGCTATTGAGCATCCAAGTGAAAAATCGGTTTACGCATGTACGAAAAAATATCTGAGATGTTTTGAAACTCATTTAAATGATAATAGTAGCAATGCTTTAATCGATGAATTGCATGAACAAGAAAAAAATATTCTCTACAGCTCAATTGATTATGAAATAGTCGATGGTGGGTGGACATGGGAACAATATAAGAAAATAAGAAACGAATTGAGAAATATCCAGAATTCTTCATGGGATGAAAGAAAGAAAAATCAATTTGTTTCCATTGCTTATTCTTTGATCAATCTATTAAACACTGCGCCGTTTCCTATGGAACGTTTGGAAGGGGCGATTGCGGATAATAAGATTCATGTTGGGGTGGTGTCTCCGCAAAAGCGGATTACGGAACTTTTGGATCTTGCTGAAGAGGCGGGTGTTTATCAGGAAGCTTGCCTTAAACTTATTGATGCAATAGATGAACAATACAAGGCTGAGTATTCAAACAGCCTTAAATACGATTCTATATATCATTATATAGATGATTACTTTACAAAGAAATCGAACATAGCGATTGTTGTGCCTAAGGCATATTACGCTGATCTTTTGAAAATGATGATACCTTCTTACAGATTCGGCGGGATCGATATTGTCACCCCGAGCCGATTCAACTCCCGCAAGTACTATGACGGGGTTCTTGTGGTTGGCAACTTTAAGGATAGGCTGTTTGACCCTTTAAATTGCAAAACGGCAGCGGAGGTTGTTTCTTTTCTATATGAGAATGAACAGAAGGTATTCCGGTATAAAAAGAAACAAATCGAGAAGATAGATTATGGCTTAAATGCTGCTGTTGGCGTTTCGGACGAGGAAACGAACCGGAATGATCAGGATACCGATTTTAGTAGTGAAGAGATTGATGTCAGGGATGAAATAAGGACATTTGAAGAAACAGATGAGGCTATTGACAGGATTCCCTTCTTGGATTTGCCGGAGTTTCGCTCTTCTCAAAATATTTCAGGCACATCTCAAGCTGTTGCAGAAGTTACAGTGACAGGAACCTTCATCAGCGGTGAGACAATATTGTTTACTAAATATTATAAAGCTGTAGTATACGATCCTGCTTCCGGCAAGATAGTTGAAAAAGATCCTGAAGAGATTGTTCCCGGAGACAATTTAGTTTTTATGTCGAGGAATACTTATACAAAAAATACGGTTGATACAATATATGATCAGCTTCTCAGAAATGGCAGGTTTAATAACAAGGTCGTTGAAGCCAGTGAGAAAGCGGAATACTGGAAAGAAGTGCTTCGGGAATATAAGGACAAAAATGATTTGACTTATAGGGAAATTGCCAGGAGGCTTAGAAAATGCGGCAGTACTATTCAAGAAATGGCGGTGAGACAATGGCTTGCTGATGACAGCCATATTGTTGGCCCGAGAAATGAACAAACTATGGAGCATATTGCTGCAATAACTGAAGATCCGTATATTTCAACCGACCCGTCATCATATTTCGAGGCCTGCAGATTAGTTCGCAGAGAACGAAGAGAAATATTACGATTAATAGGAATCGCAATTACAGAAAAATTAAAAGGCACTGTTCCGAAAAACAATGAGATACTGACGGATATTTGGAAAAATATTGATAAGTTATCAACGGAACTTGAAGTGGACAGAATATCAAAATTGAATGATCCGGTTACTGTCCCAATCGTATTGGTGAACAAGCCTATTGAAAAGAAGGAGAATCTTTTATGACCGGAAAAGAGATAAGATCCGAACTCATTTCTGCCAGAAACGAGTACGTAGACAAGATTAAGGCCGAATTGGCCGGACCGGGATCTGAATTTTCCATACCAGATGCCGAGCATGAATTAATATCTGCTTCCCCGACCAGCAGATATTCAACGGGTATTTTATTTCCTCAAGGAGACAAAGTCGGACTTGATAATGATGAAGTAGGTCAGAAAAATAATGAAACAAATACTTCGGAGTCTGCAGATGAGGATACTGAAGACAAGAATACTGAAGAACAGACGAAAAAGTATAGATCTCATGTATATGAAGAAGGCGATTCTGCGGAAGAAGATCTGGATGAAGACATCAATCTTTCAACGCAGTATAAACCGTCTTCTATTGGTTTGACATTTCTGGTTAACGGTAAAGCAGATATACTGAACTGTTCCTTTAAATTTGCGACCTATCGGAAAGCTGTTGTAACGGATTGCGTGGTGCCTTATTTCCCGGATAATCCGGCGACATATTCTGTGCCACCCGAATTGGCGCATAAGATCGTATTTGATAAAAACAGAAGCGTATTGCAGCTTACTTCACAGTTAAAAGGAAAAGAAGTAAGAGATATATTTGAAAAAGACACAATTCCGGAAGCGGAAGCACCGGCACTCAAGAATTGCGCTTTTCGACTTGTCGATTATATGATTGGCGGTTATGTCAGGGAACCGCATCAGATAGACAATTATACTATCAATTTCGGGACAGGTGATTTTGTCGAGGGGACGCCAAAATCATTTGGAACAGGAGAAGTCCCGGTGAAAATATCGGCTCTTCGTACAAAATTAAAAGACGGCACTTGGAGTATTACGATAATGCTGGTAAATGACCTTGAGGAGACACCGGCAAAACCGTACCATTGTCTTTTTCAGCCTGAAATCAAAATCACATCTTTTGATAATAAGTTTACTTTTGTCGAGAGTAAACCGGATACATCTGTCGAAAACATGGATGAAGAGGAACAAGGACTGGCGATGTTGTACCGGAATAAAAAAATATTCGGTACAGGTCTCGGAATATCAGCTGATTGGGATGTTGATATTTCCGGTAACGGAGTTGTAAAAACAGATTATTTTCCAATGCGAGAGGTACCGGCAATGGATTTTTCACTGCCTGAAAATGATCTTATTACAGATTCCGAACTCTCGATGAAATATTATTCTGATCTTGTGGAGAATGAAAAGAAAGAAAGGATCGATTCTCTCAAAAAATTTGTTGAGCTATATAAACAGTGGATCGAAAAGCTTTCAGAAGAAGCGAAGGGAATTGATCCTGAATTTAAATCTTCTGCCGCTAAGAATATTGAAAATTGTAAAAATTCCTACAGAAGAATGTGTGAAGGAATAGAAACGCTTGAGAACGATGCATTTGCATGGGATTCATTTATGTTGGCTAATAGAGCCATGTTTATGCAAAGAATCCATATAGGGATGCAAACAAAAATGGCAGCAGAAAACGCTGACAGATATAACGGAGACAACGAGATTAATGAGTGGTTGAACAATATTGATTATTCAACTGAAGATGACACAAATTCACGCTGGCGTCCGTTTCAGTTGGCGTTTTTACTGATGGATGTTAATTCCATTACAGATGATAAATCGGCTGACAGAATGTTGGTGGATTTAATCTGGTTTCCTACCGGCGGCGGTAA
>OCTW011472148.1_pt1 | contig 10074 bp, 10 predicted proteins | sample 1539671 | NCBI WGS metagenome assembly OCTW01 (sample SAMN02144230, study PRJEB22623) | gut metagenome | biome: sheep rumen | host: Ovis aries | place: New Zealand
AAATGTATTCAAAAAATTATTGATTATTTTATTTATTCTTTTATGTATTATTCCAGAATTATTATGCTATGATTATTTTCGATTAGAATTTGGATATTCACCATTTTGGTTAATATATTTATATTTAATTGGAGCTTATATTAGATTATATGGTATAGAAATTAGTAGCAAGAAAAAAATAGTTATAGTTTTATTATCTATTTTAATAAACTGTTTAATAGTTTTTTATACCAAAAACTATTTAAGCAGTTCAAATTTATTCTATCATTTAGGTGAATATTATGTATCTCCATTTATGGTGATACCATCTGTATTATTATTTGATTTGTTTAGTCATGTTAATATAAATAATGTTTTAATATCAAGAATTGGAAAATATTCCCTTGCGGTTTATATTATACATTGCCATAGATTAATATATGATTGGATTATTAAAGATAGAATGATTTTTATCAAAACATACAATATCATAATTGAGTTATTAATATTAATATTGACATCATTTGCTATATATTTAGTATGTATGTTTATAGAAATTGTTAAGAATCGATTATTTGAATTATTTAAAATAAATAAATTAATAAACAAAATAGGTGATAGATTAGATGGGGTGTTATCATGGAAATAATATGTGATAAGAATAAATGTACCGGTTGTACAGCGTGCATGAATGTTTGTACTAAAGGTGCAATAAGTATGATTGAAGATGAGTGTGGTTTTAAACAACCTGTAATAGATCAATCAAAATGTATTAATTGTGGTTTATGTAAAAAATCATGTCCAGCCATAAATACTACAAATAATGAATCTAAAAATAAATGTTATGTTGGATATGCAAAAGATAAAAAGTATAAAGAACATTCTTCCTCTGGTGGTATTTTTACTGTTATAGCAGAAAAAGTATTATTAGATGGCGGTATAGTTATTGGAGCTTGTTTTGAAAAAAATAAATTAAAACATATTTGTATTGATAGTGTTAATGATTTGTATAAATTGCAAGGATCAAAATATTTACAAAGTGATTTAAATAACGTGTTTAAAACAATTAAAGAAAACATTGATAGTAGAAAAGTATTATTTGTTGGAACACCTTGCCAAGTTGCCGGCCTAAAAGCATATTTAAAAAAAGACTATGATAACTTAATAACAATTGATTTGTTCTGTCATGGTGTTCCAAGTCCAAAACTATTTGATAAATATGTTAAAGAGTTAGAAAAAGACAATAATGATGAGCTAATTAAGTACGATTTTAGAGATAAATCTACAGGCTGGGATACTTACTCAAATAAAGCAATATTTAAGAATAAAGAAATTAAAGAATTGAATATAGATAATGATTATATGAAATTATTCCTAAGTGATAATGCATTAAGAGAATCTTGTTATAATTGTAATTTCAAATTAGGTAATAAATATTCTGATATTACATTAGGAGATTTTTGGGGAGTTAATTCATATTATCCAAAAATGTATAATAAAGATGGTGTATCTGCTATTATTATCAATTCAGAAAAAGGACTAAATGTATTTAATAATATTTCTTCTTATTTAGAATATAAAGATTGTAAATTAGAAGAAATAATATCTGGTAATCCTTCATTAGAAAAATCCGCAGTATTAACTAATAAGCGTAGTATGCTATTTAATGATATTGATAATAAAACTATTAATAAGTTATCTAATAAGTATAAGAGATATGTTCCTTTTAAATCTAGAATAAAGAATAAAATAAAAAGCATTATTAAAAAGTAGGTGAGCTATGAATCCAGAATTAAAAAAATTAAATAAAAGAGAAATAAAACAATTAATTAAAGATATAGGAATATCTTATGATGATATAGGTAAGATAATAGGAGCTTATAAAACTACTATTATATTCCATATATTTGGTAGAACAGAGCCAACTGATAATTATCAAATATTATATAAGACTATTAAAAGATATCCAAAGGTATTATATTATTTAATATTTGCTAATAGGGAACAATTCCATGATAGACAATTTAGAAGAATATTAAGTAAGATAGAACGATATGCAGGTCCTATGGATGAAGTAGATGATTTATTTTAATCATCTATTTTTTATTGACTAATAATCAAGAAAGCCTATAATAATTAGTAATAGTATTTTTAATCAGTTTTCACTTTATGTGGACTGATTTTTTGTTTGGAGGGTATATGTTAATAAGTATTTTCATTAATATAACATTTATTATTTTAATATCTGTTTGGATTATATCGATGTATAAGAAATGCAATGGATTTGTTGAAAGAATATTTTATGTTATAGCAGTTTTTATTATTGTTTTAGTTAACTGTTTATATTATTTGGATAGGTATAATGTACCAACATTATTAAAATGGGGAATAAGTGTTAATACTCAAAATTGGTTAAATCATTTGATTACTATAGGATCAACATTAGGAGCTCAAGTAATTTCTGGAGTTATACTACTTTTAATTACAAGAATGCAAATTGATGAAAACAATAAGTCTAATCAAAAAAGAGATGAAGAACAAAGAATAATTAATAATATGCCTTTATTAACATATTCATTTCAAGATTATAGTAGTAATATTGAGTATAATAAAAAATATGAATTAAAAAGTGTTTCTAATAGTGATGAGTATTATTTTACTTTATCAGTAAAAAATATCGGAATGAATTCAGTTAGAAAATGTGTTATTAAAGTATCTAGTGATTTATTAGTTGAAAGTTATGAATGTAAACTTGATGAGCAAAGCACATTAAATAAAAACGAAGAAAAGAGAATAATTTTTGAAACGGCATTATTAGAAGGTGAAAGCAATTATAATTTACTAGTATATTATGAAGATTTATTACATAATTGGTATAGTCAAAAAATTGATTTAATTATTAATAGTAGGAAAACAGATAGTTATTTTATAAATAATAATTATACTTGTAAAGTACACGATGAAAGAAAAATATCTAAACCAAAGTTTAACATTAATTAGCAATAATACATGAGAACAATTTATCTCATATTTTAAATGTGCATATTTTGCCCTAACACTTTACAACATATATGTGCTATTTTAATCAAAAGAACAACTAGAGGTGATCACAGACCAGATATTTGTTTATATGTTAATTGGGTTTTATAGTATAATAATAATTATACTTTTTTTGCGTTAAAAAATAAAAAGTAAGGAGAGAAAAATATGAATATAAATAAAGACTATTCTGATTATTTTAAATGTGATTTACATATCCATACAGATGAATCAAAAAAAACAAAAAATAATGATTATAAAGGAATATTCAGCGTTAAAGATATTATTGATAAAATAACTTCACCAGAACATGACGTAAGAATGTTTTCATTTACTGATCACAATATTATTAATGTTGAAGCATATGAAGAATATTATAATAAATATAATGTATCCGACAGATGCTTACTTGTTGGAGTAGAATTAGATATTATATTAGATGAATATTTATTAGATAAAATAGAATATAGTATAAATAATCAACCTTATGATAAAAAAAGTTTTCATTCATTAGTAATATTTAAAAGTCAAGATGCGAAAATGTTAAATGATAAATTAAATGAAATGTATAAAAAAATATCAGACGATTATAAAAATAAAAAAAATCAAACTATTGATTTAAATGATGACCATTTGATGAATAGATTTACATCATTTGATAGGATAGCTAATACTTTTAAAAACGAAGATTATTTAGTAATATCTCATGGTAATAAAAGTGCTAATATTGTGAATGCGTATAAATCGTACGATAATGGGCTTACTGAAGCACAAGTTATGGTTATTTTAGGAGTTGTTAATTCAGTTGAAATGGTGCCTGGTAATAATGTTAAAATAATAAACAATTATAATATTGGATTTCAAAAATTATTAACAGAGGACTTCAGTTCAAGAAAAGAAATTCCTTATGTTGTATTTTCTGATAATCATCAAATTGCAGCATACCCTAAAAAAGATGCTACTCAAACAATAGAAAGAAACGAATATACTTGGATAAAAGGAAATCTATCATTTGAAACATTAAGAATGGCATTTGTTGATCCACTAAGTAGAATAGTAAGATCTTCTAATCAACCAACATTACCAAATCAGTACATTGAAAAGATTACTTTTAATACTTTAAACGGTGATAAAACAGTAAATCATGTAATTGAATTATCCCCTGGAATCAATACAATAATAGGTGGTAGATCTTCCGGTAAAAGTCTTTTATTTAATTCGATATTAAATACATTAGCTTTAGGAAAAGACAAGTCTAAAATTCAAAATTATATAAAAAAAGGAAATGTTTTAATTGATGAAACAACTATATCTAGTAAAATGAATTGCAACAATGATTATTCTAATAATAACATTTGTGAAATTCATGCATTTACTCAAGAAGGTATAATTGAGAAATTTGAAAACAATGGTGTTGGATTAAAAGATGAACTGGATTTTCCTAAATTAGATAGTGAAGAATTAAATAATAAAATAAGTGATTATTCAAATTGTATTGATAATTTTATTAATTCTTATTCTGATTTAATTACTACTAAAAATGATTATCAGTCAAATATTTCAATATCTACATTTGTGAATAGTTCAAAAGAATTAAAAGAAAAATATGTTGTAGCAAGTATAATTGAAGATTTAAAAAGTAAAGGAAAAGATAATTTACAAGATATTGAAATTATAATTAAGAAATTAAAAGAAGAGTTAGGAAATATTGATTCTTTAAAGGAATTAAAACTTGATGGAATTTCAATTATTAATGGAGAAGAGATAATAATTGTTGAACAATATAAAAATTTATTAAAAAATAAGTTAAATATTTTTTTGAATTTACACAAGAAAAATTATGTTAGAAAACACTTTGTTATTCATTTAGAGGAAGATTTAAATGAAATATCAAATAAATATAAAAGTAATGAAATGTTAAAAATAACAAATGCTAAAAAGCTGATTCAAAATGAAAATAATAAATTCTATAATTACTTTAAAAATGTTTTGAAATTTAGAAAGTATGCTGATAAACTTGAATCAAGCAAAATAATAATTGCTGAAAAGAATAAAAAAATAAATGAGAATTATATTTTAAATACAAAAGTAGATAATATAATTGATTCTAATTTCTTGGTTAATTTGTTTTTAGATAAAATATCTGATTATGATGATAAAATATCGATTTCTAATAATTTTAAAAATTTATTAAATGGATTATTAAAAGTAAAATATAAAGATAATAGTGTAGAAAGTGTTATATATGTGTTTAATAACATAAAAAGTCAAATAAATGAAATACTTACGCCAAAATATTCTATAATTGAAAAAGGCAGTAATGTTATTGTTAGTTCTGATAATATGTCACAAGGTAAAAAAGCATCGATATATTTAGAAATCATTCTTGAGCAATGCAAAAATGATGAATCTATTATTATGATTGATCAACCAGAAGATAATATTGATAATAAATTTATCACAGATGTATTAATAGATAAAATAAGAGATTTAAGAATGAAAAATCAAATTATTTTAGTTACTCATAATGCTGCAATAGCAATTAATAGCGATTCTGAAAATGTTATTATAGCAGATAATGATGAAGGTAATATTACATATGAATCTGGAGGATTAGAAAATATAGAACATCGAAAGAAAGTATGTAAGTTGCTAGATGGTGGAAATTATATATTTGATAATAGATATCACAAATATAATATTATTAATAATAAGATTGGCGAGCCAATTAGAAAGGATGAAGAAAATGAATAAATGTATTATTAAGACATCGGATGGAAAGACATTAAATGTATTTTATGACAATGAGAATTATTCTTATTCAATAGATAGTCAAACGATTGATTCAAGTGATTTAATAAAAAAAATAAGTGAAAATGAACCAAATGAAAAGATTGAAATTGACGTGTCTGAATTTGAAAAGTATATAGCTGACAATGAAGTAACAGATGAATTTAAAGAATTATATAAGTTTATTGTATGTATATTTGAATCTTATAATAAAGCAATTGATGATTTAGAAGATGTTGAATTATAAACAAAAGGAAGGTGGTCTAAAATGATCACTTTTCTTTTGTTGTTTTTAATAAAGAATTATATAAAAAAATATGGTATAATTACTAAGGATGCATTAGGAGTTGATGATATATGTTAGATAATAAAATAGGTGATTTTATTAGAGAACTTAGAAAAGAAAATAATATCTCACAACAAAAGTTAGCTGATCTTGTTCCTATAGATAGAAGTGTAGTTAGTAAATGGGAGAGAGGAGAAGTACAACCTCCAGTTGATAAAATTATTGCTTTATGTCGTATATTTAATGTTACTATAGATGAAATGTTGTCTGGAGAAAGATTAACAGCAAGCAATAAGGAAGAGCATCAAGAAAACTTATCTAACTATTTAATTAAACAAGAATCAAAATATAAGAAAGCAAAGAAAAAAGCAATTATAGCTTCATGTTTTGTATTTATAATATTATTTCTTTTCTTAGGTTATTATTTCTATCAAACATATAATACTGAAAAAGTATATAGAGTATATGGATCATCAGATAATTATAATATAAAAGATGGTATATTAATGGTTACTAGAGAAAATACTTATTTTAAAATAGGTGGTATTAATGATGATATATATGAAATTACTTTAATATATAAAAAAGATGGAAAGACTGTTGAATTATATAAAGGATCATCTGATTCGGTATTAGTGGACTTTAATGAATATGATGGTTTGGTTAATAATTCAAATATAAATAATATAAAAGATAATTTATATATTGTTATTAATGGAGAAGAGATACAATTAAAATTTAATGAAGATTATAAAAATGATAATCTAATATTAGAAAATCAAAAAGATATAGGTTCAGATGATGATATAACATTAAGTGATATTAATATTCCTAAAAAAGTTAAAGATGAATTCACATGTGATGATATTGTATGTACTAAAGAAATTAATAATTTAAAAATAGACTATATGATAGAAGATAAAACATTTTATATAAAAGATGTTGATATTAGAATTCAATATGATATTAACTCTAATATATTTGATTATTCATCATCTAAAATTAGTTTTACAATTAAAAATGATAAATTAACTTGTAATTCAGAACAATGTAAAAATTATAAAGAATTATATGATAAATACTTTAATAATTTAATAAAAAACTATATAAATTAATTGGGCAATATTTGCCCATAAAGGTAGTGTGCATATTTTGCCCTACCTTTTTTTAATGTTTGAATATTATAATTGACACAGAGAGGAGGATAGTGGTGAGGACTAAGTTTTATATGCTAATGGTAGCATTGCTAATGATGGCATGTGTTCCAGTTGTAGATGCTAGTTCATATTATACAAACGAATTAGGTGTTGAATTTACAGAGAAGCAATATAACTATGTTACAGATTTGTTTTATGATGGATATCAAAAAGATATGCCTCAAGAAGAATTTGATCATATTTTAAATTCAAATTTATTTGAACAACCAATTGTTGCAAAAGAAATTCAACCTATACAATCATATAAAGTAAATAATACTAAAGGTGATACTGTATTTCAAAATGGTAGAACAACCAAAATAGCAAAATCATGTAATTCTACAGAATGTTTAGTTACATTAACTGCAACATGGTCAATAACACCAACAGTAAATAGTTATGATGTTATTGGATTTAGACCTACTAGTGCTACAATTACTGCAATTGGAACTGGAAAAGTAACTGGTAATGGATATTCTGTTACATATCCTGCATCAGCAGCACAACAATCTGGAACTGGCTTTGGTCATTCAGTATTGTTAGGTGGAGTTACTAATATGAAAGCTACTACATATATGTACTGTACACCAAGTGGAACTGTATATGGAAGTTATCAACATGCAATGTCCAATATATCACTTGCTAATAGTAAAAAATACACTATAGGAGCAGGTGGTTATGGATATGTATTCAATTTCTATGGCGCAGCTGTTGGTAAATATGATAATGCTGTTGGTGTATATTTTTCATTGTAATTAATCATTATTAAATGATTTAAATATATTTAACATTTGTCCATGGTAAAAATGTTATAGAAAGAATAGGTGATATGCGACTAGTAAGAATAGTTATATCCTATGGTAACTAGTATATAATCATTGATTCTATATTAATTAGCGTAGGTTATTTCATAATATATTAAAAAACAGAAAGAAGGATAATAATGAAAAAATCAATTAAATTATTAACAGTATTGTTAACAGCTTTTGGATTTACTACTAATGTATTTGCAAAAGCATCTGTATCAATAGGTACAAATTTTGGAAGTGGAAATGTAAATAGTGCTGGTGAAGCTACAACAGCATATAATTATACATCCTCAATGGGTTATACTGCATATTTACAAACTGTACCAACTATATCTAATGTTGCTAGCTTAGCTTCTACATTTTCTAGTTCTGGTGCAAATGGGGCATTATTTTATTTAGGACATGCAAATTCTAGTAGAATAATTTGGAATTATAATGGTAATACAAGTAGCAATTATAAAGTAGGTATTACTAGATATGGATCTATGTGTTCAATGGATGGATATGATTTATTAAGTATATCTGCATGGGGATTATCTAATGCAAAATTAGGTGTTTATATGGGTTGCGAATCTGCTAAAGACACAACAAATATAGCTTCTGAAGCATATGCCGGTGGTGCTAAAGCAACACTAGGATGGAAAAAATCTATATATGATGGTGATACTGATACATGGGTATCTAGATTCTATTATAGATTATCAAATGGATATACTATTGCACAATCTAGAAATTATGCAAATAGTTATACAGGATATATAGATTCATCATCTATTACAGATATTAGATCTTATGGTGCAACAAGTAATACAATGAACGTTTTAACACCTGAAGTTATGTCAATCAAGGATAATACAGTTCATACTATTTCTGTAGGAACAGAATTAAAAGAAGCTGATTTAGTTTCATATATTAAAAAATATAATAAGGACTTTAATGAAAAAGATTATGTTGTCGAACATATTACTAATGATGATGGAGATATTTATAACTATAATTTAGTTATTAATGGAATTAAAACTACTATTGGCTATACTATTACAAATTCTGAAAATAAAATAGAATTGATTGATAATATGGCAGGTAAAGCATCTAAGATCAATGAATTAAAACAATTTGTTGCTAAAAAGGATTTAAGAAATTTTGATAAGGAAGCTGCAATTGAAGAAGCTTTAAATAGACATAAAGTTGATCATAAAGAAATGAGTATAAAATTACGTGATACTCATGTTCGTTACAATGTTGAAAAAGGTAGAATAGAATTTGTAGTAGCTATTGATTACTATGATAGTCAATTAGATGTTAAATCAATATTTACTGAAACATTTGAGATGTAGGTAAATGAGTATATAATAGTTATTAGTATTAGGAGGATTTATGAAAAAGTTTTTAAAATTATTTGTAACAATTATATTTTTAAGTTTAATAACGGGGTGTGCTGATGAAAAAATAGAATTAAAAGATGACTTTAATGTTAAAATATCTTTTAATAATAAATGTGATAGTAATAATATTGATTATTATTATAATGATGATAATAAAATATTTATTAATTGTATTAATAACATAACGCTATATGATGAGAAAAATACATATGAATTAATTGAATCTATAAAATCTGATTCAAAATATTATGATTTATTTTATTCTAAAATAAAAGAAGAATATAAATATATATCAAGCATGTATGATGGTGGTACATCAATTTATGAAGATGAAACTGGTAACATAACAATAGCATTATGCAATACAATGAATGGTAATAAAAATATTTATATTGGTTTAGAAAAAATTGATCAAGATAAATATAATAAAGTATGCTCTAATTAAAAATACTCTTAAATACTATAATTATTATTTGTTTTTTTGCTATAATACTCATATACATATTCAATTGTGAGGTGAAATGATATGTACCCAAAATTGGAATCGCTTTGTAACTTATATAATAGGAATAAAGATAATAAAAAATATA
>OCTW011588242.1_pt1 | contig 10070 bp, 6 predicted proteins | sample 1539671 | NCBI WGS metagenome assembly OCTW01 (sample SAMN02144230, study PRJEB22623) | gut metagenome | biome: sheep rumen | host: Ovis aries | place: New Zealand
TTTTTAATAAAAAAATAGTACATTTTCCAAAAGTACAGTTATTAATATGCTTTTCAGTAAAAAAATTATTATTAATTTTACTATTTAATAATAAAAGTCATAGGAGGTCGTACAAATGTACAAATTAAAAAACAAAAGAAATCACGGAATCACGCTTATAGCTTTAGTTATCACTGTTATTGTGTTGCTAATATTAGCAGCAATTTCAATTACAATGTTAGCAGGAGATAACTCAATTTTAAAAAGAGCAGTAGATGCAAAAGAAAGAACAGAAAGAGCAGAGATTATAGAAAGTGCAAAAACAGACATATTAGGACAAATAGCGGAGAATAAAGGTAAAAATATAACAAAAGAACAATTAGCAATAATTTTGAATAAACAATTTAAGAATGTTGATGAAAATACTATACCAGATGATATACTTAATAATGATATGAAATTAACAACTATAGATGAAAAGTATGCAATTAATTTATCCGAAATTTATAATGGTATATTCTCGAAAAGTAACAAAACAAAGTTCGTAGAAAATCTTGACAATAAAACGCATGGTTTTGGAGAGTTCGGAAAGATACAAAAAATTGAGAGAGCAACTATTGAACCAGATGAAAGATTTAGACAAGAAGTTAATTTAGTGTCTTCAAATGATTCTCAAAATGAAATATATATGTGGAATGATAACAATGTATTGTATTGGTATAGTATAGCAGAAAATCCTGAGCTCCCAAAGGATTCAGAGAGCCTATTTGCTGGATTTTCTAGTTTATTAGAAGCGAACGGAATAAAAGATTTTAACACAGAAAATGTAAATAATATGAGGTATATGTTTTCTGGTTGTTCGAAGCTTAAAAGTATAAATTTGTCAAACTGGAATACAGAAAATGTAACTAATATGAGTTATATGTTTATGGGATGTGAGAATCTTGAAAGCATAGATTTGTCAAATTGGAATACAAGAAATGTAATAAATATGTCAGAAATGTTTTGTGGATGTTTGGTATTAAAAAATTTAGACTTACTAAGTTTTAATACAAGTAATGTTACGAATATGTCAAATATGTTTCGTGGATGTTTGATATTAGAAAATTTAGACTTACTAAGCTTTAATACAAGTAATGTAACGAATATGTCAAGTATGTTTTGGTATTGCAAAGAACTAAAGAAAATTAAAGTTTCACAAAATTTTAAAGTAGATTCAGTTAGTGATAGTACACAGATGTTTGATAATTGTATTTCGTTAGTGGGAGAAAGCGGAACTACATTTGATTCATCTAAAACAGATAAAACAATGGCTCATATAGATAATCCTGAAAATCCAGGTTATTTTTCATCAAATTAAAATTGTGAAATATATTATGATAACAGAGAAGAATAAAATAAAAAATGTTAGTAATAAATAATCATTTAGATTACAAGTTGAAAATTGACACAAAGTTTAAAGAAACATATATTAAAGATAAATTTGTTTAATAATAATTATTAAGTAATTTTGAAATTATTTGAAAATACTATAGTAACAAAATGATATTAATAATAAAAAATAACTATATTTCAAATGAATTTATCAAAGCTAAGAGTTTTTAACAAAAAATGTTAAAAACTCTTTTATAATAAATTTTTTTGTGATAAAATGGCACATATAGACAAAAATAAGGAGAAGAAAAATGTACTTAAAAAGACTAGAAATGCAGGGATTTAAATCATTTGCAGATAAAACAACATTAGAATTTATGCCAGGAATTACAAGTGTAATTGGACCAAATGGCTCAGGAAAAAGTAATATAGTAGATTGTATAAAATGGATTTTAGGTGAGCAAAGTATGAAGGAGCTTAGAGGTGGAAAATCAAGTGACATCATATTTGCAGGAACACAATCAAGAAAATCTTTAGGTTATGCAGAAGCTTCATTAATATTTGATAACTCAGATGGAGCTCTACCTATAGAATATACAGAGGTAACTGTTACACGAAAAATCTATAGAAGTGGAGAAACAGGATATTATATAAACAAAGTACCATGTAGATTAAAAGATATATTAGAGCTATTTATGGACACAGGTATAGGTAGAGATGGATATTCAATTATAGGTCAAGGAAAAATAGATCAAATTTTAAGCAATAAATCGGAAGATAGAAGAAATGTTTTTGAAGAAGCTGCTGGTATTGTTAAATATAAAACAAGAAAAGAAGAATCTGAAAAGAAATTGGAACATACCAAGCTAAATCTTCTTAGAATAAACGATATTTTAACTGAGATAGAAGGAAACTTAGAACCATTAAAACAGCAAGCTGATAAGGCAAGAAAATTTCTAGATTTAAAACTAGAATTAAAAAATATTGAGGTTGGTCTTTTTGTATATAATATTGAAAAATATAAAAAAGATATTGAAAAGGTTTCAGAAGATATTGAAATAATGACATCAAACTGTAATTTAGAAGAAGGAAAACTTGAAAAACTAAAAATATTAAAAGAAGAGCTTAAAGAAAATATTGATGAAATTACAAACAAAATTGAATCAATGCAAAATATTGGGTTTGAAAGTCAAAAAAAACAAGAACAATTAAATTCAGATATTAATGTGTATAAATCAAAAATAGAAAATAATGAACAAAATGAAAAGAGATATTTAGACGAAATAGAAGAATTAAAAAGAAAGATTAATACTTCTGAAGAAGAAATGAACCTAAAATTAGATAAAAAGATAAATTTAAAACAAAATAAAGAAAGATTTGAAAAAGAGCTTGAAGAAAAGCAAAATGAACTTAATACTATTATGGCAACATTTTCAGAAAAAGAACTAAAAATAGAAGAGGCAAAGAGAAAATTAGAGGCAAACACAGATAAAAAATATGAACTTGAAGCAGATATAAATGCTCAAAATGCTAATATAAATAACATCGAAAAAAGAGATAAACAAATAGACAGTGAAATTTCAAATAATATATCAGATAAAGATAGAGCAAAATTTGATAAAGAAGATATTCAAAAAGAATATTATGAAGCTCAAAAGTCAAAAACTCAAGTTGAAGATGAACTATCAAATGTAAGAAAAAACAAGCAAGAAAAAGAAAATAAAATAAAAGAATATGATATAAAAATCAATAATCTTACACAGGAATTACAACTTAAACAATCAAGATATAAGTTTTTAGTGGAAACTGAAAATGAAAAAGAAGGATATATAAGAAGTGTTAAGTCACTTTTAAAAGATTGCCAAAATATTAAAGAATTGGGAAAAGGTATGAATGGAGCTTTAGCAGAATTAATAGAAGTTCCAGATGAATACCAAACAGCAATAGAAATAACTTTGGGAGCTAGCCTTCAAAATATTGTTACAGAAAATGAACAAGATGCAAAAAGGCTAATAGAACATTTAAGAAAAAACAATTTAGGTAGAGCGTCATTTTTACCATTAACTTCAGTAAAAGGCAAAAAGCTAGATAATATAAAAGGAAAAAGCAATGGATTTATTGGAATTGCATCAGATTTAATTAATTTCAATAAAAAATATGAACCAATTATTTTAAGTTTGTTAGGAAGAACTGTTATTGTTGAAAACATGGATACAGCAATAGATTTAGCAAAGAAAAATGGATACTCTTTTAGAATTGTTACATTAGAAGGAGATTTGATAAATCCATCTGGAGCTATGGCAGGAGGTTCTGTAGCTAAAAAAACAGTTAATATTTTAGGAAGAAGCAAAGAAATTGAAAAACTTGCATTGCAAATTAAAAAAATAATAGAAGAAATTGAAAGCTTAAAAAAGTCTAAGCAGGAGATTCTTGATGATTCAGAAGAAATATTTAGAAAAGAAAAAGAGTTAGAAGATAAGCTAAAAGAAGCGGAAATAAAATACAATGTAGAATTACAAAAACAACAATCAATTGATCAATATATTTCGAAAATTGATAATACGATTCAAAAACTTAAGAACGAAAAAGAAACATTAAAAATAGAAAAAGATGAAACTCTTAAAATTATTAATACAAATAATGAGAGTGTTAAGAAAATTGAAGAATTAAATTTAGAACTACAAGACTTAATAAATAAATTTGCAGATTCAAATAAAGATACACAAAAAAGAGTTGATGATTTAAATTTTGATATTACTAATTTAAAAATATCTGTTTCTTCATTTGATGAGAGCGAAAATTCAATTGAAGAAATAACAAAAATGATGAAACAAGAGATTGAAAATGGTAAAAATAGTATAGAGATAAAAAACAAACAAATAGAAAACTTAAAAAAAGAAAGTATAGAATTAAATTCAAAAATTGAAGAAAGCTTATCTAAAATTGAAGAAATAAAAAATGAAGTTGAAAATAGCTCATCGAATATCGAAAAATTAAAACAAGATAGAATTAAAGCTAATGAAAGATTAGCTCAAAAAGAAAATGAGCAAGCAGAAGAATTTAAAATAATAGAAGATTTGAAGGCACAGCTTGTAAAACTAGATGTTAAGAAAAACAAATTAGATGAAGATTTAAATACACAAGTTAACGCACTTTGGGAGGAATATGAACTAACTCCAAATGCAACTGGAGAATATCAAAAACCTGAAAATGTTAGCGTGACACAAAAACGTGTTAATAATTTGCATGCAGATATTAGAGATTTAGGAAGTATAAATGTAAATTCAATTGATGAATATAATACTTTAAAAAATAGATATGATTTTATGTGTGAGCAACGTTTAGATTTAGAAAACACAATGGCTAAATTAAATAAAATGATAGCAGATATCACAATTACAATGAAAGAACAGTTTAAAGAAAAATTTGAGGTTATTAATCAAAACTTTGGAGAAGTATTTAGTGAGTTATTTGGAGGAGGAAAAGCAACTATTTCTCTTGAAGATGAAAACAATGTTCTAGAATGTGGAATTAATATTAATGTTCAACCACCAGGAAAAAAGCTTCAAAATATGCTTCTATTATCAGGAGGAGAAAGAGCATTTACAGCAATAGCATTACTATTTGCAATATTAAAAATGAATCCTGCACCATTTTGTGTACTTGATGAAATTGAGGCAGCACTTGATGATGTAAATGTGTATAGATATGCAGAGTTTTTGAAGAAGTTTTCTATGGATACACAATTTCTACTTATTACACACAGAAAAGGTACTATGGAAGCAGCAGATACAGTATATGGAGTTACTATGGAAGAACATGGTATATCAAAATTATTATCTATAAAATTAAAATAGCTATAGTAGGCCAATTGGAAAGTTTTAAACCTTTCTATTATATAAAAAAGAGAGCATTTTAGCAATAAAGTGCTTTCTTTTTTGGATTACATAACATTCTCAAATATTTCATTAAAAACATATAATAGAATAAAAGTTATGTAAATTTTGGAGATGATGAAGATGCTAGAATACATTATAGAAGTAATTGTTTGGACTTTGTTTTTATATATTATTTTTGAGATTATAAGAAGAATAATTGAGTATTTCATACCTATAAATAGTTTGAAAAAAATATATAGTAAAACTAAAGGTGAGAATAAGAAAACATAATAAAACATAAAGTTTTAAGAAATTTTTTAAAAAATTAAAATTTATTTTTCAAATCTTTCAACAGCCTCAACATCAAGAAATATAGGAGAATCAAAAAAATCTTTTAATTGAATTTGTAAGCCTTCACATATATGTATTATTGAACTAATAGTTGGCTCTTTGACTTTTCCTCTTAAACAATCACTGATGTTAGAAGATGACATTCCTGCTAGAAGTGATAATTGATTTGCATTTAAATTGTTTTGTATAAGTAGTTCTTTTATTCGTTGTTGAATTGCTTCAGATATTACCACAAAATCACATCCTTTAAATATTTTTATGATATCAAAATGAAGTTGAAAAGATATTGGAAAGTTCCGACATAATAAATTATTTGCAAAAGTTAAAAAAACATACTGGAAAATATATGAAGTAATAAAACAAATAGGTATTAAATATAAAAAAAGATTACATAATAGTAGTAAGAAAATATAAAGTTTGACTTTATTATTAAAAAGTGGTATAATAGCTTAGATTAAATGAGATTAAGTGAGATTATATAGTTTGTACTATAACTTAGGAGATAATCGGTTATAGTTTTTTAATTAATTTTAAAATAATATTTTAATCAAGAATAATAAGAAGGAGAGGATTTTTAATAATGGAAGAAAAAAAGGAAAAAACTGCAAAAGCAGAGAGAGGAATAAGAAACAGAAGAACAAATAGAATAGTAAAAGCTGAAGTTTCTTTAAAAAACAAAAACACAAAAAATGAAAAGGTTGTTGAGAGAAAGCCAAGAACGAGAAGAGAAAATATTTCCAAAACGAGAAGTATAGAAAAAGAAGAACAATTTGGATTTAAGAGACCAAAATTAAGAATTATTCCACTAGGTGGATTACACGAAATAGGAAAAAACATTACAGTTTTTGAATATGGAGATGATATGATAGCTGTTGACTGTGGACTATCTTTCCCAGAAGATGATATGTTAGGAGTAGATTTAGTAATTCCAGATATAACATATATTTTAAAAAATCAAGAAAAATTTAGAGGATTAGTAATAACTCATGGTCACGAAGATCACATTGGTTCTATACCATATTTTTTAAAGCAATTAAATACACCAATTTATGGAACTAAACTAACTTTAGGATTAATAAAAAACAAACTAGAAGAACATAATTTAACAAAATCTACAAAATTACATGAAGTTAGACAAGGTCAATCTATAAAATTAGGATGTTTTAAAATTGAGTTTATTAGAAGTTCACACAGCATACCAGACTCAGTTATGCTTGCTATTAATACACCTGTTGGAACAATACTTCACACAGGAGATTTTAAAATAGACTATACTCCTATTGATGGAAAAATAATGGATTTAGGAAGAATTGCAGAAATAGGAAATAAAGGTGTTTTAGCTTTAATGTCAGATAGTACTAACTCAGAAAGAAAAGGATACACAATGTCTGAAAGTTCTGTTGGTGAAGTATTTGACAAATTATTTATGCATTGCACTAAAAGAATTGTTGTTGCAACATTTGCATCAAATGTTCACAGAGTTCAACAAATTGTAAATTCTGCAGTAAAATATGGAAGAAAAATAGCTGTATGTGGTAGAAGCATGATAAATATGATAAATACAGCAAAGGAATTAGGATTTATTAAATGTCCAGATAATCTATTTATTGATATTGACATGATTAATAACTATACAGATAATCAATTAGTAATAATTACAACAGGAAGTCAAGGAGAAGCGATGTCAGCTTTAACTAGAATGGCTACAGGAACTCACAAAAAAGTAAAAATAACACAAAATGACTTAGTTATTATTTCAGCTACACCAATTCCTGGAAATGAAAAATATGTATCTAAAGTTATAGATGACTTAATGCAAATTGGAGCAGAGGTTGTATATAGTGCTTTAGAAGATGTACACGTTTCAGGACATGCATGCCAAGAAGAGCAAAAATTAATTTTAACACTTACAAAACCAAAATATTTTATACCAGTTCATGGTGATTATAGGCATTTAGTTGCACATAGTGAAACTGCTAAATCTGTTGGAATTCCTAAAGAAAATATATTTATGCTTCACAATGGTCTTGTATTAGAAATGAACAAAGAAAGTGCAGAATATGCAGATACAGTTCCATCAGGAAGAATATTAGTAGATGGTTTAGGAATTGGAGATGTCGGAAATGTTGTTTTAAGAGACAGACAACATCTATCTCAAGATGGACTTATAGTTGTAGTTCTAACTTTAGATGGAGCATCAGGAGAAGTTGTAGCAGGACCAGATGTTATTACAAGAGGATTTATATATGTTAAAGATTCTGAAAATGTTATGGAAGACATTAAAAACGAAGTAAGACAAGAAGTTAGAGAATGCGAATATAGGGGAATCACAGATTGGACAACAATAAAAAATATTGTTAGAGACAATTTAAAAGATTATATTTTTGATAAAACAAAAAGAAATCCTATGATTATTCCAATTATTATGGAAATATAGTAAAATAACGAAATGGCAAGAGTGAATAACCTTGCTATTTTCTAAATGAAATTAGATAAATTATATATAAAACTGAAATAAAAATTATAAATTGTCGGAACATTCCAATTATGTCTATGTATATGTATATTTTTATACCACAGAAACCAATGTAAGAGTATATATAACTGTTTTAAAACAAAAAAATAAGATAAAAGATTAAAACGATTTTTAAAAGTGCTTAAAATACAAAAATAAGGTTAGTGGAACATTCCAACTATTTATAATTTTTATAAATATTTTTAATATTTATTATACAAATTTTTATAAAGTATAGAAATGCTTGATATTTTGACTTTTATAGTGTATAATGGCATTGATAAGGAGGAGATTAAATGAATTATAAAGAATTAGCAGATATGATTTTTCCAAATGCAAAAGATATATCATATTATGAAGAGAAATATCCAAAAAGAAATTTACCAGAGGGAGCAGAAGTACTAAGAGTTGCACCAAGTCCAACAGGAAATGTTCATATAGGAACAATAGACCAAGCATTACTTGCTAAAAAATTAACAAAACAAACTGGAGGAGTTTTCTTTTTAAGAATAGAAGACACAGACCAAAAAAGAGAGATAGATGGGGGAGTTACTCAAATTATAGAAGCTCTTAAAACTTTTGACCTAGAACCAGATGAAGGTATGATAAATGAAACTGAGTGGATTGGAGATTATGGACCATATAAACAATCTATGAGAAAAGACATTTATCAAGCTTATGCAAAGCACTTTTTAGAGCTAGGAAAGGCATATCCATGTTTTGCAACACCTGAAGAACTAGAAGAAATGAGAGCAAAACAAGAAGCAGCAAAAGTTAGAACAGGATATTATGGAGTTTGGGCTAAATATAGAAATTTACCATTAGATGAAGCTGCTGAAAAAATAAATGCAGGAGTTCCATATATTATAAGATTTAAGTCTCCAGGTAGAGAAGACAGAAAAATTCAACATAAAGATATAATAAAGGGAAAAGTAGACTTTCCAGAAAATGACCAAGATATAGTAATAATAAAAGCAGATGGACTTCCTACATATCATTTTGCACATCTTGTTGATGATCATTTAATGGGAACAACAATTGTAACAAGAGGAGATGAATGGTTATCTTCAGTTCCACTTCATTTACAATTATTCCAAGAAATGGGATTTAAAGCACCAAGATATGCACATACACCAACACTTCTAAAAAATGATAATGGAAATAAACGTAAAATTAGTAAAAGAAAAGATCCGGAAGCTGCAGCATCATATTATGATGAAATAGGAGTTCCAAGTTTAGCAGTAAAGGAATATTTACTAAATATTGCAAACTCTACATTTGAAAACTGGAGAAGACAAAATAAAGAAAAATCAATTGATGATTTTGATTTTCAATTAAATAAAATGAGCGTAAGTGGAGCTTTATTTGATATGGTTAAATTAGCAGATGTATCAAAAATTGTTATTTCAAGATTTACAGCTGACGAAGTATATAATGAGTCTTTAAAATGGGCAGAAAAACATGACAGCGAGCTAGTAAAAATGTTATCTGATAAGGAATATTCTTTAAAAGTTTTAGGAATAGAAAGAGGAAATGCAAAACCTAGAAAAGATATTGCAAAATGGTCAGATGTCAAAGAAAATATTATATATATGTATGATGATAAATTCTTAAATTGCAAACAAGAATATCCATATCAAGTAATTTCAGATAAAGAAAGCATTAATAAAATTTTAGAGTTATATATAGAAAAATATTATGATGAAAATGATGATAAGCAAACTTGGTTTGACAAAATAAAAGAGCTTGCAGGAGAGATGGGATATGCAAAAGAAGTAAAAGAATTTAAAGCTAATCCAGATAGCTATAAAGCACATGTTGGAGATGTAAGTACAGTTTTAAGAGTTGCACTAACAGGAAGAACAAATACTCCAGATATGTACGAAATAATGCAAGTTTTAGGAAAGACAAGTGTAATTAAAAGATTAAAAAAAGCTATTTCTTAATGCTAAAAGGGACGGTAAATTAGGCAT
>OCTW011386583.1_pt1 | contig 10069 bp, 9 predicted proteins | sample 1539671 | NCBI WGS metagenome assembly OCTW01 (sample SAMN02144230, study PRJEB22623) | gut metagenome | biome: sheep rumen | host: Ovis aries | place: New Zealand
GAGCCGGTCCCGAACCCAGCCCGCTGCAAACAGGCAGAGCAGAGGCGGCAGCGCCACAGAGAGTCCTAGCTGCGTCAGAAGTGCAAAATTTTCTACACATTCCCGCCAGATTTGACGATTATCCATCATATCCTCCAATCTTTTTCGAAAACGCGCGCAAAAAATGTACTTCTTCAGGCTCTCTTCATTATATCAACTCATAGCCAAAAGTTCAACCATCTTTTGTACATTTTAGCACAGATATACACGTCTGCTCGAGGAAATTATACCAATATGTACAACGCCCGGCGGAGAATTATTCAAAATGCAACAAAAACCGGCCTGTACGGCACATTTCCCTGTGCATCCGTTCCGCAGGATATGCAAAATGTGAAAAAACAGCGCCGCACCGGCAGGCGGTGCAGCGCATCCCGCGTACTGCTCAGAACACGCAGTACTGCTCCATATACGATTCCATCAGCGGCAGAATGTCGGCGTATTCGCCCTTCTGCTGCAGGTATTCGTGGACATCGCGCACGTCAATGAGGGAGTGCACGCGGATGCCAAACTGTTCGGCGACCTCCATGACGGCGGTGCGTCCGGGCGTCTGCCCCACCTCACAGCGGTTGACGGAGATGAACATATCGGTAACCTTGACATCGGCCGCGCCGTACAGCACCGGCAGCGTCTCCCGAATGGCCGTGCCGGCCGTGATGACATCCTCGATGATAATGATGCGGTCACCGTCCTGCGGCTTGTAGCCGACAAGGCTGCCGCCCTCGCCGTGATCCTTCGCCTCCTTGCGGTTGAAGAAAAACGGCTTGTCAATTCCGCAGGTGCGCGCCAGTGCGCCCGCCGTCGAGGTCACCAGCGGAATGCCCTTGTACGCCGGTCCGAACATCGCATCAAACTCCGGGCCGATCGTCGCGCGGATCATGGCCGCATAAAATTCGCCCAGCCGTGAGGACTGCAGGCCGGTGCGGTAGTTGCCTGTGTTGACAAAATACGGCGTGCTGCGTCCGCTCTTGGTCACAAAATTGCCGAAGCGCAGCACATCCGCGCTCATCATAAACTCGATAAATTCCTTTTTTTCCGGTGTCAGCATGGCACAATCCTTCCTTTCACCCTTGCTTCATTTTCTGTCCTAAAGTATAGCAGAAACCGCACGCGCGCACAATAAAAAAGTGCGGCTGTCCGCAAGCGCAGCAGCCGCACCGGGGATTCCCGTTATCTGTTCGGATTCTGAATGGTCTTCACGCCGTCCGGACCTGCGGAAATGATGATGTCCGTGCGGTTGAGGAAGAATCCGGTCTCCAGCACGCCGAGCGTACCCTTGAGGAATGCCTCCATTGCGGCATAGTCCTTGCCGAACTTGGAGTTGGTGTACTTGGTATCGAGGATGTAGTTGTGGTTGTTGGTCTCGTAAATCGAGCCGTCCTTGTTCATGCGGAGCGTCGGCTCAAAGCCGGCCTCCTCCATCTTCTTGACCACATGCTTGTAGCCAAACGGCAGAACCTCTACCGGCAGACCGAAATCGCCGATCTCATCGACCAGCTTCGCGCTGTGGCATACCCAGATGTTGTACTTCGCGCTGGAAGCGACAATCTTCTCGCGGAACAGTGCGCCGCCGCCGCCCTTGATGCCGTTGAACTGCGGGTCAACCTCATCTACACCGTCAATGCAGATGTCCAGTACCGGTGCATCGTTGGTGTCGAGCAGCGGAATGCCGAGGCTCTTTGCCTGCTCCGTGGAAGCATCCGATGTGGAGACGCACTGAATCTTCAGGCCTTCCTCCTTGACGCGCTGTCCGAGCTTTTCAATCAGGTAATATGCCGTGGAGCCGGTGCCGATGCCGACCAGCATGCCGTCCTTGACATATTTCGCGGCCTCATAGCCTGCCATCTGTTTCTCATTCATGTCGCTCACCTCATAAATCAATTTTTGTAAAATGCGGTTTCTCTCCTGCTGTCCCGGCAATACCGTATTCCTCCGCAAGCACTGCAGCAGATGCGGTATTCCCTTTGTTCTATTGTAATACACCAAACCGCTCGAACGCAATACATTTCCTGTTTTTTCTCCCGCGAAAAGCCGTGCCGCACCGCACGGTTTCACCCTGCCGCTTCAGCGGTTCAGCATTCTGTCCTGTTATCCCGGCGCAAAGTGTGTGTATTTTTATGTTTTTTGTCGTGCGGATCGGCCGTATCTGTGCTATAATAGAGGCAATGTAATAAAATAGGGAGGGTTATTCCATCATGAACAAAAAACGCGGCAGCTTTTCCAGCCGTCTCGGATTCGTCCTCGCCGCCGCCGGCTCCGCTGTCGGTCTCGGCAATCTTTGGCGTTTCCCATACCTCGCAGCCAAATACGGCGGCGGTACGTTTCTCGTCATCTATCTGATTCTCGCAGTCACGTTCGGCTATACGCTGATGACGGCAGAGATCACACTGGGACGCAAAACCCGCCTGAGCGCCGTGGGCGCTTACGGCAAGCTGGATAAGCGCTTCAATTTCATCGGACTGCTCACATGTCTTGTGCCGATTATCATCGTTCCGTATTACGGTGTTGTCGGCGGATGGATTCTCAAATACTTCGGTGTTTTCATTCTGGAAGGCGCCGAAACCGCAGCGGCAGATGACTACTTCACCAACTTTATCACCAATCCGTGGCAGCCGTTTGTGCTGATGCTCGTCTTCCTGACGATCACGGCGGTTATCGTTTCCTTCGGTGTCAAGCAGGGCGTCGAAAATGCCAGCCGCTTTATGATGCCGGTTCTGGTCGTTCTGTCGGTTGTCATCGCCGTTTATTCCTGCACCCGTTCCGGTGCCTGGGAGGGCGTCAAGTACTACATCACCCCGCATCTGTCCGACGTCTCGGTCAACACCCTGCTCGGCGCGCTCGGTCAGCTGTTCTATTCCATGTCGCTCGCCATGGGTATTATGATTACCTACGGCTCGTACATGATGGATGACAACGACATCGAGAATTCCGTCAAGCAGATCGAGATCTTTGATACCGGCATCGCGTTCCTCGCCGGCCTGATGATTATCCCGGCAGTGTTCGCGTTCTCCGGCGGAGACAGCGGCGCACTCAACGCGGGTGCCGGACTGATGTTCGTCACCATGCCGAAGGTTTTCGCCAGCATGAGCTTCGGTTCCCTCATCGGCGCCGTATTCTTCCTGCTCGTTATTTTCGCCGCGCTGACTTCCAATATCTCGCTGTTTGAGACTGTTGTCTCTATTCTGTGCGATGAGTTCCATATTTCGCGCAAGCTGTCCTGTGTCATCACCTATATCATCTGCGTCGTACTCGGTCTGCTCAGTGCACTCGGCTACGGTGTCCTCTCCGGCATTGCTCCGCTCGGCATGAGCTTCCTCGATTTCTTCGATTTCATTTCCAACAGCGTGCTGATGCCGATTGTCGCCGTGCTGACCTGTATTTTCCTCGGCTGGGTCGTCGATACCAACATCATCACCGATGAGGTCAAGAAAAATTCCACCTTCGGCCGGGAAGGCATGTTCCGCATTATGCTCAAGTGGATTGCACCGATTTTCCTCGTTGCCATCCTCGTAAGCTCCGTGCTCAACGCACTCGGCATCATAAGCATCTGAGTCCAAATTCCGCAAAACAAAAAGCCGCCTTTCGGGGCACCCTCCGCAAGGAAAGTGCTTTAAGAGAGGAAACAGCCAGCTGAAAGGGCATAAAGCAGGCGTGACCGTTGGGGTCACGCCTGCTTTTTCGCTCTGTTTCGGATTGGGGTGCAAAATCCGATGCTCGTTACACCTGCAGACAGTAAAAGATCCTCTCGACTGGCTGGAATTTATCTTACTATTTCAACAAGATTCTGCATTCCTGAGGCGGATCCTGCAAAGCTCTTGATGTCCGCTCCGGCAATTTCCGAAGCCTCTTTTTCCGTGATGGTGTACTCCTGCAGACCGGAACCATTTTCATACCTCCAAGTAACGGTTCCGAGATTGTCCACTGCCGCTATCATAAGACAGGCATCCGAGCACATTCTCTGTCTGTTTTTCGTTTCATGTGAAGGATCAACCGGATCGTCCAGAATAATGACCCATCCGTAAGGTTCTTCGGATGTCTGAAGTTCATTTTTATACGTTCCATACCGCTCACCGATTCCTATAACATTCGCTATGATTTGATTTGCCGGCATATCTCCGATATATGGGTTTTTCGCAGCATACAGCCTTCCCGCAATATTAGAGATTGTTTCACCGTTTTCCCAGAGCACAAGATCGCCACTGGTGACAGCTTTGACCGCATTGCTTTTTGCGGTATAGGTTTCGCTGAATGAACCGCGGTTGAACGGCATAATCGGGGCTGTGAACAATTGAATGTCAACCACGCCGTCTTTCTCGGCAAATGTTACCCTTGCCACGCCTTCTCCGCTGCTCACGAGATTACCGCTGACATAAACCACATCTCCTTCAACTTGAACATTGACTGCGTGCGCATTGAAATTTGCCGCGGTTCCATGCACAAAGACACGTAGACCCACAACGATCAGACCGATCAACAGGGTTGCTGCTGCTGTGATCCACGCTGTAAGGCGTTTTGATCTTTTTACCTTCTTCAGGTAATCAATCTCTTTCTTCTGAGAAAGTATGTCTTTTTCCGGTTCTTTCATGCGTCTCAAAGCATCTGCACAATCATGGCATGCTGAAATGTGCTCCTTTATAGCCGTATTGGTAACATTGCTTGTCTGGCCGTCTACATAAGATGGAAGCAAATCTCTTACGATTTCACAGTCCAACTGCTTACTCATTTCTCCAACTCCTTTTTCAGCTTTTCTCTGCCGCGAAAGTAAGTAACCCTTGCCCAGTTTTCCGTTCTCTGCATGATTTCACCAATCTGTCGGAAACTCAGATCACCAAGAAGTCTCATATACATGACTTCTCTTGTGTCTTCCGGCAATAGCCGAATCGTTTTCATGATTTCGATCTCCCCATCTCCGGCACTGACAATAGATTCAGCAGAGACAGTTTCGGTCACTGCACTCTCTAAAGGCTTCGTTTCTGGATTCTTTCTGCGCCAGGAGGAAAGCGCATTTTTTGCGATTGCGATCAGCCATGTAGAGATTTTACAGCTTCCGTCGAACCGGTCTATACCCTTTACGGCAAGATAAAATGTTTCCTGCGTGAGTTCTTCCGCAATATCAGGATTTCCGGTTCTCGAAAGGAGGTAACGGTACACAGTCTGTGCATATTCGCAGTATATCTCCTCCATAGACTGCATCTCTGAACATCCTCCTTTCGTTCATCTATACATTAAAGCTGGAAAAACACGATTCGTTACAGAGAATTACAAGAAAATACAAGATTATTTTTCTGTCGGGCAGCTTTCCTGCTGCCTCCACAAATCCCGCTTTTTATAAAGGCAACACCGCACAATTCGGGTGTGCGGCGTTGCCTAAAAAATGATACCAAAGCTGACTATCGCTTTCAATCAACGATCTTTTAACAGGGAAGGAGGCACTTCCATACGAAGTGCCCCCTTCAGGCGGTTTTTTCGTTCGGTATATCTCGTGTTTATCTGGTTTTCTGCAAAATCCAGTCCGCACAGCGCGCGGATGCCTTTCCGTCCGCACGGAAGCCCATGCGGCGGCAGAACATCTCCCAGTCGCGCCGGCGCGTCTCCTCGTCAAATTCCGCGATGCACTGCATCAGCGCCTCGTTGGATTTTGCGAGCGGAAACGGGGTTTCATCAATCGGGAAATAGAAATTGCGGTCATTTTTGTACGCATCAATATCGGTGGCAAACTGGAAGCACGGCCGGCCCGTCAGGGCAAAGTCAAACATCAGCGACGAATAGTCGGTGATGACCGCGTCACATGCGGACAGCAGCAGCTGCATATCATCGAACGCGGTCGCGTCAAATGTTGTCCGCCCGTCCAGCTTCAGGTCCTTTGCCCGCTCCATGACATGCGGATGCAGCCGCACGAGCGCAATCCACTCCCCGCCGAACCGCTGCGAACAGGCGCGGCACACGGCGGCATAGTCAAGCCCATAGGCATCGAGCGAACCGTCCGCGCGGAATGTCGGGGCATACAGCACGAACCGCCTGCCCTCCGGCAGATGCAGCGCGCGCTGTACGCGCTGCTTTGCGTCATCCGGCGGACTGATGAGAACATCGTTGCGCGGCGCGCCGAATTCCTCAATCGGTCCGTCATACCAGAACGAATTGCGGTAAATGCCGGTCATAAAGGTGCTGTCCGAGACAATCAGGTCGCATTGTGCGGAATCGCGCTTTGCATACGCGGCATAGGACGCGTTTTCCTTTGTATTCAGCTTGTCCGCCACGTCGCGTTCGATGCGCTTGAGGGCAAACCCGTGCCATGTCTGCATATAATACTGGCCTGATTTCTTGCGGCGGGCACCCTTGCGGCAGTTGTCCACCCACACGCGCGCGGTGCTCAGTTCGCGAATCGCCGCCGGCGTGTCATACCGCACGACCCGCACGCCCTGCGGCACGCCTGCGTGGTCCGGGTCTTTTGCGAGCCAGACAATGTCCAGTCCGGCGTCACGCGTCAGCAGCTCGTCCACAATCGCCTTGGGATTGTCGGAATAGCCGCGCCCGTAAAAGCTGGTCACGACAACTTTGTTTTTTCTGACCGGCAGCGCACTGTACAGCGTCCATGCCAGTCCTTTCTGTACTTTTTTGATGAGCGGCATTTTGACCTCAATCCTCCTGTTTTACCCGCAGCAGCGCACGATTTTTCCAGATGACGGTCACGCGGAACAGCAGAATCGCAATTTCCGCCACAGACACAAGCGCGCCCAGTGTAACCATGTTCATATGTCCGGTAAAATACAGCACGAGCAGATTGAACACATGCAGCGCCGAGCCGAACACGACAGAATAGTTTGCATATTTGGACAGACCCATGGCGCTCAGGGTCGGGAAGCCGAGGATATAGCTCGGCAGAATGACAACGACGACCGGCAGCATCGCACGCAGCACCGGCGCAGCATCCCCGTATTCCGCGCCAAAGACAATCTGGCACAGCGGACGCGCGAAAATGAATACAACCGCACAGCCGCCGACAATGACCGGCATGATGATTTTCAGAATGCGCCACACCAGCTTAAAATCACGGTTTTTGGTCATATACGGGTACAGGCTGTCGGAAATCGGCGACAACCCGCTTTTTGCGGTTGTGACCAGCTTGTCCGCCAGCGAATAGTAGCCGATGGACGAGCCGGCGGAAATCACGCTGAGAATAACCGTATTGCTCGCCGTATATACCGAGGTCGCAATGCGGGAATAGAAAAAGGTGCTCGACCGGCGGAAGCTGTCCCACACGTCGCGGGGGCGGCAGGGGACAAAGCGAATGTCCATCTGCCGGTCCAGATGCAGATAGACGCCGAGCAGCGCCGCAGTGTTGCCGATGATGTTCAGAATCGGGATGATGCAGTACTGGTCCGGCCGTTTGAGCAGCAGCACAATCATGACCGTGAAAAATGCCTTGATGGCGACCGTCCGCACCGTAATCGCAGTCATTTGCTCCAGTCCGCGGTACAGGTAATCGGGAATCATGGAATTGACCGCCGTGGCAATCAGAAACAGCAGGTAAAACGCGCGGTCCTCCTGCCAGCTGGGCAGCACCTGACACAAAACCAGCAGCACAATCACCGAACCGGCGGTGAGGAACAGCTTGTCAATCGACACCGCGGTCAGCACCTTTGCGACATAGCCCTTGTCCTCGCGGTGGCGGGAGACATCCTCCGTCGCGCTGAGCAGAAATCCGAAGTCGATGACCAGCTGAAAATATACCATGATTGCCGTCGCGACGCCGAGCTTGCCGAAATAGGTCGGCCCGAGCACGCGCGTTTCATAGGGTACAACAATAAAGCTGAGCAGATACGTCGAAAACTGCATGATATACAGCATGATCGTATTTTTAAGTAAAACGCCCTTTTTTGACTGGAGCGCATTTCGATTGAGCTTCAAAACAAAGATTCCTTTCGTAATCAGGCGCCGGTGCGGTTTTTCATGCGGAACAGCGCCGCGAGCAGGCGATACCGGCGGTGCAGCAGCAGGCGAAACGCGAGTTTTTTCGCCCGCGGCAGCTGCGGCAGATACCGGTTTTTCTCAAAGCCCGGGAACCGTCTGCGCGTATACTGATAAAATTCGCCGAGCAGCGGATGTCCGGGGTCCGCTGTCAGCACGCGGACGGATGCCGCGAGAAAGACATGGTCGATGGTCAGCCGGCACAGCTCGTCCCGATAACGCTCGAACAGGCCGTTTTCCTGATACCAGCCCAGCAAATCGTCAAACGCCTCGATGATTTCGCGGTTTCGCGCCACATTTTTGTTGTGCGTGATGGAGTTCTCGCGCACGACATAGTAATAATACGGACGGCGGACAAAGACAATGCTCTGCGCACAGGCAAACAGCTTTGTCGTCGTGCGGATGTCCTCATACCACACGCGTCCGGGATAACGGATGCCGCTTTCGAGAAACAGCCGGCGCGTATAGATGCGTGTCCACGCGTTGGGCAGCGCAAGCAGCAGCTCCGGCGTATCCTCCAGCGTCATGATGCGCCCTTCGGGCAGCGCATCGAGAACGACCTCGGAGGTGTCGCCGTTTTTGTCGACGCGGAACCCGAACGTGAGGATATCCGCATGGGTTTCGTCAATTTTTTCCGACAGCTCCGCCAGCATCGCAGGGTCGATATAATCGTCACTGTCAAGAAAAACGAGATAATCGCCCAGGGCATGCTCGATGCCCGTATTGCGCGCCGCACCCAGTCCGCCGTTTTTCTGATGAATCACGCGGATGTGCTCCGCATGCTGCGCGGCAAGCGTGTCACACAGCGCGCCGCTCTCGTCCGTGGAGCCGTCGTCCACCAATATGACCTCATAGTCGTCACACCGCTGTGCCAGCACCGACTGCACACATTTTTCCAGATATGCTTTTACATTATATACAGGGATGATTACACTGAATTTCATGTCCATGCTCCTTATTTCCCAATATGGGGTTATTATAATCCCTTTGCAGTCCCGATGCAAGAAAAAGCGCACCGGCGGATGCACAAACATCAAAAAAACGATGTTCCCGCAGCCCGTTGCCGCGCGGAACACCGCTCTTCTCTCATCCTCTGTTCTGTCAGCCCAGTATGCTGCGGCACTGCTCCGCCATCGCCCGCGCGAGCGCCGTGTGACCCTCGGGTGTCAGATGCAGCCCGTCCGCAGAGGACGGACGCACGACTGCCGCCGCGTCGAAAAAATGTACGCCGGCCTCGTGTGCAGCGCGCGCATACCGCTCAGACAGTTCGGCGGAAACGTGCATGGCACGCTCCCCGAATTCCGCGATGCCGTCGCCGTTTCTCAAATCCTCCGTGATGGCGGGCGGTGCGGTGAGCAGAATCTCACACGCTGTTCCGTCCGCACTTTTCGCCGCGGAAACCGCCTTTGCCGACTGGACGAGCAGCGCCGCACCGCGTGCGATATCCGCCGCTCCCATGTGAAAGCGCAGCTTCATATCATTCGAGCCGAGCATCACGATGAGCAGGTCAATCGGCATATGCGTCTTGACAATGGCGGGCAGCAGCGCCGCGCCGTTTTTGTTGTCGTCATAACACGGGTCGTCACACACTGTCGTGCGGCTGTTCAGTCCCTCTTCTACAACATAGTAGTCCTGACCGAGCAGCCGCTGCAGCTGTCCCGGCCAGCGCACGGCATAGTCATAGCGCCCGCCGGTCAGCGGGTCGTAGCCGTGCGTATTGGAATCGCCGTAGCAAACAATTGTCTTCACGTTTCTCACCATCCTGTGGCACTATGATACCCCAAAGTGATGCCGGATGCAACCGTGTGCTCAGCTCTTGTCCTCCGGACGAAACAGCAGCGCCGTCAGCAGCCCGAAAAAGACCGCCGCCGAAATGCCGCCCGCCGCCGCCTGTGCGCCGCCGGTAAATGCGCCGAGCATACCGCTCTGCGCCACTGCCGAGCGCACGCCCTCGGCGAGCGTGTAGCCGAAGCCGAGCAGCGGCACCGTCGCGCCCGCGCCGGCAAAATCCACAAACGGCTTGTACACGCCGACCGCGGTCAGCACAACGCCCGCCACGACGTAT
>OCTW011408523.1_pt1 | contig 10068 bp, 7 predicted proteins | sample 1539671 | NCBI WGS metagenome assembly OCTW01 (sample SAMN02144230, study PRJEB22623) | gut metagenome | biome: sheep rumen | host: Ovis aries | place: New Zealand
ATGTGGCATTTGATTTGCTCTCGGTGCCCTCAATTCGCACCGTTCACAGGACGGTGCTCATTTCGGCCCCTTTGGAATCCACAATCATTTTTACTTTATGCATGCCAGGTGCCTCGAACACATGTTCCTGGCTGCCGGTCTCCGGACACGATTCGAAAGAATATTCGGCCTGTCCATCCCCATTCATGTCCAGATGACATTTTAAAGGTATCTGCGATGGATTGACGATTTCCCACTTCACTTCAGTCATCAGGGGCGCATTCCCACGATGGCGAGCCTTTGAGTGAGCGAATCTGAGCGCTTTCTTTTGACGGTGTTTCGGGCGCGTCCCCTTCTTCGTGATGCGACGAAGAACTACAGCCGATCGCCATGACCGATGCCGCCAAAGCCAAAAACAATTTTCGATTGCGTTTTAACAACATACGCAACTCCATAAAAAAAACGAGTCATGGCCTATAAAGCAATAAACGCCTTAAAGTTCTTAAACTGAAACGAACCGATTTTTTTCGGTTATTTTTAAATAACACACACGTTTAGAATGTAACATAAAAGTTCAATTGATAACCACCAAAAAAAACTTCATTGTTACATCGTGTTATGGTTACACCGCTTTCGCCGTTCGGCGATACGCGGTGCCTGGCCGTGGCTATCCGGCCTTCGGCCGGATACGCCTCGGCGCGTTGGATGTGGAGGGACTGGCGTGCGCAATTTAAAGATGTAATTGCTTGTTATTCAAAGCGTAAGGCGCTAAAATACTGAGGGTTATTGTGTATTTTTTTTGAAGTCCAACCACCCAAGGAGGTCTTATGAAACACAATCGATGGTTTAAAATTGCCGTATTTGGTACGGCTATTTTCATGGGATTTGCTTTAAATTCATGCAGCGATGAAGAAGAAAACGCCATGCTCGCAGACGACGATCTCGTGGAAGTTCAATCTGCACTATCGACCGCTACCATCACTAAAGGTGCCGTCTCTGTTCGAACGGGCCCCGGTACATGGTATGAGCGCATCGGAGGACTGCGTCATGGGAAAACAGTCAACATCAAAGAGGAACACGGGGCATGGCTCAAAATAGAATATGGTGATGTTGATGGATGGATTTTCCGCTCGGATACGGATTTTGCCTCTCCCCAATCTTCCGCCGGCTGCTCACAGGAGATCGCCGATTTCATTCGCGATAATTATCCCGATGGCTACAATGTTGTATTTGCTTACAACGGCAGCGATCAGGCCGCAGAATTTCACGGCCAGGCAAACTCATTCTCAAAAGAATATCATACGCTCAATATTTCTGACGGCGCCCTGACGAAAGATAAATACAAAAAAGTCGCAAAGTACTCCGAATTCAAGAAAGGCGTTCTCGATGTCGGCAATGCCGTCATTAAATGTCTTGCGGACAATCCTCGCGAGGGATTTGATGACAGCAAGGTTTCGCAAGTCAAGAACCTGACCGTGATGACCCATGGTTTCCCCAATGGCCTGAACTTTGGCAGCAATAGTTTTGACACGGGCGACATTCCGGATTTTGGTTCGGCTGTTTACGGATATTTTAACAACAGCGCGCTTCGCGTTCAGCTTTATGCTTGCAGCACGGCTCGAAACCCAAACACAAAAGAGGATTGGTTTGAGCGCTATTCGGGTAATCAAATTTTAGAAGAAGACCCGTTTAAGAATGGCGATAAATCATTCGCTCGGAAACTTCAGTTAGAAATGGGCCCCGACGTAACCGTTTTCGGTCATACGACTGCCGGCCACCTTTCGGGCAACTATGCCGCGCGCTGCTATGGTAAGATGGCCGATGGCGCGGTGAACGGCAGACACATGTTCGATATCTATTTCCCGAAGTCGTTCGTTGAAGAACAGGCGACACGTCTTGGCATAAGCAAAGATGAAGCTCGTTTGTCGATGTACAAGTACTATCGTTCGAATGGAGCATTCCCGGGAGACAACAGCGGGCGCGATACCTTTATGGATCCCGAAGGCAAAGGCCAGAAAATGCGCAATGCATGGCTGAAAAATAATCCATAAGCCTAATTCTTTTTGACTCGCAAAATGTGACTTTAATTTGATACCGGGAGGTTCATTATGAATAAAATCAATAGGCTCATGAGTTTGGTTGCCGTTGCGCTTTGCTGCACTTATGGCTGTGATAGTAGTGAGAATTCCTTTTGCATCGGTGATGGCTGCGAGAACGATGGTTCACATGCTGGTCTCACGACCACTGGCTGCGATACTTCTGACGACTGTAAAAAAGGCGAGAAGTGCCTCGATAATGTCTGCACTTCGAAAGACAATACCTGCGAATCCGATTCGGATTGTAAAAAAGGTTACGTCTGTAAAAGTAATGTCTGTACGAAAAAATCAGGAAGCACAACGGGGGACAAGCCTGCACCGGCTTCCTGTGCAGATGATAAGAAAAACAATGATGAAACGGATGTCGATTGCGGCGGTTCATGTGATAAATGCACAGACGGCATGCAGTGCGGTGCGAATGCTGACTGCATGAGCAATAACTGCGACGGCGGTGTTTGCAAAGCCGGAATCAATCTTTGTGCCGATGGCATACGCTCTGGCGATGAATCCGATGTCGACTGCGGCGGTTCGTGCAGCAAATGTGCAGACGGTAAAGTCTGCAATTCGGAGTCAGATTGCGCCAGCAACATGTGCGATGGTGTGTGTATCTCGTGCTCGGACGGCATCCTCAATGGCAATGAGTCCGATGTCGACTGCGGCGGTTCATGCGGCAAGTGCTCGGACGGCACCAAATGCAATACGGGCGATGACTGCGCCAACGGTTTCTGTGACGGCAATGTATGTACGTCGTGCAGCGACGGTGTACAGAATGGCGATGAAGCAGACGTCGATTGCGGCGGTCGATGCGGTGCCACCTGCGCAGCCGACAAACCCTGCAATACAGACAATGACTGCGAATCGTACAATTGTGTCGAGCATATCTGTAAGAGCGTCGAATGCCCGGATGTGGCAGAGGCCGGTGAAATCATTATCAACGAAGTGTTCGCCAACCCGGATACAGAAGCCAAAATGGCGCACTCCAACAACCAACAGATGAAATACATCGAGCTGTATAACAAGTCCGATAAGACCTTGCAGCTCCACAATCTCTCCCTGACATTCGCCGGTAACGAAGTTCACGCAAAGGGCTGCATTCCTCCCAAGAGCTACCTCATCATTCATCCTTCGGGACAGACGCTGACGGCACTCGATCTCGACGCCAAAGTTCTGGCTTCAGACAACATCGAAACGGCTATCAGCGCAACCTCGGGTGATGTCAGGCTCGTAAAACGTGCAGACAGTGCGGTCATACATTCTGCGACAGTTCCCGAAGCAGAAAAAGGAACTGCTGCTGGCCGCGATCAGGCAGAAGACAGCAGCACAAATGATGAAGCACTGGTGCCGCATTCCTCAGTTCCAACCATCGAATCGGGTGTTAAAAACCTGTATTCTCCGGGCCTGCCCAATAATGTTGGCTTCCCAATGGGGTAAAAAATCCAACGTTTGACAGTGGGGCATGCCTGACAGTGGGGCATGCCCCACTGTTTATTCCATTATTTTTCTTCTAAACCCTCTGGGATAGTCATAATCTCAGATGCCGGCGTTTCCCAATGGGGATCGTATTGTGCCTCGCGGCCTTCGGCGATGCGCAGGTTTGCCTGCTTTTCATCCTCGAGGATGGCCATATCTGCCGAGACTTCTGCAGGAGCATTGGGAGGCTGGGGCATTTCATCGGGTTCTGGAATGCGTTCTTTATCGTCGAGCTGAATCTCGTTGCCATTGGCATCCTTGAGTGTTGGCTTAGTAAAACCGGCTTTGATGGCATCAAAGCCAATGCCAAAGACGCTCATGACGTTCGAAACAGCAATAAAAGCATGTGGATCGATGGCTTTGACAGTTTTGAAGATTTCCTGAGTTTCGCGTTTTCGGGCGACGAGATAAATCGTCTTGCGATGTTGTTTGGTGTACCAGCCAATTGACTCGAATAGCGTGGCCCCACGGTGATGTTTGTGAATGATGCGATCGGCGATTTCTTTGTATTTTGAGGTAAAGATAAAGAGCTGAACGGATTGACGTCGGCCATTGCTGACCATATCGACGGCATAAGCCTGTACACCCATAAAGACGAAGCCGTAGGCGACTGTGCCTAATGTGCTGTTGGGTAAAAGGATCGAGGACGTGATGACGCATGCATCGAAGATGAGATAGACACGTCCCCAGCTGATATTCTTATATTTGGCGACGATCATGACGATGATGTCCGATCCGCCCGTCGATGCGCCATGGAGCAAATAGGTGGCCACGCCGGCACCACCGATGATACCGCCCATAATGGCGCTGAGTAGTTTGTCAGCGATGATGGGATGGGTGGATATGTCGATACAAACGAGGCTTTCGATTCCCAGCTTGTTCGCCAGAACGGGCAGATTGACGAGCCAGGACTCCGGTATCTTGATGGCCCACAAAAGAAAGGTAAGTCCCAGAATGCCAATAACCGTCTTGATGCTGAATTCATTGCCCAGAATCAACCATGCAATGGCACACAGGATGATGTTAAACCCAAGATACCAGACGAAGATCGGGATATCCGTCATATAAAAAAGCATGGCTGAAATACCGCCGAACCCGCCGCCGACAAAACCGTGTGGAAGTACGAAGATATTCCATGCCGCAGCATAGAGTGCCAGGCCAAAGAATATCCAAAAGATATCTTTAATGTGTACCCAAAGTTTTGTCATGCCGTTACTCATGTTCGCCTCCCGCGTCATTGGTTCAGTCGTGGCGGCGTTTACAGCATTCTGATACAATTGGCAATGCACAATGCACAATAGAGCATGAGCGAAGTTAATGCTCAGCCGGGGGGCTGAGCTTAATTCCCAAGTCACTACAATATCAAGGCATCGGGCATTAGGCAGTAGAATGTATCCTTTGGGGAATAATATGATTTCTAAAAATAGCCATTTCTTTGTGGCTGAGCCACTCATGCCTCATGCCTCATGCCTCATGCCTTGAAATGATTAAACCCCTAAGCTTCAGAAAGAGCATAAGGGCTGAGTAGCAACTGAGCAAAATTGATTAAATATTGTTAATTCATGACACACAAATGACACAGATGCGGTATATGGAAGGTTTCGGAATTTTTTTTGAGAATAAAAGTTCCGCCTGAGTACCGAAAAATAAAATCTAAGTGTGTGAAATAATTGTTGCACACATTCCGTTAATGTGATTGAACGTTACTATAACGTTCGGTATATCTATGAAGGTAAATCCATAGCTATGCATGCATCGTTAAAACATTGTTTGTTATGCGTATTTCTCATCTGTTTTATGTGGTCTTTCGAAGCAGAGGCCGAAGAACTTAGAGAAATGACACTTTCACAGGCCATTGAAACTGCCCAAAAGGATGCCAGTACGTGGACCCAGTTCGATGCCCGTGCAGAGATGGCACAGGCAAAATATAAAGAAGTGGAATCCCACTGGTGGCCGATTGTTTCAATAGATTCTTCACTGATGTTCTGGACGGATGTTGCGGAACTGGAAGTGATTGACAAAGAGGAGATACAGACCAACCTGACGAACTCCCTGGCTGAGGCATCGCAACAGATGAATCCGGCCATGCAGGCAATATTTCAGCAGATGATGCCAGCCGTCCAGACGATTGGCGGATCCATGATGAATTCGTTGCCGGAGTCCTTTCTACTCAAAGATGATATAACCTTTACGATCGGTGCATCCATCAAAATGCCTCTTACCCCGCTTTTTAAAGTTTATCAGGCAGGAAAACTCGCCCAGGTTGGCATTGACAATATTGAAGTTGAACGACGTGCAAAAGCGCTTTCTATCAACTATGAAGTGACCGAAGTTTATCTCAAACTCGTCTATGCCCAACTCATGAGTGACGTCGCCCAGGAGGCCTATGAGACGATCGAAAAGCATGTAGAAATGGCGCAAAAGTACGAGTCTGAGGGAATGATTTCACATACCGATGTACTCTCGGCGCAGGTAGAGCTTCTTAAATCGAAGCAGAATGTCGTCGAAGCTCGCAACAGCACACGGCTTGCAGGATTAAAACTCGCGCAGGTCCTTTCGCTGGGGCGGGGCGTTCAGGTCAAAGCATTGGAAAAACCCCAGGATTCTTTCGACGTTCAACTAGATTCGCTGGAGTCCTACCAACAGCAAGCCATTGAAAACCGCACTGAACTTGAACGCATTGAATTGGGACGTGAAGCTGCTTCCCGTAAAGAAAAAATTGCCCTGCTTGATTACATCCCGCAAATCGCGCTGATTGGTAGTTACCAATATGCGGCGGGAATTGATATTCTCGACCCATCACATCAAGGGCTGATTGGACTGATGATGAGCTGGACCATCTTTGATGGTCTTGGTCATCATTACGAAGCAAAGCAAGCCTCACTGGAATCGACCGAACTTGAGAGCAAATCAGACGAAGCTCGTGAATTGATCGAACTCGAAGTTGCACAAAAATACCTTGCGCTCCAAACCGTGCTGGAACGCGTCGAGCTGACTCAGCAGGCACTTGCACTTGCCGAGGAAAACCTGCGGACGGTAACAGCACAGTTTGCGCAAGGTGAATCCGTTAACACTGACGTACTGACAGCACAGGCTAAGCGTACCGCTGCCAAAGCCGACGACGTCAAAGCTCGCATCGACATTCTCATTGCCTATGCTGAGCTTAAACTCAGTTTGGGACAAAATCCGACGATCGATGCGAACGCACTCATGTAAGAGGTAACTATGCCAGAAGGTAAATACGATCAGCAGGTTTTAAAAGCTGCCAGAGAACAATTTTCAGATTTCGGTTTTTTTGGTGCCAGAATTGATACCATCGCGACTTCAGCGCGCGTCAACAAGCGCATGGTCTATGAGTTCTGTCACACCAAAGACGGCCTGTACATGATCGCATTGAGTGATGTTTCACGCGAAGCTATGGAGCGTTTTCAGCAATGTGTCCCCATGCTTCAGAGTGCCCATGATATTCGTGAGGTTTATGAAATAACTCTCAATCTTTTTGAGTCACTCACCAGTTTCGTTCGCCTGTTGGCCTGGGAACGTATGTATATGACGATTCACGGGCCACGCATACTCGAGACGGCCAATGATATTTTTGCACGTATTCGGCGTATCATTGCTGCAAAGTTTCCTGAATACAATTTTTCTCCCCCCACATTGGATGCCGTTGAGGCACTGTGCCATAGCTATTTGCTCACACTCGCTATGTATTCACAGAAAGAGGATACAGAAGAAGGGGAGGAGAGCCCTGCTGAACACACCGAACTGATAGAAGAGTCTGTTGTAAGCACCTATACCAAAGAGATTATATTGGATTGTATTGCGAAGATTCTTTGCAAACCATAACGATTCGACACCTATTATCCCAAGGACTTAAGCCGAATCCACACAAGCATCAGGCAGTAGGCAACAGTTAATATTCATTAGGGAAAGGGGATAATTTCTGAATAATGATTGGGCAATGTGTTTGGCAAACTTCTGCCTCCTGCCTCCTGCCTTGTTATTGTATTGACTTTGGAAAAAAAACTCAGCCTCCGGCTGTGTCGTAACCTAATTCTGCCTATTTGCCAGATGTTGTATTGACAACGTTGCAAAATGGCGTAGATAAGCACCATAATACGCCGTTCTGGCGTATTGAGCGTTAGCGAAATAGCCAGACGGAGCGCATGCGTATGGCCGTAGGCCATAGCTGCGCCAACACCAAAAACATTTACATTTCGAAAAACCTAACGATGAAAATGAGATTTTTCACTTTTGCTGCTACTTGTCTTGTATTAGGTGTCAGTCTGACCGGTATCACTGGATGCAATGACGAAAAGATTGACACACTCAAACACAATCTGACAACGCCCAACAAACCTTCTGATTATTCTAAAATCACGGGTCTCATCAATGCCACCGAGATTGACATTGCCAGCAAGGTCCCGGGGCGCGTATCTGCCATGCACGTGCTCGAAGGACAGCGCGTCAACCAGGGAGATGTGTTGTGTGAGCTGAATCTCGACGAACTCGATGCAAAACTGCTTCAGGCAACGACTTCGATCGATGCCGCCAAGGCGCAACTGCGGCTCGCCGAAAAGGGCGCGCGTCCGCAGGAAAAGAAAGCAGCCCAGAATCAGGTCGACCTCGCACAGGCTCAGGTCGATGTCACCAAAAAGATGCTCGACAGGACGTCCAATCTCCTCGACGAAAAGGCCATTGCACAGGCCAAATACGACGAAGTTCAATTTAAATATCAGGCGGCTGTCAATCAGCTCGAAATGGCCGAAGCCAAACTCGATGCCGTCAACAAGGGCGCACGCACCGAAGAAATACAGGCACTCGAAGCCATGGTCGCCAAAGGTGAAAGCGTCGCAAAGGAAATCGAGATTTATCAAAAAGAACGCGTCCAGGTTTCGCCGGTCAATGGCGAGGTTTCGAAAGTCGTCGTTCACGAGGGTGAGTTGACCAATACGGGATATCCCATCATTACTATCGTCAAATTGGACGATGTATGGGCGAGTTTTGCAGTGAGGGAGGATCGCCTCAAAGATATCCATAAGGACGATGTTTTTGATATCGAAGTCCCTGCACTTGGCAAGGCCATTCCCATGAAAGTCTCATCGATTTCTCCGATGGGAGATTTCGCAACATGGCGAGCGACATCCGACCGCGACCGCTTTGACCTCAAGAGCTTCGAAGTCAAACTGCGCCCCGTCGAGCATGTCGAAGGACTGCGCCCTGGCATGACTGCCAGATGGTAATGAGCTAAGAAATGTTCTTACTCAAAGGTTTTCTCAATTTTTTCAGTCTTTTCTTTAGGCGTCCAAAATTCTGGATCGTCACGGCGGTCGTTTTTTTGACAGTATGGGTGGTTGCGACGGTTTACGGGGAGCGCGTTATTCTCGATATTCCCGTGTATGTCGTCGATCACGACAACAGTACGGTAAGCCGCACGCTGCGCAATTTCTTAGAAGCCAGTCCTGACCTGCATGTCATTGGTTCGCTGGATACGCCAGAAGAAGCAAAAGACCATATCTACGAAGGGGATGCCGTAGCAGTGATTTACATTCCTGCGGGGCTGTCTCAGGCTGTTAAGACACAGAATGGCGGAACGGTCATGGCTTATATCGACGGCACGAGTATGATTGCCGCCAAAAATGTGAGCAAAGCCATGCAGACCGTCGTCAAAACGACATCGGTCGGTGTGAGCATGATCGCCGTGCAAAAACAGGGCGTGCATGACAGCAAACTCATGGGTATGCTGCAGCCGATCAATCTCGATGTCGAACGGCCTTTTAATGCACTGACGATTTATAGCGAATACCTGTTGCCGGTACTCGTCTTCTTTTGTCTGTATATCTATACATGCATTATGACATGCGCGGTCTTTCAGGAGACCCCTAAAAAAAAGGTGACCGAACATGTCATTCGTCGTCGGTTCTATTATTTTGGCCGATTGGTCGGTGTCTTTGCGCTTTCATTTGCCCTCGGAATGGTCATTTACCTGTATTGCCTGCCGCGCGTCGATATCGTCCTGCATTCGACGCCGCTCATGGCGATTACGTCGCTGGCCGTTTTTATCATCCTCACGGAGTTTCTGTTTTCGATCATCAACATCACGCTGCCTGTGGCCGTTGCCATGACGATCAGCTACCTGATTTGCATGTGCTCGGTCATGATGGCGGGTCTGACCTGGCCGCTCGAAAGCATGCCGTGGTACATTCAGGAAATTGCGACCTGGCTGCCGCTCACGCCGTTTTTGCAGTCCGTACAGGTCTTTATGTACAACAATGCCACCTGGTCGGATTTGTCCGTCTTTGGGTGGATGTTCCTCAAACAGTTTGTCGTCTTTTTGTGCATGGCGTTTTGCATCATGCGCATCAAAGACATCAAGCTGTTCTTTACGTGGTTGTACCGCCGCATTAAAAAGAAACGCGCGGAATCTATCGAGATGCAAGCTGTTGCAGTAAAAGAAAAACAAGAAAAGGACGGGAGTGACACACCCGCCACGGAAGACGGAACCGCTGTCGCCGAGTGTCAA
>OCTW011479102.1_pt1 | contig 10068 bp, 8 predicted proteins | sample 1539671 | NCBI WGS metagenome assembly OCTW01 (sample SAMN02144230, study PRJEB22623) | gut metagenome | biome: sheep rumen | host: Ovis aries | place: New Zealand
AGTGCGGCAGCATGAAAGATATAATCGACACCAGACATTGCATCGGCTATCGAGCGAAAATCGCGTACATCACCGATATAGAATTTAACCTTGTTAGCATAAATAGGATATTTTGCTTGAAGCATATGCCTCATATCATCCTGTTTTTTTTCATCGCGGCTAAAGATACGAATTTCTCCTATATCCGTTGTAAGAAAGTGCTTGAGCACTGTGTTCCCAAAGGAACCCGTACCACCTGTAATCAATAGAGTTTTATCTTTGAATTTGGCTGAGTTCATATAGTTTTCCTCTCGCGAATACTTATACTATTGGCATCTTATCTTTTTTATGCGGTCCAAATCTTTCAATAATAATCTTTGCATCGTTCTTTATTAAATCCCCAATTTGACCGCACGAAAACTTGCCAAAAAATTCATACACAAACTTCGTGGCTAAAGCAGCATCATAGATATTATGTACACCAACATCGTTTCCGGAAAAGCGGATAGAATTTGTTACTGCAAACCCATATACCGGTTTTCCACTAATCCTTTTTTTCTTAGTATTTAGCATTAGAGAATCAAAAAGAGGTATTAAATCATGCTGTTTTGCTATTTCACGTAAAATGCTTAGTTCCCTTGGAAGAACTGCCAAATCATATGAGCTATTCGCCATAAAATCAAAAGTCCTTTTTAACAATCTTTCAAATGATATTTCTGGCATTTGGCCTGGCCAACCAGGTAAATCGCGTGCGGTCAAAAGGTAATCCGCTGTCATTAGAGTAACCAGAGGAGAATACTGTTGTGATGCTAACTCGGGATGCATTGTTCTTCGTATATTATCTCTGAAAAACTCATTTGCCTCCTTACGTGACTTAGCGTCAGTTCTCCTGTAATTTGACCCTTGAGACTTTATAGTACTTCCACCGATTGAGAGCGGTTCATAGCACATTATGTAATCTTCAACCTCACCAGCTAATACAACACCAGAAAACCCATCTGGTGTAGGACAATAATAGAATGAATGATCCACTGTCCTAGATTTAACCCTGTCAACTAACTCGGTAGAAGCTACACCATAAATATAAAACATTGGGCATCCTAATACCTGGTAGTTAAATGTTTGAGTCAATTGAGCTAAGAAATCAGATGATTTGCGTATTTCAATAGGTGCATGTTTCCTACGAACATTAAAGATAGATTCACCACCCTCTTCTGATGGATAAGTAAATCCTGCCGGAACCCATGTAAGAAGTTGCCGACCTGTTTTTTTTAGTATTTCGTTCATTCTTTGTATGCACCCAGGCGTAAGTCCATCATCTCCACCTAAAGCCATAACATAACCAGGTCTAACTTGATTTAATGCAAATTCAAAATTATCACGCATCCCTAAATGATCATTATGAGCAAAAACTTTAATCCTTGAATCCTTTTGGGCAGCAGCTTTTGCCACTTCAACAGAATTATCCTCGCTACAATCATCAGAAACAATGACCTCAAAATTTGGATATTCTTGTATCATACATGTTTTTAATGTATGCACTAAATACTCAGCTCTGTTCTTTTCAGGAATTATCACCGTAAAAAGAGGATAATCATCAATCATAAAAACGCCTCACTTAATAATTAAAAAGCACACTAAATATTGTTTGAAACTCTGCAAAACTTTCCGAACTCCATTGTGTCACGAAAAAGAATCTGTAATAGCCATGCAACATCATAAAAACATATATAAATCCAACTCCAAGACGTAGCATACTGTCCTTTATCTTTGAATAAACCATTGGAACAGCTACTATTTGAAACACAGAGAAATATGTTCCTATCCTTGATACAAGGCCCGAGATAGTTAGCTGAAATGGAATAATGCAATATGATATACAAGTTAGTAAAATAACAACCCTCTGATTATGACTATATTCATTAAATCTCACTATAACATGGTAAATTAATACCATATACATTACAGAATGCAAAACGAATCCAAGACCCAAAGATTTTTCAGTAACTGGAATATCTTCAACGTAATGTGCATAATGATTTCCTAAAAATGGAATTAAATCAATTATATGTTCAAAAATACCCCACACAATAGTATTCCCTAAAAAAAGAACAACAGAAATAAACAATATGGTTGTACCGTATTTACAACCATTTTTAAGCGGAAGTTTAGAAGTAACAATAAAAGGAATCATTACAAGCGCAGAAGAATGAATTGTTACAGCAAATACTGCAACTGCTAGTGAACTCATAATTCTGTCATCTAAAACAAGCATAATAGAAAGAATACATAATGATACAGCAAACCCTTGCCTTATAGCAGAATAATTTAAAACATAATAACTTGTTACAAATAGATATATTGCTAAAGATTTCCACCAATGTCTTTTGTCAGTATACGCTTTTATTAATTTGTAGTATATTATGTTTTCTATAATACTGATAATTATAATCAACAAAAAAAAGCCATTTGGTTCAGGCATTAACCAATTAATCAACACCCAACCCATATCTTTAAACGCTCCTGATCCAATACTTTTTAAAAATAACAGTTGGGACACACTACTACTTTCTTTATATAAAAGATAATTATTATAATAATTTATATAATCCGAGCCATAATTGTAATGAATAGCTTGAAGAATTGTTATTAAAGTAAAAGCCAAACCCAATAACGTAATTTTAGATTGTTTAAAGCAAACATGTTTTTGAAAATAGACAAGTATCAATGCAATTATTGATGTTATTAAAACTATAACCATTTTTCTTTTTACCTAATCATTCCTATGCAATCTCACTGGCTATATATTCATAATGAGTTGCAAATTCAAAGGCGACACGAAAGTCTTGTTGTTACGTTTATTTAGACCCATATCCCTTCTCTTAAATTCTTTTTCCCCACAATTTTTTGATAAAACTCATAATACCGTCTACATATCAAATACCAATTAAATTTTCTTATAACCTTACATGCCCGTATACTCAAATCCTTGTATTGTGAAGCAATTAATTCTATCTTTTTCTTCACTTCAACAAAATCAGTATCAGAAACCGAATATCCTACACATCCTTCATCAAACTGCCCATCAAATCCCTGTCCTCGTGTATAAATTACCGGTAATCCCTGGCTCATAGCTTCAGCATATACCAAGCCAAATGTTTCGTGATGTGATGGCATTACAAAGATATCTGCGTTCCGGTAATATTTTATGAGTTCTTCCTTAGGCTGTTTTGGTACATAACGAACGTCAGTGTTGTCCTTAAAATCGTTATATGCACTTTCGTCCTTAATCGGACCAATGACATCCAAGGTCACATGCCAACCTTCCTGATTCATTTTTTCCATGGCTGCTACAGTCAGTTTGATATTCTTATTTTTGTCAACCGAACCGGCATATAAAAGCCTAACTTCTTTTCTGCGCAGCCGTTTTTCTGTTTCTGCATGATCCCGTTCAGTGAATTTATGCTGATGCCAGAAATCATCTATCCCGTTAGGAATAATATGCGACTTGCTTTTCATCTTGTCCCATTTATCAACGGGTACATATTTCCGGAACAAAAAATCACGGTAGACCGGAGTTAAAAAAAAGACTGCACTGGCATCTTCCAGAATTTTAATACCAAGCTTGCGCAACAAAATTCGGTATTTAAAAAAAGCATTTACATCTGTATTACGGACAGCTACAACGTAAGGAATATTATATTTTTGTGATAAATACCTTGCACAATTCCCATCTGTAAAAAGCGTATAGGCATGAATCAAGTCAAAAGACTTAATATCAAATGCCTCTTCTACCGCCTTGATAATCTTGTTTTGCTTGTATTCAAACCAATAACGGTCATGCTTTTTAAAGCATTCAACTATTTTCACATTATCGTCAGGAACTATATTGCTGGCACTTTTGTCATAAGTAGGCACAAAAACCTGATTTTCAATGCCGATGGCAGTCAATTGACGAATCATCAATTGATGAAGTGTTGTTAATTTATAGTTTCCATTAATATGCAAAACACGCATTGTTCACCTCAAAATTTGATTCTGGATATTATGAAGAACAAACAAAACCTGTTTCTTGTACAAAAAATAATTTTTATAGTCTCCAGAATCGCATCCCACTTGCTTTCAATTCATCCATTCGGTACAAGCTCTTTACATCAATCAGCACCTTTTCTTCATCTGCCAGTTCCGGTTTAAACAAGTCTTTGATCTGCATCATGGACATGGAACGGAATGCATTGTGTCCGACTGCAACAATCACACAGTCTGCTTTCGGAATCTCTTCAAACGGAACCAGCTCTACACCGTATTCCTTTTTCGCCACTTCCGGATCCGCCCAGGCGTCTGTCACAACGGGATTAATGTCGTATTCCTTCAGCCGTTTAATAATATCTACTACTTTACTGTTGCGGGTATCCGGGCAGTTTTCTTTAAAGGTCAGTCCCAAAATTACAACGGTTGCCTTTTTTGGCGCCATACCGGCTTCAATCATCTCTTTAATGGCTGCATCTGCCACAAAACCACCCATGCTGTCGTTCACCTGTCGTCCGTTCAGGATGATCTGGCTGTGGTAACCTAACTTTTCTGCGGCATTGGTCAGGTAATAGGGGTCTACCCCGATGCAATGGCCGCCAACCAGGCCCGGTTTAAATCCTAATGCGTTCCATTTGGTATTCATGCCGGCCAGTACTTCGTCCGTATCGATTTTTAACTTGTCACAAATGATTGCAATTTCATTCATGAATGCGATGTTGATATCCCGCTGGCTGTTTTCTACAACCTTTACTGCTTCTGCGGTTTTAATATTGGAAACAGGAAATGTGCCGGCCTTGATCACAATATCATAGACTTTCTTGATCTCCTGGGCAGATTCTTCATCCATGCCGGAAACCACTTTGCGAATGGTAGTAAGCGTATGCACTTTATCGCCGGGATTGATCCGTTCCGGACTGTAGCCGATCTTCCAGTCTACGCCGCATTTCAGGCCGGATTCTTTTTCAATAATTGGAATACAGATGTCTTCCGTTACACCGGGATACACCGTAGATTCAAATACCACAATAGAACCGGGAGCCAGGTTCTGTCCCACGGTTTTAGAGGCGCCTTCTACCGGCCGCAGGTCGGGGCTGTTGTCTTCCTTGACCGGGGTAGGGACTGCCACAACAATAAACCGCGCTTCTTTTAGCCGGGAAGGGTCTGCCGTAAAATCTACCGTAGACGTTTTAATTGCCGGGCCTACTTCATTGGTAGAGTCGATACCGTTTTTGTATTCGTTGACACGTTTTTCATTGATATCAAAACCGATGACATTGATATGTTTTGCAAATTCAACTGCGATCGGCATGCCTACATAACCCAGACCTACTAAGGCTAATTTTTCTTTGCCGGAAATCAGCCCGGTATAAATATCGTTAAATTGCATTTTTGAAACCTCTTTCCTTCACTCATAGAAAAACTTTTTTAATACTTTTGAATATCACGACCAATGGTTTTATTATTTTTCTAACAATCTAACAATGCCGCCGCGATTTCATTTACCGTTTCTTCGTTCAGGTACGGGTGCATAGGCAGGCTTAACACGCGGTTGGTTGCTTCAACAGTGTTGGGATAGGGTGCATCCGTAAGGTTCATCCATTTATATGCGGCCTGCTGGTGCAACCCTCTGGGGTAATACACCATGGAAGGAATGCCTTTTTCTTTCAGATGCTGCTGCATAGCATCCCGTTCCTGCCGGTTATTCATCAGGATCGTGTACTGTGCCCAGCTGGAGTAAAAGCCTTCCGGAATTGTCGGAATGACAAAGGTATCTTTCAGCCGTTCGTTATACCATCCGGCAACCCGGTTCACTGCTTCCAATTCGTAATTCACAAACGCCTTAAACTTTGGCAGTAAGATTGCAGCCTGCAATGTATCCAATCGGGAATTCATGCCGATTTCCCGATTGTCATACTTGTCTACAGGCGATTTCCCGCCGGCCCGCAGGGATCGCAGCCGCGCATCCATAGCGTCATCATCGGTAAAAATGGCGCCGCCGTCACCGTAACAGCCTAACGGTTTAGCAGGGAAGAAGGAGGTAGCTGAAGCATCTCCGAAAGAGCAGGCGATTTTATCATGGATGCGTCCGCCAAATCCCTGGGCAGCATCTTCCAAAACTTTTAAACCGTACTTTTCCGCAATGGGCAGGATTTTTGTAAAATCAGCCGGCAGCCCAAACAGATCTACCGGAATAATTGCCTTCGGTTTCAGTTTCCCTTCAGCAATCACTCGTTGGATTTCTGTTTCCAATGCTTCCGGGGACATGTTGAAGGTTGCCAGATCAATATCCACCAGCACCGGGGTTGCGCCGATAATGGAAGCACAGCCGGCAGAAGCAAAGTAGGTGAAATCGGAAGTGAACACTGCATCCCCCGGTCCGATGTCCCAGGCCATCAGCGCTAACTGCAACGCTTCAGTTCCGTTAGCTACTGCAACGCAATGTTTTCTGCCAACGTATTCCGCTAATTTATTTTCCAGTTCAGTAACCGGTTTTCCTAAAATAAAAGCAGAGCTGTCAATGACAGCCTGGATACCTGCATCTATTTCCGGTTTTAATGCTTTATACTGCGCTCCTAAATCACGAAACTGCATTTACATTATTCCTTTCTGCCAACACAAATTAAATTTAAAAAATATAACTTATTTCTCTTTCAATCCAGCTTCCGTCACTTCGTAACGCCTGCCACATGTATCACATACCAGTGTTTCCGGCAACAGTTCCCCGCACTCGCAGGCCCAGCCTTTCCGTTGGGCCGGTACGCCTAGCATCAGCGCATGAGCCGGAACATTGCTGGTTACTACAGCGCCTGCCCCAATCAACGCCCACCTGCCAATGGTATGACCGCAAACCACTGTTGCATTCGCGCCAATAGAAGCGCCTTCTTCCACGACCGTTTTTTTATAACCGGCATGTCCTTTCGGATATTTGGCACGGGGGGTTAAATCATTAGTAAATACACAGGATGGACCGCAGAAAACATAGTCTTCCAGCTCCACGCCTTCATACAAAGAAACGTTGTTCTGCACTTTGACACCATTACCAATAGTGACATTATTGGATACGTTTACATTTTGCCCGAAGGAACAGTTTTTCCCGATTCTGGCGCCGGACTGGATATGGCAGAAATGCCAGATTTTCGTGCCTTCCCCAATTTCAACATTGTCATCTACGAAACTGGTCTCATGGACAAAATAGTTTTTCGTTTCACTCATTGTTACAGGCTCCCTTTTCTTTTATATTTATTTGCTTTAGAAAAAAAGCACCTTTGATTTTTTGCTACGCATCAGGCATAACTATTTTCCAAATGTACCCTTCATTTCCGTACTGGCAAAATCCTTTAATGGTAACTGAACCGGTAACCCGGTCTTCATGCTCTTATAAATAGCCAAAATCATTTCTAACGCATTGCGGCCAGCTACGGCATCAACATACGGAGCGCGGTCGTTACGGATAGCATCCATCACATCTGCATACAGGCTGGTGTGACCGTTGCCATACACATTGCTGGTTGCTTCCTGGAAGCCTTTGTTTTCTTTATCTGCTTCTGTTTCATCTGCAAAATCCCAGACATCAATGTTGTTGGTGGAAGTTCCGCCAATTTTAACAGTCCCTGTCTGGCCAAACAAATATAACGTTTCTTCCAGATTTTTCGGATATACATTGGTCGTACCTTCAATGGTAGCAATGGCTCCGTTTTTAAAAGCAACCACTGCCAAACCCACATCCTCTGCTTCCAGATAGGGATGTTCCTGCTGCCGGGTCTGTCCATACACAGTGGCAACCTCTCCGCCCATCAGCCAGCGCAACAGATCGATACCGTGGATGCACTGGTTCATCAGACAGCCGCCATCGTCCGCCCAGGTTCCACGCCAGGCGGCCTGCTTGTAATAACTTTCATCCCGGTTCCAGCGCACATGGATGGAGCCATGGGATAATTTACCAAACCGACCTTCATCCAATGCTTTTTTGGTTTTCTGCACTGCAACATTAAAGCGGTTCTGGTGGCAGGCACTTACTTTAACGCCTTTTTCTTCACTTCTGCGGATAATTTCCTCTGCGTCTTTCATATTCATCGCTATGGGTTTTTCTATGATCAGGTTGATGCCATGGTCAATGCAGTACAACGCAATTTCTGCATGTACACCGCTGGGAGTAGCAATAGCAACCAGTTCCAAATCCGGATGATCTGCAATCATTTCTTTATAATCTGCATAACGGGCTACTTTATCCCGATCAGCATAGTTTGTTTTATCAAAAAGGATATCAATATTTTCCGGTACAATATCGCAGGCTGCAACAAAGTCTAATTTATTATTGACAACTGCCTTTACATGATTCACCGCAATCCGGCCACAACCGATGAGTGCGTATTTCATTTTTTACAAAACCCTTTCTTTCACATAATTTTCCATAGCTTCCACAATTTTTACAGCAGAATGACCATCGCCAAATGGCTGATAAGAGCTATCTATTTCCTGCGGCTCATTTAATTTCGTTACAATTTCATCCGCATTCGGTTTGCATAGTACATTTCTGCCATCTACCATGGTTTCCGGCCAGCAGACGAAATTAAGAATGGTTACACATTTTTTGCCAGCGTAAAACGCCTCTCTTTGTAACCCGCCGGAATCAGTAATGATTTTTTTTGCATGCTTCACCAAACACGCACTTTCCAGATAACCGACCGGTTCTGTCAGAATCAGTTTTGTGAATCTATATTGTTTTTGCAGGCGAATCGCTCTTTGCTTATTTCTTGGGTGGACCGGATAAACTGTAGGAGCATCCAATTTTTCAGTAGCTTTAAAAATCTCTAAAAGATCTTTGTCATCATTCGTATTTTCTTCCCTGTGACAGGTCATGTAATAAAATGTTTCAGGTACTGTTTGATAATCACCGGTTAACAGTTGCAAAGTAATATCTGTTAAACCTAATTTATTACTGTATTCAATAAAAGCATCATACATAGGATCTCCGACAAGTTTGCCTTTGTTCTGCAAGCCTTCTTTTGCCATTTCGTCATAGCCGCTTTTTGTGCTGGCAAGTAACAATGACGAAACATGGTCTGTGCAGATACGGTTGATTTCTTCCGGATTCGTCATACTGTGTACGCGTGCCCCTGCTTCCACATGGCAGACAGGGATATGCAGCTTTGCAGCGGCCAACGCCGCAGCAAGTGTAGAATTCGTATCGCCGTAAACCAATAGCCAATCCGGTTTTTCTTTCATAAGCACTTCTTCGATGGCAATCATCATACGGCCGGTCATCTGCGCATGCGTGCCGCCGGAAATACCCAAGTTATAATCCGGTTCCGGAATATCCAGTTCCTTAAAAAACTGTTCCGACATGTTGTAATCAAAATGCTGGCCTGTATGGACGAGGATTTCCGTATGTTTTTTTCTTAGAACGTGTGACACGACCGCAGCTTTGATAAACTGCGGACGTGCGCCGACAACGGTTACGACTTTCATATTTCATCTCCGTTTTTTAATTTTTAGAATAACTCAGCAAATTGTTTCGCTAATTTTTCATAAGTAAAATGTGTTAAAATAGCGTTTTTTCCATTTTGCCCCATGTTTGTTTTCTTTTCTTTTGTTAAATGAGCCAAACTTTCCATTCCCTGAGCTAACGCATCCACATCTTCTGCTTTTACCGTTATTCCACACGAATATTCCTGTATAAAATTGTTAGGAGCTTCAACGGCATATAAAATAGGGTTGCCCGACATCATAGAGTCGAACAATTTATTCATACATATACCAAAAACAACACATTTAAAAATAAATTGAGCTGGATTTTCTGTTCTTGCATACGTAAAATTGGAAATCATATTTTTTCCTGCATAATATAATAAAAATGCTATAAGCAAAGAATTTGCAATTAATAAAATAGAATTTTGGGTTGAGCTTCCAAATATTCTTTCAAAATACTTGTCTTTTAATATATCATCACCTACAAAGACCAAATCGTCTAATACTTCATATAAACTATTGTCAATAGATTGAAAAAGATTTCCTAAAATTGTATTTATTGTATTTATAATATTTTGAGTAACATCT
>OCTW011610165.1_pt1 | contig 10068 bp, 5 predicted proteins | sample 1539671 | NCBI WGS metagenome assembly OCTW01 (sample SAMN02144230, study PRJEB22623) | gut metagenome | biome: sheep rumen | host: Ovis aries | place: New Zealand
CAATTACCCGAAGATGGGATGGAAACTCTCATTGACCAATCCATCTTCGATAGATACGAAAAAAGATCAAGAGATACTAAAGAGGATCGATCAGGAAGTATTCTCAAAGCCTATGACCCCAGTATCCTTGACCATCTCGCCTATCCAAGAATAGGAGACTGGATCGATGAAGGAATCACTCCAGAAGTGTTGCGATATAATCGAATCGGCTACAACCCAGGAGGAGACCAAATTACAATTCCCCATTATGATGCCAACGGAACGTTCATTGGACTTCGCGGCAGAGCATTGTCAAATGAATCCGCATCTCTTTATGGCAAATATCGCCCCATCTCAATCGGTGGGCAAATGTACAATCACCCCTTAGGTTTTAACTTGTACAACTTAAACAATAGTAAAGATAACATTAAAAAAATAGGAAAGGCGATTATTTTTGAAGGTGAAAAAAGTTGTCTCCTTTATCAGAGTTATTTTGGCCATGATGCAGATATTAGCGTGGCTTGTTGTGGCTCTGCTGTGTCAGCTCGGCAAATGGATCTACTCATCAATGTTGGAGCTAAAGAAATTATTATTGCATTCGATAAGCAGTTTCAGGAAAAAGGTGACGATGAATTTAAACACCTCGTCAAAAATTTAAAAGCGATCCATCAAAAATATAATAATTACGTTTCAATTTCATTTATATTTGATAAAGAGAATTTATTAGGATACAAAGATAGCCCCATTGATAAAGGAGCGGAGACCTTTGTAAAATTATTTAAGAACAGGATTGTGTTGTAATGATTTTTAAGTTAAGAGAAAGCAGTCCGCTTATTAAAGATCCTATTGAGCGGCTTTTATATACAAGAGGATTAGAAACAAGAGAAGATATGCAGCTTTTCTTAGAGCCTAATTCTTCCGCAGAAATTGATTATCATCAACTTGATAATATAGAACTTGCGGCGAGACGTTTGTTAAAAGCACTTGTGCGACAAGAAGAAGTATATGTCCAAGTTGATAGTGATTGTGATGGTTATACATCTGCGGCAGCCCTATTGAATTATATGCACGATATTGCTCCTGTTACTGTAGAAAGGAAATGGACATATGGCTTGCACAGAGCGAAACTACACGGCATTGACCGAAGTAACATCGGAGAAAACACAGCCTTGGTGGTTGCACCCGACTCTTCAAGCAACGAACAGACAATCCACCAAGAGCTTAATGCAGAAGGAATCGACGTCGTGGTCCTTGACCACCACGAAGCGGATAACACCGCAGGAGATCCAGCAATTATTGTCAATAACCAGCTTTGCGGGTATCCCAATAAGTTCTTGTCAGGGGTTGGAATCGTCTATAAAGTCTTACAGTGTATCGACGATCTCCGACATGAACCAGGCAACGCTGATAACTACTTAGATTTAGTCGCATTGGGGTTAACTGGTGATATGATGGATATGAAGTCTCTTGAAACGAGATTTTATATTACAGAAGGTTTTGAATGGGTGAAAAATCCATTTTTTAAGTATCTTGCGGATAAAAATGAATATTCCATGAAGGGTGTTTTTACCCCTCATTCTGTTGCTTGGTATATTGTTCCATTTATTAACGCCGTAACACGAGTTGGTAATAATGCTGATAAATTATTGGTTTTTGAATCAATGTTATCTTGGAAAGCAGGAGAACTAGTTCCAAGCGATAAGAGAGGTGCACGTCCAGGCACAGAGGAATTACGAGTTGTAAAAGCAGTTCGACATGCGAGTAATATTAAATCACATCAAGACACTGATAAGAAAAATCTTCTTGCCGCGATGGAAGAAAAGATTGCTAAATATAATCTTTTAGAAGATCCTGTTTTGATTATTCAAAACAAAGGAGTAGAAGATGATGACCCTGTGCGAGGTATTACTGGTCTTGTTGCTAATAGTCTCATGGCCAAATATGGTAAGCCTACTCTTATCCTCAATGAAATCGTGGACCCCAAAACAGGAAAAATTACTTGGTCAGGCTCTGGACGTGGCTTTGCTACTACAGATATTAATAACTGGCGCGATTATATTGTTTCTACTGGTACAGCCATTTTTGCTGAAGGCCATCCTTTTGCCTTTGGTGTGGCTTTCACTTCTGATGGGTTGGAGTGGTTCAAAAATACAGTTAAGTCTAAGTGGGGTTCGACGCCATTTGTTATGAGTTATGACGTTGATTATATTTGGACGATGCACGATGAATTTGATAATATTGTTATGACAATAGGTGAATATGAAAATATTTGGGGCCAAGGAGTGCCAGAGCCTCTTGTCGTAATTGAACATATAAAGATTAAAGATGATGTAAAACTTAATCTATTAAGTAAAGGAACATTAAGATTGGATCTTTATCCTCATAAAACAAATTGCATTAAATTTGGTTCTAATGCGGATGAATATGAAAGTTTAATAGGAAAAACAATAACAATTCTTGGAACATGTTCTATAAATGAATGGAATGGTAATCGTACACCGCAGATTCAAATTAAAGATTATTTTATAGAATCAGTTCCTGTGTGGGATTTTTGATTTTTTTAGAAAGTTATGGTATAATATATATGAAAGATAAGATAGTGGTAATTCAATATCCGATTGAGACTTATGATCTTGATACCGCCGCCAAGCAATTTAAGGCTGTTCATCAATTTATCCAAGAGCAAGGATATGATTGGGATTTAATACTAATCCCAAAAGACTGCCACTGGTCAGAAATGACATATGAAGAATTAGAACATGTAAGAGATACAATTAATTTAGTATTAGAGGATAAAAAAAGATGATATTAACAGCAAAACAGGAACAAGGATTAAAACTTGCAGTCAAACGGTATAAGGATCACGAACCTTATACCGTTATTGCTGGTTATGCAGGTGTTGGTAAATCTACCCTTGTTCGATTTATAATTGATGCTCTTCAATTAAAAGATTGGGAGATTGCATATATTGCTTATACTGGAAAAGCCGCGCAAGTATTGCGTAACAAGGGATGTCATAATGCCATGACTGCGCATCGGCTTCTCTACAAATCAATTCCAAAAGAAGATGGAACATTCATGCACATTCCTGTGCAAACTCTTTTTCCTCTTAAATTGGTAGTTGTAGATGAAGTTTCTATGCTGCCCGATAAGATGTGGGAGCAACTTTTAAAGTATAAAGTGCATATCCTTGCGCTCGGCGATCCTGGTCAGCTTCCTCCAGTCCGTGCAGTAAGTAATGGCGCACTAGATCATCCGCATATTTTTCTGGATGAAATTATGCGGCAAGCTGCTGAAAGTGAAATTATCCGCTTGACTATGGATATTCGAGCGGGTAAAAATCTTGCTTTTCAGCGAGGCAAAGAAGTTCGAGTTGTTGATCGGAATGAGACTTTAGCTCCTGGCTTTTTTGATTGGGCGGATCAAATTATATGCGGTAAAAATGAAACTCGTGGATTTTTAAATGATTATCGTCGCAAACAACTATGGCAAGAGGCTTATCAAATTGAACCTATTGTTGGAGATAAAATAATTTGTTTGCGCAATGATTGGGAGTTTATAAATGAGAATTTAGATGCTCTTGTTAACGGGTTAACTGGGCATCTTACACGAATAGAATATAATGAATCTAATCCTTGGATGGAAAAAACTCCTTGGATTGACTTTTTACCTGATTATGACAATGCTGCTCCATTTTATAAAATTGAAGCAGATTATAAACTATTAACTACTAGACAGCCTTTAATTACAAGAGGCCCGAATGGTACTTGGCGAGAGATTCCCAAACAATTTCATCCTCATGAATTTGATTATGGATATGCAATTACTTGTCATAAATCCCAAGGTAGCGAATTTAATAAAGTAATTGTGTTGGAAGAATTTCTTAAAAGTGAAAGCAGAGAAGACCATATTAAATGGCTTTATACTGCTGCAACTCGTGCCGCGCAAAAACTTATTGTAGTTAAGAATTATAGAAAGCCTTAATTGACATTTTTATAAGAAAATGATATAATATATATAGAAAATGAGGAATAGGAGTTTTATAAATGGCATTTTTTAACGATCATAATCATACCGTTTATAGTAATCTCCGTCTTGTTGACTGTATTAACAAGCCCAAAGCCCTAATTGATGAAGCGATTAAATTAGGGCTTAGTGGTATAGCTATTACAGATCATGAAGCATTGTGTTGTCATATTGAAGTGAATCAATATGCACAGAAATTGCGGGAAACTAATCCGGATTTTACAATAGCGCTTGGAAATGAAATTTACCTTGTAAATAAACGAGAAAATGGACAGAAGTATTATCACTTTATCTTAATAGCCAAAAATGCACGTGGGCATCAAGCTCTTCGAATGTTAAGTTCAAAAGCTTGGTATAATGGCTATGAAGATAGAGGTTTTCGTGTACCTACTTTAAAAAGCGAAGTTGAAGAGGTCATGAAAGATTATAAAGGTGATGTTATAGCGACTACTGCATGTATGGGCGGCGAAGCATCAACTTTATTGATGGAAAAGAGTATGCGAATGAGCGTGGGCATTAATGATGATCAAGTCCATGCAGATTTGCATAAATTCATTAACTGGTGTATTGATGTTTTTGGTAAAGATGATTTTTATATTGAGTGCGCGCCGAGTCTGAATAAAGATCAGATCTTAGTAAACCGCATGTTAAAAACTTATATCGCGGATGTATATGATTTAAAAATGATACCTGGTACTGATAGTCATTATCTGCGTAAGGATTTGCGGTTGGCGCATAAAACTTATCTTAATTCAAAAGATGGCGATCGAGAAGTCGATGAATTTTATGAGTTCGCTTATCTAATGGATGAAAACGAAGTGCGGCGATTGCTCCATCATAGTTTTGAAGATGTAAAAACTATAGATTGGTTATTTGCAAATACTGAACTTATGCGGCAGAGTATTGAATTTTATAGTCTAACTCGTCCGCAAAAGATTCCATTGGTTGATGTAGAAATGCCGACTGGTTTTTATGCGATGGACCCTGAGCGTTATCCGACTCTATGGCGGATTAATTGTGATGGTAATGCGCAAGAAAAACGTTGGCTTCATGATTGTATGGATGGTCTAGAGCGGCATGGAATTGCCGAAGACCGTCAACCCGAGTATATGGATCGTTTAGAGATTGAAGCTGATGTAATTGATTTCATTGGCAATCGTCTCGGAAATTGTTTGTTCGCATATTTTAATACTTTTAAGCATTATATTGATTTGTTCTGGGAGTGTGGTTCAACTGTTGGGCCTGGTCGAGGTAGCGCTACTGGTTTTCTTTCCAATTATCTTTTGGGTATTACTCAATTGGATCCTATCCGCTGGGGATTGCCTTGGTGGAGATTCCTTAACAAAGAGCGAGCTGAATTACCTGATATCGATATTGACCTTGCCCCAAGTAAAAGACCTCTTATCTTTGAACGAATCAGAGAAGAGCGCGGAGAACTTGGATGCGTACAAGTTGTAACTTTTGGAACTGAAGGAACCAAAAGTGCTATTCAAACGGCATGTCGTGGTTATCGGTATCAAGATGAGGATGGTAGAGAATTATACCCGAATGGTATTGATAATGATGTCGCATTATATATTAGTGCATTAATTCCAGAAGAGCGTGGATTTTTGTGGTCATTTAATGATTGCATTTATGGCGATGAAAGTAAAGGCCGTAAACCGATTAAAACTTTAATCACCGAGTTAAATAAATATCCTGGACTAGTTGATATTATCCAGAATATTGATGGTTGTGTAAAGCAACGTGGTATTCATGCGTCTGGTGTTATCTTATACAACAATGATATTTTTGATACTGGCGCGATTATGAGGGCCCCTTCTGGAGAACTTGTTACTTGTTATGATCTTCATATGTGCGAAGCCGCCGGAGATACTAAATATGACTTTCTCGTAACTGAAGTTTGTGACAAGATGATTCAGTGTCTTGAACTCATGAAAAAAGATGGAGTTATAGAGAACGAGAGCATTCGTCAGTTATATAATCGTTATCTGCATCCTGAAAAAATAGACACAAACAAACCAGAAATTTGGGAACATCTGGCGGCGGGAGATATTCTCGATGTTTTCCAATTCAATAGTGGAGTTGGATTGAGTGTTGCTCGTTCCATGAAACCGCAGAACCCTCTTGAAATGACTGCGGCGAACGCTATGATGCGTCTAATGAATGAGCCTGGTGTAGAAAGTCAGCAGGATCGTTATGTTAGAATTAAAGATGGCGGAGTCGAATTGTTTGAACGAGAGATGACTGAGCATCATTTGCCGCAAAAGATGAAAGAAAGATTACATCATTATTGTGATACATATTATGGATGTAGCGCGATCCAAGAGCAAATGATGGAAATCTTGATGGATCCAGAAATCGCGGGCTTTAGTTTAAAAGAAGCTAATGATGCTCGTAAAATCGTCGGTAAAAAACAGATGTCTCGTATCCCTGAATTGAGAGCGCGATTTAATCAAACAATGTCAGAAAATCTGGCAGATTATGTTTGGAAATTAGCAGTTGCGCCACAATTAGGATATGCGTTTAGTATTAATCATAGTCTCCCCTATAGTTTTGTAGGTATCCAGACGATTATCTTGGCGACTCAATTTAATCCAGTATATTGGAACTCAGCTTGTTTGATCGTTAATAGTGGAGCAGTTGATCCAGAAGCGAAAGCATCTACAAATTATGGAAAGATTGCAAAAGCTGTTAATGACATCCAGAGTCGAGGAATTAAAATCGCGCCGATTGACATTAATAAATCAGATTATGGATTTACTCCTGATGCTGAAAATAATGTAATTATGTTCGGCATGAAGGGATTATTGAATGTTGGCGATGATTTAGTCGCAGAGATAATCGCAAATCGTCCATATGAAAACTTTATGGACTTTATGAATAAGATTAAGATAACTCGACAGCCGATGATTGCGTTGATTAAATCTGGTGCTTTTGATCATTTTGGTGAGCGCAAAGGCATTATGGCGCAGTATATTTACTTAACTTGTGATCGCAAGAAGAGAATTAATCTGCAAAATATGAATGGATTAATCCAGCGCAATATGATTCCTGAAGAATTAGGGCCTGCGCGATCAGTATATGAATTTAATCGCTACTTAAAAGACAAGTGTAAAAAAGGTGATAAGTTCTATATTGACGAACGTGCGTTAAATTTCATAAATAAACGTTATCCAGATTTTCCATTTGAAGATGGACAATGTGTAAGTGCAAAAGTTTGGGATAAGATTTATCAGTCTGAAATGGATGTTATCCGTAATTGGATGAAAGATCATCAGGATGAAGTCTTATATCAAATGAATAAAGCAATTTTTATGGAAGATTGGCAAAAGTATGCGGCAGGTAATTATTCATCTTGGGAAATGGAAGTAATGTGCTTCTATTATCATCAGCATGAACTTGCGCATGTGCAAATGGCGAAATATGGAATATCTCGATTCCAGAATTTGCCAGCTGATCCTCCTGTAATAAGTTTGTATCGTGGTAAGATTCCGATTTACCAGTTGTCTCGTATCGCTGGTACAGTGATTGCGAAGAATAAGACAAAAGGAATTGTGACGATTTTAACTACTGATGGAGTAGTAAATGTCAAATTTACGAAAGAATATTTTGCGATGTTCGATCGTCAGATTAGTCAAAGAGGCGCCGATGGTGTAAAGCATGTTGTTGAAAAATCTTGGTTCAATAGAGGCAGTATGATTGTTGTAACTGGATTGCGGCGAGGGGATGAATTTGTCGCCAAAAAGTACGCCAACACTCCTGGACATCAACTGTACAAAATTACTGAGGTATTTGCTAACGGCAGCATAACATTGTGTTCAGAACGAGCTCAGGGAGAGAGCGAAAATGTTGAGTAAAAAGGTTACGCGGTGGAGGAGTAGTATCTTCCACCGCAAATGCCGATATTGTAAATATTGTGAAGAAATGAAATATGGTGGCTTTTATTGTAAAGCCAAAGAAGCAAAAATTTACCAGCCTTGGTATGGTATAGGATATAAATCTGATGATTTATATTTGAGATTTTGCACATTATTTGAGGTGAAAAATGGATATGAAGAAACCAAAGTATCTAGTGATAGCCCTAGTGGGGAAAGCTGGAGTTGGGAAGGATACCCTGGCACGGGACCTCGTGGATGATCATAAGCATTGGAATGCAATAGTATCTTGCACAACTCGTCCACCAAGAGAGGGAGAAAAAGATGGCGAAGCATATCATTTTCTTACTAATGAGCAATTCGCGGAAAAGGTATTAAGTGGAGATATGCTGGAAGCCACTTGTTTTAATGGATGGCATTATGGTACTATGAAATCTTCTCTCCAGCCAGGAGTGAATGTTGGGGTATTTAATCCAGAAGGATTTGATTGTTTGGCAGAAATGCCGATTGAGGATGTACGAGTACACGGATATCTTGTTCAGTGTGAAGATAAAACTAGGCTTTTGCGGCAGTTAAATCGAGAAGAACATCCTGATGTAAATGAAATTATCCGGCGTTGGCTTGCTGATGATGAAGATTTTTGTGAGATTGAAGACGATGATCGACTAAATGTTGTATGGAATGAAGCGCCTCACCACAAGATGCAGATATATCGTCAGATCGAGAATGACGCTCGGCAGGTCGGCTTTGATTAAGCAATTTTGATTAATCTCCAAATAAATATGATACCCTTTAAGGAGGTTATTTGATGATTACAAAAAGAGATGGACGGCGTGTCGAATTTGATGGAAATCGAATTCGTATCGCCATTTCAAAAGCTTATTGGGAAGATGAATATACTCCCGATAAACCATTTCCGCCATATGCTGAAGATATAGTACAGTATGTTTGGGATGAAAATGAAGCCTACGAGTTGAATGTCGAAGAGATTCAGAATATTGTAGAAAAACAACTAATGAAATATGATCCTTCGACCGCACGGGCATATGTACGTTATCGCTATCGTAAAGAATGTATTAGAGAGCAGAAAAATGAATTTTTCGCATTGCTTGGAGAAAAAATTGAGGCGACTAACGTACAGAATCAAAATGCAAATGTAGATGAATATTCATTCGGTGGCCGCAAAGGTGAAGCTGATTCTATTGTTATGAAACAATATGCACTTGATTATTGCATGAGTGACATGGCAAGAGAGAATCATCTAAACAATATTATTTATACTCATGATTTAGATGCTTATGCAGTAGGTATGCATAATTGTTTAACCATTCCTTTTGATGATTTATTGGCGAATGGATTTAACACTAGACAAACAGATGTACGACCTGCTAATAGCATTAATACAGCTTTTCAACTTGTTGCAGTTATTTTCCAATTGCAATCTTTGCAACAGTTTGGTGGAGTATCAGCGAGTCATTTAGACTGGACTATGGTGCCCTACGTTAGAAAAAGTTTCTGGAAACATTTTAGAACCGGTCTTGTATATGTAGAACGTAAATTAAATGATCTTACTCCTGATTGTGATATAAAAGATTTATCCATTGAAAGTGATTTTTATGATAAATTTGAAGCACCAAATGCCTATGCATATGCAATGGATATGACTGAACGTGAATTATGGCAAGCCGTAGAGGGTATGTACCATAATCTTAATACGCTTCAATCACGATCTGGTAATCAGTTGCCTTTTACTTCAATTAATTATGGAACTTGTACTTTGCCAGAAGGCCGTATGGTAATTAAGGCTTTGCTTGAAGGATCTATTGAAGGCATAGGCAAGCTACATAGAACACCTATTTTCCCTTGTGGTATTTTCCAATTAGGAAATGGCATTAACAGAAAACCAGGAGATCCTAATTATGACATGTATAAACTCGCCCTCCAGTCTACATCCAAGCGGTTATACCCTAACTACGCCAATATTGACTGGTCAGGAAATGCAGGTTATGACCCTAACGACCCATGTACCTACTTTAGTACAATGGGATGCAGAACAGCGAATGGTTTTGACATTAATGGATTCGGACAACGTAAGGATGGACGCGGAAACATCTGCCCAGTTACTATCATTCTCCCTACCATTGCGATGATGGCTAAAGATGCCGTAGAGGCTGATACGCGCGGC
>OCTW010981744.1_pt1 | contig 10067 bp, 7 predicted proteins | sample 1539671 | NCBI WGS metagenome assembly OCTW01 (sample SAMN02144230, study PRJEB22623) | gut metagenome | biome: sheep rumen | host: Ovis aries | place: New Zealand
CACATTTCCCGATATATCTCCATTAACAATACCGTTTATATCGCCTTCCACATTTCCCGATATATCTCCATTAACAATACCGTTTATATCACCTTCCACATTTCCTGATACATCTCCATCAACATTTCCGTTTATATCGCCTTCCACATTTCCCGATATATCTCCATTAACATTTCCGTTTATATCACCTTCCACATTTCCTGATATATCTCCATCAACATTTCCGTTTATATCGCCTTCCACATTTCCTGATATATCTCCATTAACATCATCGTTTATATCGCCTTCTATGTCTAATGAAATATCGTCGTTAGCATCTATAATTCGACTATAATGTTGATTGAAATCTTGTTTTAAGCTATTGTTTATGCCAAATGTTTCAGCATCTACGATATCATCTTGTCTTTTAGGTTGAACTTGTATATATCTTTTTTCCATAACAATTCCCCTATATTATTAAAGTAAAAAGATTGATTTTGTTATAGCAAGCTGTCTAGAAGCTCATATTGAGGCCTCTAGGCAGCTTTACCGTTTTTTCGACGTTTTTATATGCGTAATGGAGCTATCACCTCTTATATGCGATTCTAAAGGGGCGTTATCCTTAGGTACTTAGTTAAATAATTTACTTATAATCAGTTAATAAACTCTTCTTGTTCACATAAGTAATTGTAAATTATTTGTTCAGCCAGAGATAAACAATTTTTTTATAAATTACTATATGTTCGAGATTGCTTAGGAAGAACCTAAATATCCATTCATACGAGTAATTCATACGTAATACTATTGAATAATCTCCCCTACCGAATTCGCGGTAATTACTTAATTGCTCATTATAGTAAGTATTTGATTCATAAGTTTCTATATCTGCTATTTTTGAGTAGGGAATCGAAACCGAGTTATTCGAGCCGATAACTAGTATTCGGAAATTTGTTAAGAAAATATCATAAAATTCATTTTCAGTATCATTCCCATCTATGAATGTTTCATAGCATATTTTTTCCCCATCTACTATGTATTCAAGTAAATTCACATCTGTTTTTTGAATACTGATATTATTACTCATATCGTATCCTCATGTATATCCTCTTGCTTGGATATCTCATTACCCATGTTACTTATTTCAGCACGTATTTCTTTTTCTGACATATCAGGATGTATTTCGCCTATGCTCTCTTTTAATGTAGAGTTTACACTAGATATTTCATCACTTGGTAATGCATTGTTGAAATAATCATTGAATTTATCAATCTCAATATTATTTTCTTTAAATTTCGAGGCAATCTTTAATGCATCGCTTGCGGCCAATCCTGCCTTAGCAATATTAGAAACATATTCTGGTGATATATCTAAATTCTCTTTCTCAGCAATAGCAGATAACACAATTGCAGAACCAGTAGCAATACAAGCCAATCTGTCTTTTTCATCCATTTGGAGTTGTTTTTCTTTGTCCAATTCCACATCATTCTTCAGATAATTTAGGTACTCCTCAGGAGATTCATCTGGCATTCTCGGCCTAGTTCCTTCTTGCATTGCTTTTGCACCAATATCCTCTGGATTCTCATCAGGTTCTAGAACGCCTAACAGCTGTGCAATTCCTGATATTACATTGGCGACTGTGATAATCTTTTCCAAAGTTGGAGCTAGTTTTGCGATAGTTGTTGCAACTGCAGCTACTGCAGGACCAATACTCGATGCAATACTAGATATTACACCAACAGCAGCACTCACTATACCAGCAATGATTCCAAACATGATTAAATCCTCCTTCTAGCTCTAATGATAAGAGCCATATCTTCATCACAATCCGAAAACTTTTTTATATTATTATCCATTATCTCATCGATTAGCTTTCCTATCATATTCATCATTTCACTATTAAGAGAATTTGATTCTCTATAGTAGAAAGAATCAAATATGTACTCCGATAGTTCTGGTCGTTCTAAAATTTCGAGTAGCTTTGTTACTGTCTCCTTAAATCTGTTAGTAATGTCTCCCTTGCTCATACATAGACTATACTCTTTTGCCAGTTTGTTGTATAACCCAATATTTTTTATGTTATCAATAAATTTGTCTTTGGTAGGCTTTGTTTTTATTACATCTATACCTGGTATAAGCCCTAAATTCCAATTATTATATAGATAATCTAAACTCCTTTCTTTAATAATATCATCAGTGACTATTTCTCCAGATGTTGTATTAGTACATTGTAGGATTTGAGTTTGTATCGGTTTATCCCACCCTTGAGAAAATACAACCGCTCTTCCTGTATGAAGGGATGATAGAAATCTTTTTTGTTCATCAGACATTGACATAGTATTGCCAATGGCATCTTTATCATCCTGTGCAAAAATCTTATGTACAATTTTAGTATTGGTGTTCTTTAATACATCTGTTGCTAACTTAGATGGTATCTGGTCAACAATGATTAGTGATTCGCCATATTTTCTTACTTCAGCTAACATATTAGTAAACATTTCGACGCCCTGTTTTTTTGTCATTGAATCACCGGGCTGATATTTACTAAGAAGTCTATGTGCTTCCTCTATTATAGTCATATGTTTAAATTCACTATTTTCATTGTACTCCGCACGAATAGCCTCCATCATGTTGGAAATAATAAATCCCATAATTAACGCTTTTTCATCTGCACTACGAAGTTCCTCTAATTCAAAAATGACATGTTTATTTAATAAGTCTCTAAAATTGATAGACCTATACGTATTAAGCATTAACCCCTTTGAACCTACAAGTAATCCCATAAGTCTTGCCCGAATTGAGCCTATATACTCATCTCTAAGCCTATCATCAAATCCCTGAGCTTTAACAACCTCCTTTGTTTTATTGAGTAATTCACTAAGTGTAGGGAAAGACTTTACACCAGGTGAAAAGGGATTTTCATATAAGTGATTGGTATCATCGGTGGTATCCCAACCACAGTCTTCATAACATTGATACAATGCTGCTTCTATTATTTGTGGAATAGCTGCTTCCATATCAAAAGCAGATTCGATACTAGCCTTTATCATATCCACATGAGAGGAAATAGATTCATGTTCGAAAAACTCAAAGGGATTCAACCTAAATGGTGAGACCTTGTCCTTTCCCAATGTAAACACTACCAAGTCATCATACTTATTATGTAATATTCTATATTCTGTTTTTGCTGGTTCAATTATGCAAAATGGTATTTTGCTTTCTAATAGTAATTTTTGGCAAGTAGTTGTTTTGCCACTTCCGGTAACACCAGTAACAAAGATATGTTTATTCAAATCTTTCTTTTTTATTGTGACTGGCATATTGTCTATAATTTGTCCACTTTGTACCAAATTCCCCAATTGAATTGTTTCATCATCTATACAATCTTTTTTCACATTCAGACCAAATTCAACTTCCTCCCTTAGTGGTAGCCCAATTATTTCTTTTTGTGGAAGTCCTGCAATTATGCTTAACTCATCCGTAGAAAACCAATTTCCTAAGAAGATATTTTTATGACCTGAATATTGTGACAAGACAGAACGCATATTTATTTCATCATCACTAATAGAATGTTTAAATACCCCCATTGGGATTTGGAAATTTCTTATAACATTTAATCTTATCGGGTCAGGCTTCTCTTCGTATTTCATAATAGGCACCTTATTGCCAGCACCACTAGAAAATAACGATGTTATAGTATTTTCTAATTTTTTTAATTGTAAATTACCTTGTGCCCCTATAGCTATTGTGGAAATATAGATGCCTTTACCTTTTCCATAGTCAAGTCTTTTCAACAAGACATCATCTATATATTTCATCCATTCTTGAGCATCTTTGTTTATAAATTCCCTACCATTACTTTGACCTGAACCCTCAGTTTCATTTTCTCCTGTCGTAGTATTATTTACAGTATTTGTTCCATTTGTTTCTGTATGACTAACTGTTTCAGTCCATGCCCCTTTACTATCATTAACAGTTGTTCCTTCAGTTCTTTGTTCATCATCATAATTATATTTTGTAGTAATAGAGCGTTGTGTTGATGTTGATTTGCCATGATTTGTATTCTTTCCTTCTTGTTTGCCTAGTGAATAGGTTTTATTTTCGCCACCTGTTTTAGTATTTACCTTGGTTATACTCTTATTGCTAGATATTTGGATGGTTTTCTTTGAAAATGGCATCAACGTATTATAAAATTGATATATGCTCTTTTCTATACTCTGTATTCCTTTGTATGGAAGGTATTTTGCAATAACCAGAAAGTAGAAAGAATCGTTAATCATAGTATCTACTAATCTGTCAATACCTTGAAATTCTTCCTTTTCCTCCGATACTCCTGGTACTCCACTTATATAATCGTGGCACTGCATATTTCTAACTGACTCAATTAAGTCTATAGATTCATCCTCACTAAGCAATCTTAATTTGCTACCACGGAAATTTCCCTTTAACGATTCTCGAAGTATTTCTTCTCCCAAATCAGCTACTGATGATTTTAATGAAAATGGTTGCACTAAATCCTTAGATATCCCATAATAAAATGATACAAGGTTTCCGTTCCCTACGACAAGGTATATAAAATTAGTCCCAGCAATTCTAACAGAACTAAGTACATTCTCTAATGCTTCTTTTCTAGGAGACTTTTCTTCAAATGTTATTTCCTCAATATGGAAAAATACAATATCATCCAATTTTATGTTTTCTATATTGACAATTTCAATATTATTTTTATTAGAAAGATAATATTGATTTGGATTTTGAACAAACTCTAATACAAAATCATCCATAGTAAATTGCCCCAATCATAATAAATCAGACTTATATTTACCATCAACAACACTTACAATATTATTTTGGACCAGCTTATTCAATCTCTTATAAACATATTTCTTTTTAATGTGTAAAATTGGAGCTAAATCTTGTGCATAATGGGGGGTCCTCAATATTTTAATAATTTTATCATAATATTTTATTCTAGATTTGGCTTTTTTAGAATATGGGTAAATCGATAAAATTTCAGATTTCATGTGATTATCTAGTAAAAAGAAGTCATCATTTTCATTTTCTACCATTACTGCAATACTACAATCATCTAATGTATTTGTTTTTACTGAATTTGTTAGAAAATCTTCAATCAATTTATTTATAGTATCTGGCTTAATGGTGCGAACAAGATTCATTATTTTTTTTACTGAATTTATTATACATTTTTTCTTTTTATCATATAACACATTTTCTGTACCATCTGAAAACATCACAAAACCGTTTATATTACCATTCCTTTTACCCTTTAATAATTGGAAATGATTCAACACGTTGTTAGATGTAACAAAGACAGTGCTATTGGTAAATTCACCATTACATGGATGCGTAGCAACTCGTAACTCATGATTTTTCAAATATCCAATAACACCGTCTCCAATATGACCTATTATAAAGAAATCATCTTTTACAGCAACAAATAACAATGTAGATGCTAAATCATTTATCTCACAACTTAAATCTTGTGACAAATCATTTAATTCGTTTTTTAAGGAGGCTATCAATGTTTTTTTTACATTTACTCCATCTTTATCGTTGAAATATAAATCAAATCTCTCTGCGAGGTCTTTACTGATAAATTCTGTAATACGAGATGCTCCAAAATGTGACATTTTTGCAGAGCCAGCTCCATCAGCAAGGGCTATTACACTTACCCCGTTATATTGAAATTTGTAGGTTTTATCTTGACACGGTATTTCTTTTTTTTCGTGTCCTCTACCAATTACTTCACAAGATAAAAAATGCCACATTTTGAACTCCTACTTTCTAATCTAATGTTCCCCAATCACTAATAGCGTCGGTATTAAGTTTTACATTCTCACCTGGCATAGATTGAGATGTTCTTGATACGCTATCACTAAGCCATTCAAAAAACTTATCGAATTTCAATCCATTAAGTCTTAAGGGTCTTCTTTTTGGGGAGAATTTAGCTAATGTTGACATACCAGCATCCGGACCGATACCAATAGGAAATATAGTGAGTTTTTTGTTATTTATCAATTCTGTAGTTCGATTTATAGCTCTTGATAATTCATTTGAATCGCCGTTTGCTTCATCATCTGTCATCAACACTAGCCAAGGCTGATAATAGTCAACCCCTTTATCTTTATATTCTTGCTTTCTCTTTTCTAATAAGTCCAATGCTAAATTTACACCTTCTCCCATATGAGTTTCCCCATCGGGTTGGAATTCAGGAATCTGCTGCTGTCTGTCTACAGTAGCAAAATCGACTATACATTTTACTGTGCTGTTAAAAGTCACTATACATATTTCAGCGGAAAATTGTGCAACCTCATCCTCTCGTATGGCCTCATAGAATAATTGGATACCTTTCTGTAATTCCTGTATCCTAGATGTTCCCCCTGTTACTAATTCCCATTTTTTTCCATCTCTGAAAATCGTTTCCCCAGTTTTATTTAGAGTTCCATCATCTTCCACAGCTCCCATTGAGAAACTTGTATCCAGGCACAGAACCACTGGTAATCTTGGTGTAGGGTTATTAACTAAGTCTTGAATCCTCAATTGATTCATTGTATCATTCATTATACACATCTCCTTTTGATTGTTGACCATAACACATCGTTATTTATAAACGCTGGTATCTTTAGTTACTATTACCTCTAAAAGAGGTCTTTGAACATGGTAAAAATATTGCCGGTGTAGATGTTAGTATTAGTATTTGTATTAGTAAAATTATTTTTTTTTCGTTCACGACATTCGGGGCATCTCTTAGGCAGTGAGTAGCCTTTTTTCTTATAGAATTCATAATCATTGTTCGTAAAATTAAATGTACGGCCACAATCCTGACATACCAATTGCCTGTAGGTTTCATTTCCTTTTGTCTTACAATCTAGACAAATAGTATGCCTTTTTGATTGTTTTATATATTTCTGATAATTTGTGTATATAATTTCTCCTCCACACTTTTCACATCGATAAACCTCGCCTTTTTCTAAGCAATCACGACAAAAACCATCTGTAAGTCTATTTTCTTCAAACTCCTCATTACATAATTTGCATCTTGCATATGTGGCGTTTCTATTTTTCTTAAATCTTGATGGATATAATTCTTCAGACATAATATCTTGTTCGCCAAATTTACCTGAATCCAGCAAGAAGTAATAGTCATTAAAAAGTTTTAACCATTTTGAAGAATTTAGCCTTGTTCTTTCAGTTGAATATTCCCCCTCTTTTCTAAATGTATTATAAAATGCACCTTTGATGTCATATGTTAAATGACTCCAAATAAATCTCCATGGGCCATCAGGTGTTTTCTTATTGGTACTTCCTCCAAAAGGATATGAGAAGTCCATATTGATTATATTAGCAATAGGGTCCTCACCACCTTGTTGTGCATATGGTGGTTTACCTGGCACCATAATCATAAAGAGTAATGTAGCGATTGCAAAATTTTCATTACCTTGTGACCTTAAAAATGTAGAAAAATTCTTTCTTTGGATTTCCGGTGCCGTATAATTTATCGTACCAACTGGACAAGGAAATTCACCAATTTGATAGCTATCAGTATCAACAAAGTAAACTTCGTCTGGGCTTTCAACTAATATATTGGCTGGATTTATATCTCCGAGTATAATATTTCTATCATTTAAATATTTGATTTTTTCCAGTATTGTTATACAAAGTCTTACCGTATCCTTTTTTTTCCATCCAGGGAATCTTTTCATAAATAACTGCTTAATAAATATTGACCGCTGGATTTCCTTACCTCTTGCCTTTGGCATTAGATACCCAACAAACTCATTATTAGTATTGTATATTATACCAACAGGATAACAAATCCCCTTATATTCTATTTTTTTGCTAATCATCAGTTTTAGTTTAGCATGTTTTCTTTCAGTTATTTTTTCAGCTTTATATATTTTAGCAACATATTCCGTATTTGTTTCATAAATAGAACCTTCTCCACCTGAACCTAATTCTTTTTTTAGATGAATTGTCCCTCCATTGCATATAACTGAATCATTCTCTACTGGAATATAAGAAACTGGTACAACTTCATTGGATATATTAGTTACGTTACTAGCTATAGTAAACTTTTCAGCCACATCTATTCTATTCGGTATGTCAGAAGAACGTGATGAGTCATCATCATGTCTACTCAAGAAACCATACTTATTTATTCTAAAAACTTTCACTATGTTTCCACGAACTGCTTTACTTTTGTTTAATGCTAAAATCTCTTTACCCAAAGCACGGTCTTGAGTAATGAGCACTAATTTATATTGCATCCTAAATTTAGTAAACTGGACGAGAAACACATTATCTGCAAAATTATCGTTCTTTTCTCCTTTTATATCCAACAAATTAGACTTTTGAAGCATATATAGTGTTTTTTTTGCAGACTTGGCATTTTGGGATGTTTGAACGTCATTGCTATCACAAAGCTTCTCGACTTCTTGTATACATCTATATGGAACTATAATTTTTTTACTGTACCTTTGTAATATAGGAAAGATATGAACAAAAAAATTACTAGATTGCTCAAATAACAGGCTACAAGTATCTACAAAAATCTTATTATCATCTTTAACACAAGTTTCCATGAATTCATAAGCTCTTTTTTCTAAAGTTGATTTATCTTCATTCATTTGATTCAACTCCCTTAAGCTTATTACCTATTCCTTTATTATTTTGATTGGGCATAATATTTTTTCTCATTAATTTTGGCTACATCATTGTTTACTAAGAAAATTTCTTTTGCTTTGTCGCCTATTATATTAGTTGTTACACCATCTAGTGTACCACTTATAAATCCTCCAAGAAATGGTACTGCTTTTCCTAGATTTATAACTCCTTTTTCGCCAAATTTTGTTACTAATTTCATACCTACTGCTCTGTTTATGCTTTTTATTACTTCTCGAGGAATTGCATTTATAGCAGTGTGTGCAACGGCTTTTCCTAACGGTACTGCTAATGATTGCTTTAAAACTTCTTTTGCTTGATTACCACATAAGCAAACATATACAAATGTTTTAACTTTATCATTACTAGGGTCATATCCACCCATGTATGCAATTGCTGCAATCATACGTAACTGCACATAAATCACACTAGCTAAATTTGCAGGAATAGCAACTGGTAAGGTTATCAACCCTCCTAATCCTGTTAAGAATCCAGACGTAGCACATTTAGCAATTTGCCATCTAATTAATGAGTCAGCCTGTTCTTCCTTAGTCCCCCCCTCGCTTATGTAACTCTTTGCTAATTCTTCAGCAGATTCACTTCCTGGTAGTCCAGATAATGTTTGGTTATAAATAGAATCTAATAGTTTCATCACATTTTTTTCAGTAAATTCATTAGCCATAACTTACCCCTCTTTTAAATGTTTTCCTCAAAGTAGTTATTACATCAGCCGTTTGAGCAGAGACAGCCACCAAAGTTCCTTCAATTGCCTCCCGCCTAAGCCAAGGCCAAGGCGTTTGGTATAATAAATTTCTCCCTTTGAGGGAATTAAGAAAGTGGCGAATCGTAGATATGAAGCGTTCATGCGGAGCTTATAGCCTTGCCGCAAATTGCGTCTTATCGAACTACAGACTTATCGAAGGATGAATGGCGATAGCACGGATGCACGATACGTACTGGCGTAGAAGAAATGAGACTTGTGTCTCTATGCCTTACTTATCATATGCATGGCTCTGAACCATTCTATTTTATGTGTGGGCTCATAGTTCATCCACACCTGAACCGAATTCTCCTCGATGTCTGTCCCTGCTCAAGCGGCCAATGCCGCTCGATATTATTTCCCCATCAATTCCTCGATGATAAAGCTTTCTTCCCCTGCTAAATCGAACTTTGGCTCATAGTCTACCTGGGTGTGTAAAAGAGCCTCGTCTATCTTGATGGATACCTCATCAGACTCACGAGTTAGCTCCTTTACCATGGCTCTTACCTTGTTTCTGTCGTAGTCTATGGTCATGATACGGTCAATGTCATAGCAGTAGGTGGTCTGATTGCCGTCATTGTTGAAGACATAGCCCCGGCCTTCGCCCTTCTGCAGTTCATGGAAACTCTTGCGGTTAGCCAATCGCTGC
>OCTW011242341.1_pt1 | contig 10066 bp, 6 predicted proteins | sample 1539671 | NCBI WGS metagenome assembly OCTW01 (sample SAMN02144230, study PRJEB22623) | gut metagenome | biome: sheep rumen | host: Ovis aries | place: New Zealand
GATTGCAGGACTTGTCTACAACGCAACAAACAGCTTCCTTCTGATGGTACTGGTCGCTGTGGCACTCGGTGTTGCCCTGATGGCAGGATCGGCACTGCTGTCCACAGTACTGGGTGTACGTGTTATGTACGTTACGATCGTCATGATGGTACTGATGTCTTCCATTCAGTGGTCGATCTTGGGAGGATCCACCGTTTCCTTCCCGTATGAACTGATCCAGACACTGAACCGGAACGGATTCATGTATATCGCATTCGGCATCTACTTCGTTGTCTGTTATATCCTGTTCCATCACACAAAGATCGGACGTTCCCTGCGCTTCATCGGTACAAACAATACATGTGCCGAACAGACAGGTATTTCCAAGAGCAAATATCTGCTGGAAGCATTCATTATCGCCGGCGTCGGCTGCGGAATCGGTGCGCTTCTTGCCATCGTCCGCGGCGGTTCCATCGGAACCAGCACACTCCCGTCATTGAACATGGACTGCATGCTTGCGCTGGTCCTGGGCGGTATGTCGATCTTCGGCGGAAGCCGCTCCTACGTATACTCCGGTGTCATCGGTGCCCTCACAGTTATTATCCTGAACCAGGGACTTCTGATGATCGGCGTGGACGCAACGATCATTCAGGCGATCCGCGGCATCGTATTCCTGATCCTTGTAACAGTGGGTCAGACAAGGCCTAAGGGACTTCCGGCACCGGAAGGCTGATAACGGCTGTAAAGCGCACAGCGCTCGCAATAGTAAAAACAGAAAATAACCAGAAAAAAGGAGAAAACAATGAAAAAACTGGCAAAAATCATGCTCTCTGTATCCTTAGCATTTAGTCTGACTGCCTGCTCCGGTTCCGGCAATGACGGAAGCGCGCAGGGCGGCGGCGACGACAGCGGCAAACCAACGGAAAAGTACAAGATCGCAGTTGCGAACATCCACGAAGGCGAAAGCTGGGAAATCGCACACAAGTATATGGACGAGGTCGTTGGACCGACTCTGAACATGGAATTCGTTTACTCGGAAAAACTGACAGATGCCAACGGTCTGATCAACTTCATGGATCAGGCATACGCAGCCGGCTGCGTCGGTGTTATCAACATGGTCACACAGAACGATGCGATCTCTCAAGGCGCTCACAAGGCAGAAGACCTCGGCCTCTGGTTCATCACAGAGAACTCCGCTTATGTTGAAGAAGTCAGCACACTTCCGCACAACCTCGGTCACCTGGGTGCTTCTCCGGAAGCTGTCGGTACCGCTTATAAAACAGCATTCAAAAATCTGTTAAGCGACGGTCAGCCGCACAGTGCCTATGTATTCTCCGGTGTAGCAGTCGGCGGAAACAAGGGACAGGGTGCTGCTTCCCATTACTATTCTGCAGCAGGTATCCTCGAAGCATTCCAGGAAGCTTACAACCTGACGTATGAAAAGACGATCGAAGAAATGGTCAATACACAGGATCCGGGCGAAGTCGCTACCGGAAACCCGGATGTTCATATCTATCTCGCACCTGGCAGAAACCCGGGCGACGCTGCTACAGCAGCTCTGCCGGTCTTCCAGAACGGCAGCTATGACATCCTCGCAGCAGTCTTCTCCTTCTCCGCATTCACAAACATGCTCGGTGACGTTGAAAAGAGCACTGGCAGAGACATCAAAGTTGTTGGCACAGGCCAGATCGAAAAACAGACAAAGACCGGTTTCGAAACAAAAGACTCCACCGGTGACACAGTCCTCAACGCAGTTGTTCTGAACGATATCGGCCTCGCACTCGGTCTGAAGTCCGTCATGATGTACAACGCACTCAACGGTGCTGCAGACGCAATGAAAGACAATGGCAAAGCGGTATTCCTCGGTGTCCGTTCCTGGGCATGTGACAGTGCTGAAACATATGCAAAGATGGAAAAACTGAACACATCGAATGATCTCTATATCGTTACGGCAGAAGAACTCAAGGCTCTCACAGTTACAGAGAACCCGAATGTTACATGGAAGGATATTGAAAACAAACTGGTGGAATTATCCGATCTGGATGCACTTCTGGCAAAGAAAGGTCTGTAATCCTTACCGCTTCTGATATTACGCAATGAATGATCTGCGGGCGGGATCCTCCGCCCGCAGAACACAGGAATCGAGGAATGAAACATGAAAAAACAAAGTAAATTAAACGATATTCTGTTTACTCTTGCATTTCCGGTATGCACATTCATCGTCATGACGATCCTTTGCAAAGTACTGAAGAATATCACCATGGTATCTTCGATGCTGGACATCAAGACGATCGTACGGAATACCGGTGTCACTGCTGTTACGGCATATGCAATGTCATTCAACTTAAAAGAGGGAAGATTTGATCTGTCCCTTGGTGCACAGAGACTTGCCGGTACGATCCTTGGCGGTCTGCTGGCAATTCATCTGGGATTATCCGGCGCTGGCTTCCTGGCATTCTCTGTCCTTTTCGGTTTCGTTTTTGGATTCGTGACAGGACTTGCATTCATCACATTCCGTGTACCGCCGATGGTTCTTGGTGTCGGTATGGCGCTGATCTGGGAAGTCGTTCCGTATGTTGTCTCAGGCGGTAAAGGTCTGAATCTGTTCGGTGTTGAAGGGATGGACATTCTGAGTGAAGCCTGGTTCCAGATCGCTGTAGTCGTTTTGATGGCAGTTCTGGTCTATATCCTGATGAACTATACACGTCTTGGTTACGAGACAAAGGCAGTACAGGGTTCTCAGTATATCGCCAAAAACAGCGGCATCAACATCTTCCGTCACGCGGTCGAATGCTATACGCTGGCCGGTGCGCTGATCTGCATTGCCGGCGTTCTGGATGTATCCTTCACAACACAGATGGCTTCTTCCCTTGGCAATACCAGCAACGGTGTCGTTACAGCGAACATGTTCGCAATGATCCTGGGCAGCTATATTGGTGAAAAGTCCGACAGTTCGGTCGGTATCATCGTCGCCTCCCTGACGCTGAGCATCTTCAAATACGGTCTGTCCATGATGGAACTGTCCGAAGCCAACAACAGTGTTGTAAACATGGTCATCTTCATCTGCTTCCTGGTTTACCAGGCAAACCGCTATGTCGGTCAGCTGCATAAAGACCAGAGAGCACGCATTGCACTTGCACAGGAAAAACGAGCACAGGCGAACGCATAATCAAGATAAGTCATCACGTCATCGATATGCGTGGTGGCTTTTATTTACACATAATTGGAGGAATATATGGTCGATTTAACGAAAAAACCGTTTAATCTGGATGAAAAACAGATCCAGTGGGTCGAAGACACGATCGCGTCCATGACACTGGAAGAAAAGATCGGGCAGCTGTTCATCTGTCTGAACTACCGTCATGATGAAGAAGCGTATCGTCCGTTTGTGGAAAAGTACCACGTCGGCGGAATCCGCTGGCAGGGCGGCACGCTGGAAGAACAGTATGAACAGAACAAGTATTATTTCACAAAGAGCAGGATCCCGACACTGATCGCTGCAAACCTGGAAGCCGGTGCAAACAAGTCACTGAAGGGCGGCACATTAGTTGCTCCGGGTCCGGCAATGGGTGCGGGCGGACCGGAAGTTGCTGCGCTGATGGGTGATGCGGCTGCGAAGGAAGCAAAGGCAGTCGGTGTCAACTGGACATTTGCGCCGATCACGGACGTGGTCCTCAACTGGCGCAATACGATCGTAAATAACCGCGCGTTCACAAATGATCCGGATGAGGTCATCGCGGATTCGATCGCATATATGGAAGCTGTGCACAAACACGGTATTGCATGCTGCGCAAAGCACTTCCCCGGCGACGGTACGGAAGAGCGTGACCAGCATCTGGTCATGGGATGCAACGATCTCTCGGTAGAAGAGTGGGAAAAGACATTCGGAAAGGTATACCGCGCTGTCTTTGAAGCAGGTGTCGAATCTGTTATGGTCGGTCATATCTGCCAGCCGGCGTGGTCAAAGAAACTGCGTCCGGGCATGAAGGACGAAGACATCATGCCGGCAACACTGTCACCGGAACTCTTACAGGATCTGCTGCGTGATCATCTGGGATTCAACGGTCTGGTATTAACAGACGCGTCCCATATGGCAGGACTTGCTTCCTCGGCGCCGCGTTCTGTACAGGTGCCTGGTGCGATCGCAGCCGGCTGTGATATGTTCCTGTTCTTCAACGATCCGGAAGAGGATTTCAACTATATGATGGACGGCTATAAGAAGGGAATCATTACCGAACAGCGTCTGGATGATGCACTGCACAGAATTCTCGGTCTCAAAGCCAAACTCCGTCTGAATGAATATGTATGGCCGGACAAAGAAGGTCTCTCTGCTGTCGGCAGTGAAGAAGCCCATAAGGCTGCTGAAAAGGCCGCAGACATGTCCGTTACACTGGTCAAAGATACCCAGCACATCCTGCCGGTCGATCCAAAGGTACGCAGACGCGCAGCTCTCTACTATGTAGAAACAGCACCGGTCAGTTACCTTAACGGAACCGACAAGGCGAAACAGATCGTGATCGAAGAACTGGAGCGGGCAGGATTTGAAGTGGAAGCGCATACCGATTACTATGAGATGGAAGCGGAAAAGATGTCTCCGGCAAATGCCTTCCGGATCATGGCTACGCCGTCTGTGGAAGAATTCAAAAAGAAATATGATATTGTATTCGTATTCGTTCATATGGCCGGTTATGCGAAAGAAAACAACGTGCGTCTTGTATGGTCTGCAGCGCACTCCAGTGAACTGCCGTGGTATGTGCACGAAGTACCGACAGTCGGCGTGTCGCTGAACTATACAAACCATCTGTACGACCTGCCGATGCTGAAGACATTCATCAATGCCTATGCACCGACACGTGAATACATCCGTGCTGCAGTGGAAAAGATCACCGGCAAGTCCGAATTCAAAGGCAAGGCAAATGAACTTGTCTGGTGCGGACGCTGGGACACAAGAAGATAACAGGAGGAAGCCATGACAGATCTATTGAAAGATTTTGAACCAAAACATGATCTGCTGGTCTGTATCGATTCCGACGGAACCGTATTTGACAATATGGAACTGAAGCATAAAGAGTGCTTCTGCCCGGCTGCGGTCAATGTATGGAAACTGCAGTCTGTATCCAAATACTTCCGGGAAGTCTGGGATTTCTACAACCTGTATGCACGCACAAGAGGCATTAACCGCTTCCCCGGCATTGTGAAATGCCTGGAAGAAAATGCAAAGCGTCCGGAAGTGAAAGAGCGCGGCTATGTACTGCCGGATCTGACGGAACTGAAAAAATGGACGGAAGAGACACCGGTGCTGGGATGCGGAGCTCTCGAAGCGTATGCCGAAAAGACCGGCACAAAGGATCCGGCAATCCATCAGGCGATCGCATGGAGCCATGAGGTCGATGCCAATGTACGCCGCATCGTCCATGATCTGCCGCCGCTTCCGTATGTGCGGGAAACACTGGAAAAGATCAGTGCATTCGCAGATATCGTTATCGTATCTGCTGCGACGCATGATGCGCTGGAAAGAGAATGGATCGCCAATGATCTGGTCCGCTATGTAACGGTGACAGCGGGACAGGAGCTTGGCTCCAAGGCGGAATGCATCCGCAAGTCCATGGAAGGCAAATATGCGGCCGACCATGTGCTGATGATCGGCGATGCGCCGGGTGACTACGAATCCGCGGAAAAGAACGGTGTCATGTTCTATCCGATCATTCCGGGACAGGAATCCGCATCGTGGAAGCAGCTGTATGCAGAATCCGCAGACCGCTTCCGTGACGGCAGCTATGCCGGTGCCTACATGGATGAACAGGTAAGATCCTTCTTTGATGCTCTCGCGGAAAAGGCTCCGTGGGAATAATACACAACAGGAAAAGACACTGAAACGATACAGTGTACGCAATGGCCGGTGCTGTATGCACCGGCTGTTGCATTAAATGGAGGTAAACATGATTGCAATGATACATAACAGCCGCATCATCGGCACATATGGAAAAGATCCCGGCACCGTGCGCTGGCTGGGCATCCCGTATGCTAAAGCAAAGCGATGGCATATGCCGGAACTGATCGAAGACTATGGGGAAGAATTCAAAGCCGATCACTATGGTCCTGCCAGCATACAGACCCGCACATATATGCCGGAGAACAAAAGCAATCGGCAGTTCTACTATCATGAATTCCGCGACCGGTGTGAATTCACCTACAGTGAGGACTGCCAGGTGCTCAATATCTATGCGCCGCAGAATGCAGAAAAATGCCCGGTCATCGTTTATATCCACGGCGGTGCGTTCATCGGCGGCTCTTCGGATGAGGAATGTTTCCGGGATCCGCTCTGGGCACGCAATGGTGTGATCGGCGTGACGCTGAATTACCGGCTTGGTCCGCTGGGATTCCTGTGTGATCCGCAATTGAAGCAAAGAGACGGACACAGCGGCAGTTATGGCCTCTATGACATGATCACGGCGCTGCAGTGGGTACAGAAGCATATTGCGGCATTCGGCGGTGATCCGGACAATGTCACGCTGATGGGACAGTCAGCTGGTGCACGCTGCGTGCAGACATTGTGCTGCAGTCCATTGGCGAAGGGACTCTTTGCAAGAGCCGTGCTTTCTTCCGGCGGGGGAGAGGGCAACTGGATGGGAAAATGCTGCCGTGAAGAAGAAAAGTATGCACTGTGGCAGGATCTGAAAGAAGCAGTCGGTGCGAAAACACTGCAAGAGCTCGAACAGCTCTCCCCGCAGCAGCTGTATGCCGGCTTCGGCGCTCTTCTGGGCAAAGACTTCCGGAAATATTTCTGCTTATGCAATCCGGTCAGCGGGAATGACCTTCTGCCGGATAACGTTGCGCAGTGCATACAGAGCGGAAACGTCATGGATATCCCGTATCTCATCGGTTCCAATGCCATGGATATGGATCCAAAACAGAGGCATGAGGATGTATGGCGCTTCGCATTCACCCGCACACAGCCATCCTATGCATATCTGTTCAGCCGCAATCTGCCCGGCGATGATGCAGGCAGCTTCCACAGCAGCGATCTCTGGTACTGGTTTGGCACACTGCGGGAAGGCTGGCGTCCATGGCAGAAGAGGGATTATGATCTGATGCAGGAAATGATGGGGTACCTGCTGGCATTTGCCAGTAACGGTGATCCCAATGGCGAAGGCCGCACAAAGTGGCCGACGGCACAAAGCGAACAGATTATGGTATTTGCGGATGGCGTTACACGGACAGACGGAAAGGAGCCGGCAGAGCTGAAAGACGCCGCTGCGGTCATTGGATGGTAAACGTGAAGATCGATATCCATACGCATGCATGCCTGAAAAAGACGCCAAGAGAAAATAATCCATGGAATCCCAAAGCGGATTACTGCAATGATGCGGCAGAACTGAAAGCGCATCTGCAGCAGCAGGGTATTGTTCATGCACTGCTCATGTCCGGCGGAGAGAGCAACCGTGGCTGGATCGAAGGCAACGATACTGCGAGTACCATCGCTAGCCAGGATCCTGCATTCTTTTCCTGGATGTGCAACTTTGATAACCGTGATCCGGATACGGTCTATGATCGCATGGAGATGTACAAAAAACAGGGTGCGGTCGGTGTCGGAGAAGTCATGATCAATGAATGGATCGACAGCCCGATCCTTGAAAGCATCTTTACAGCGGCGGAAAAACTGCATATGCCGGTCACGTTCCACATGAGTCCTGAACCCGGTTATGCCTATGGTATCTGCGACAGAGGGGGCCTGCCGCTTCTGGAAGAGACGTTGAAAAAGCACCCGGAACTGACGATATTCGGGCACAGTCAGGTCTTCTGGCTTGAGATCTCTGCCGACTGTCCGAAAGAGGGCAATGAAGCACGCAGCGTTATGGGCAGAGGACCGGTCATCCGCCCAGGCAGGGTGGAAGAACTGTTTGAGACTTGTCCGAATCTCTGCGGTGATCTGTCCGCGTTCAGCGGTTCGATGGCAATCCTGCGAGATCCGGAGTACGGGATCTGGTTTCTGGAACGTTACCGGGACAGGTTATGCTACGCAACTGACACAACGAATCAATACGAAACATTCCCGCTGGGAGAGTATCTGGATCAGGCAGTCTCTTCCGGACGGCTCAGCCGAAAAGCATACAACAGTATCTGCTTTGAAAATGCCATCAAATACTTTGGCATACATATGGAGGAAAAATGAGAACGATCCTAACGATCAATGACGGCTGGAAATTTCGCAAAGAAGCAGAAATTCCATCTGTTTACCCGGAAGACTGGGAAAGCGTTGAACTGCCGCATACATGGAATGCCCTGGATGGGCAGGACGGCGGAAATGACTATTGGCGCGGCAGTGCGGTATATACACGCAGAATCGATACAGAACTGAAAGACGGCATGCGCATGTATGCGGATCTTCCGGCCTGCAACAGCAGCGGTGACGTCTTTGTGGATGATGTACTGCTGGCGCACCATGACGGCGGTTATTCCACATTCCGTGTGGATCTGACAGACGCGGTACGCAAAGGCGGAACACTGCTCAGTGTACGGGCAGACAACAGTCCGAGTGAGACGGTATATCCCCAGAATGCGGACTTCACATTCTATGGCGGCCTGTACCGCGGAGTAAATCTGATTCTTGTTCCGGAAACACACTTTGAACTGGTCAAAGACGGTACGCCAGGCATGAAGATCACACCGGTATGCAAAGGAAGCGACTATGAAGTGACCGTGGAAACATGGCAGAACGGCGGCACCGTCCGTGTCACGGTAAACGGAGAAACACAGACCGCGGAATCAACAGACGGTCATGCGCAGTTCACATTCCTGCTGAAAGACGCGCATCTCTGGGACGGACGCAGGGACCCATATCTGTACATGGCGGAAGCTGCCCTGTACAAAGAGGGGGAAGAAATGGACCGGATCGAACAGAAGTTCGGATGCCGTACATTCCGCATTGATGCCAATGAAGGCTTCTTCCTGAACGGCCGCAGTTATCCGCTGCGCGGTGTCTCCCGTCATCAGGACAGAAAAGGATATGGCAATGCCCTGACTGCGGCAATGCATGAAGAAGATTTCCGTTTGATCTATGAGATGGGTGCGACCAGCATTCGTCTTGCCCATTACCAGCATGCGCAGAAGTTCTATGAGCTTTGTGATGAATACGGAATCATTGCCTGGGCAGAGATTCCCTACATCTCAGAACACATGGCCGGCGGCCGTGAGAATACCTTCTCACAGATGCGGGAACTGATCACACAGAATTACAACCATCCGTCTATCGTTGTCTGGGGACTGTCCAATGAGATCACGATGCAGGGCATGAAAGAAGGAATGTACGAAAACCATATCGATCTGAATGACTTCGTTCACCGCATGGATCCAACGCGTCCGACGACGATGGCACATGTGATGCTGCTGGACAAGACCAGTGATTTCATTGATCTCTCGGATGTCGGCGCATATAACCTGTATTTTGGGTGGTATGTGGAAGGCTTGGAGAAAAACGATGCCTTCCTGGATGAAACACACCGTCTTCATCCGGATCTGCCGCTTGGATTCACGGAATACGGATGTGATACTAACCCGGCATTCCATTCTGCTTCTCCAAGCCGCGGTGACTACACCGAGGAATACCAGATGGTCTATCACGAGTACATCCTGAATATGATCGAACAGAGACCGTGGCTGTGGTGTACGTATGCATGGAATATGTTTGACTTCGCTGCCGATGCACGAAACGAAGGAGGCACACCCGGTGTGAACCAGAAGGGTATCGTAACGATGGACCGTAAGATCTTAAAAGATGTCTACTTCCTGTACAAGGCATACTGGTCCGATGAACCGTTTGTTCATGTATGCGGCAGACGCTTTATGGATCATGCGGAAGATACCGTACAGATCACGGTCTATTCCAATGAACCGGAAGTTTCTCTGTATAAAGACGGCACATTGCTTGAAACACAGAAGGGAAGCCGTATATTCCGCTTCTCTGTACCGATCAGCGGGAAACATGTCATAGAAGCACGTACGGCACACGGCACTGACAGCATCGACCTCCGTCATACCGCAGAACCCAATCCTGATTACATCTATGACGGTCCGAGCATTCTGAACT
>OCTW011561091.1_pt1 | contig 10066 bp, 9 predicted proteins | sample 1539671 | NCBI WGS metagenome assembly OCTW01 (sample SAMN02144230, study PRJEB22623) | gut metagenome | biome: sheep rumen | host: Ovis aries | place: New Zealand
AGCTTTTTAATCACACCGGCATAGCCGGTGGTTTATTGATTTATCTCGCTTTGCTCGATAAATCCTCATCTAAAGAAATTACAAAAAAAAGCCGGGACCAACGGTCCCGGCTTCTGATCACGATTCTCAGGAATCGCCAGCGGCCTTCCGCGGGCCGTTGTTATGGTTATGCCTGTGCAGCTTCCTGCTTCGGGGCCTCTGCCGCAGCAGCAGCCGCCTTCGCTTTCTTCGCCACATTTGCAACCAGTCTCATGTTGATGATGTTGCCGGTCGGGCACTCCTTCTCACACATACCGCAGTTCTTGCACTTCTCCGGATCGATGTAAGACAGGTTATCATTGACATGGACTGCGTCGAACTTGCAGACCTTCTCGCACTTCTTGCAGCCGATGCAGGCATTGGAGCATGCCTTCATGGCCTGGCCGCCCTTGTCCTTGTTGGAGCAGCGTACGAAGACCAGGTTCTTCTCCGGTGCCAGCCGGATCAGATGATTCGGGCATGCCTTCACGCAGGCACCGCAGCTGGTGCAGGTATCTCTGTTGACCCAGGCCACACCGTCTCTGACGTGGATGGAATCGAACTGGCAGGCGTCCACACAGTCCCCCAGTCCCAGACACCCGTAGGTGCAGGCGTTCAGACCGCCGAACACGGACTTCGCAGCCTTGCAGGACTTCAGGTCTGTATACTCCATGACCTTCTTCGAAGCACCGTTGACACCGTTGCACATAACAACGGCTACCTGGCGCTCTTCATCCCCGGCGGAAACGCCCAGGATCCCTGCGATCTTCTCTGCCACAGCCGGTCCGCCGACTGCACAGCGGTTGCACGGCAGATCATGATCTCCAGCCAGTGCGTTGGCATAGTCATCGCATCCTGCGAATCCGCATCCGCCGCAGTTCGCACCCGGCAGCTCCGCACGGATTGCCGCCGCTGTCTCGTCAACTGCCACGTAGAATACTTTCGATGCGAAGGACAGAACCGCCGCGGCAACGAAGCCCACCGCCACTACGAGTATTACAGGAATTACTATAGAACTCATTCTGTTCCTCCTTCATTTATGAGAACATGCCGCTGAAGCCCATGAAGCTCAGGGACATGATCGCTGCAGCTGTAAGTACAATCGGGAATCCCCTCCAGGACTCCGGAATGTGGGAATCATCAGCGAACTTTGTTCTGACACCCGCCATGAGCATCATGCCCAGCATGTAGCCGACGCCGGCGCCGAATGCGTTCAGCAGGGATTCCAGATAGTTATAGTTGCTGTCGATGTTAGAGATACAAACACCGAGTACCGCACAGTTCGTTGTGATCAGCGGCAGGTATACACCCAGCGCTGTGTACAGAGACGGCATGCTCTTCTTCATGAACATTTCGATCAGCTGTACCAGGAACGCAATGACCAGGATGAAGACCACCGTCTGCAGATAACCGATGTTGAAGTGATTCAGCACCTGCATGATCGGCCATGTGGCAGCCGTAGCAACCACCATGACGAAGACGACGGCGTATCCCATGCCCTTGGCGGAATCCAGATCCTTCGATACACCCAGGAACGGGCAGATACCGAGGAACTGGGCCAGCGGATAGTTATTTACCAGCACCATGCTGATAACGATTACAACCAGTGATGATATTGACATATCCCGTTACGCCTCCTTCTTCTTCTGTTTCAGTTCCTGCGCTTCACGGAACAGGTCTGTTTCACCAACCGTCTCTCTGATCTTGGACTTGTCTCTGGTCAGATAGTGGACAGAAGCCATTACCAGAGCGAATACGAAGAATCCGCCCGGAGCCAGATTGAAGATGCCCATGCCCGGGATGAACTTGGACAGGATAGGAATGCCCAGCCAGGTGCCCGCACCGATCAGCTCACGGATGGAACCCATGATGGTCAGCGTCAGCGTGAAGCCAAGACCCATGCCGATACCATCCAGTGCGGAATCCACAATGCCGTGCTTATTCGCAAACATCTCGGCTCTTCCCAGGATGATACAGTTTACAACGATCAGCGGGATATACAGTCCCAGAGCGGCATACAGTGCCTGAACATAGGCCTGCAGCAGCAGCTGGACAACAGTTACGAATCCGGCGATCACAACGATGTAGCACGGGATTCTGACCTTGTCCGGAATGACTTTCCGCAGCATTGAAATTACGATATTCGCACAGATGAGTACTGCCATGGTGGACAGGCCCATTCCGATTCCGTTCTGTACGGAGGAAGTGGTCGCCAGCGTCGGGCAGGTTCCCAATACCAGAACCAGGGACGGATTCTCCTTGATGAGACCGTTGGTCAGGTACCGCAGTTTGCTTTCCTTAGCCATTACTTGACACCTCCCATTAACTTGTACTGATCCAGAGCGCAGTAGACGCCGTAGTGAATCGCACTGCCGGTTACAGACGCACCGGTGATGGTCTGAACAGAATCATCCGACTTGATGTTCGTAGACTTCAGCTTGTCCAGTCCCTTGTACTGGTTCAGATGATCCGGCTCCATATCCTTCGTTCCGACACCCGGGGTATCCGAGTGGTTCGTCACACTGACACCGGTGATCTTTCCGTTCTTGTCGATACCGACCATCATGGTCAGAAGACCGCCGAAGGACTTCGTCTTCACGGTGCAAACGATACCGGACTTATTGTTGGCTGTGTAGCACTCGTCAACGTAGACCTTGCCCGCTTCCTCTACCTTCAGCTTGCCGTCATACTTCGTGAAAGAGTCTGCCTGAGAGAGAAGCTCCGTTCTCGTCTTGTCCGCAGCAGCCTTCGTGTTCTTGATGATAATCGGGTTCGCTACACTGTAGGTCAGAGCCAGGAGGGTTGTTACCACCAGGCAGATCACCACCAGTACCACTACCGGCTTGATATATTCATCATAGGTATTGTTTTTCATTACTTCTCACCTCCGAATCTCTTTCTGAAGTGACGCTCTTCCACATACTTGTCAATCAGCGGTGTTGCCACGTTCATGAACAGGATTGCGAAAGAAACACCTTCCGGATAGGAGCACATCAGACGAATTACCATCGTCACAGCACCGCATCCGATACCGTAGATGAGCTTCGCGGACTTCATGTTCGGGGAAGTGGCATAGTCTGTCGCACAGAATACCGCTCCGAACATGGCACCGCCGCCCAGTACATGGTACATAGCCATGTGCAGTGCGCTGTAGTCTCCGCCCTTCACACCGTAGTAGATCAGTGCGATGACGAAGATCGTTGCGATCATGGAGCACGGAATGATCGGGCTGATGATCTTCTTCCAGATCAGAATGATAAGACCGATGAGAATGGCAACTGCACTGACTTCACCCATGGCACCGCCGGTGAAACCGAGGGCCATGTCACTGAGTGCCGGCAGGTTCTTCGGTGTTGCGCCCAGATTCACGAAGGACATCGGTGTCGCACCTGTGGCTGCATCCACAGCCGGATGAACCTTCGAAACCGGCCAGGTGGTCATCTGTGTTGTGAAGGACAGCAGCAGAACGATACGTCCCACGATCGCCGGGTTGGCAAAGTTTCTGCCGATGCCGCCGAACAGCTGCTTCGCCACAACAATCGCTGTGAAGCAGCCGATAATCGCCATCCAGAACGGGAAGTTGGACGGCATATTGAATGCCAGGATCACACCTGTAACACAGGCGGAGAAATCACCTACGGTGATATCCTTGTGCATTAACTTCTCGTAACCCCATTCGAAGAAAGCACATGCCGCCACGCAGACGATGGTCAGCAGAGCGGATCTCACTCCGAAGTTTACGATACTCATGATGAACGCAGGGGCCAGTGCGATCAGCACCCACTGCATTGTTTTCGCAGTATCCAGCTTGGTGACAATATGAGGTGCTGAAGATACTGATAATGTTCCGGTCAATGATTTATTATCCATTACTTCTTCGACGCCTCCTTAACCAGTCCTTTCGCCAGCGTGTTCATGAAACTCAGCGGGCGGTGCGCAGGGCAGATGAATGAGCAGCTGCCGCAGCCCATACACTGCATGATTGCATACTTATTCAAAACGTCCACGTCCTTGTGGAGATAGGCGTCTGCGAACTTCATCGGCATCAGACCGAACGGGCATGCCTCGTGGCATCTTCCGCAGTTAATGCACGGTGTTTCGTCCGGAATGAACGCCTGGGACTCATCGAATACCAGGATGGCGTTGTTGTTCTTCACCAGGGAAATCTCGTCTGTGATCGTCGCACGGCCCATCATCGGTCCGCCCATGATGATCTTCTTCGGCGTTCCCTTGTATCCGCCGCAGAAATCGATGATATCCTTCACCGGTGTGCCGAACAGACCCATGACATTCTTCGGGTTCTGCACTGCATTGCCGTCCACAGTGACTCTTCTCTGAATCAGCGGCATACCGTCTCTGAAATACTGTCCCAGGAAAGCGACAGAAGAAACGTTGGAAACCACAACGCCCACATCCGCCGGCAGAACGCCTGCATCGCAGACACGGCCCGTAACTTCCTGAATCAGTACACGCTCTGCTCCCTTCGGGTATCTGGACAGAAGCGGGAACACATGCAGATTGTCAATTCCCTGCTCCTTGATCATTCCCTGCAGCTTGGCAATCGCATCCGGCTTATTCTCCTCGATGCCGATGTATCCTTCCTTCATGCCCATCCACTTCACGATCGCCTTCGCACCGTCGATGACATCCTGTGGTGCTTCCAGCATCGTTCTATGGTCTGATGTGATGAACGGCTCACACTCTGCGCCGTTGACAATCAGCGTATCAACTTCGTCCAGATTCTTCGGGCTGAACTTGACATGTGCCGGGAAAGACGCACCGCCCATGCCGGCGAGGCCGCTGTCCCTGACTGCCTTCACAAAACTCTGGAAATCTGTGATTTCCGGGGCCTTGATGCCCTCCCACGGGGTCTGCTTTCCGTCTGTCTCAATAACGATCCGGGTATCATACCCGCCGTTTGCAGAACGAATCGTGTCGATCCCCGTAACTGTTCCAGACACGCTCGAATAAATAGGTGCACTCACGAAAGCATCCGTGTCACCGATCAGCTGGCCAACTTTCACCTCATCGCCCTTCTGAACGACAGGATCGCATGGCTTACCAATATGCTGGGAAAGCGGAATTCTCACCACAGCAGGTACTGGCATGATTTCGGTTTCACAAGCAGCCGTGTTCTTATAATGACCGGCATTAATGCTTGGCAAATGCTTAGCATTAGAACTCATCTCTGAAACCTTCCTTTCCTAAAAAAATACTTAATAATTATTCCGACAGATAACCATACGCATACATTATACATCGGTTTATAAAAAAAAGCACGGCAAATCAGCCGTGCCCATCACCTTAATCACACCGGAACCGCAGAAATCTAACACATTCCTAACACATTGGCACATCGTGCACCAAAAAAAGTACATCACTTCATCCCGCAGTACACTGTCCAGCCGCCGTTTTCTGCCGGATCCCTCCGGATGCCCATCACTTCTTCTCCCCGCTCCAGGCATCCCCGGACCGCTTCCAGCGCCGCCTCCGTCATCACTTCCCCCGGGCATACCGCCGGGATTCCCGGGGGATAGGGCGTCACCTGTCTGCCGCAGACCCTTCCTGCCGCCCGGTCCAGAGCCACCCATTCGCACTGCGTCGGAATGTCCCGCTGCTCCAGCCGGAAGGAACCGGGGACAAAACCGGCCGCATTTCCGTCCGTCCCCCCCGCCTTCCCGGCCGCCGCAATCTCTTCCAGTGCGCGAAGCAGCCGTTCGTAATCCCGGCGCTCGTTCCCGATTCCGGAAAGACACATCACGAAATTCCCCGATGCCATCTCACACACAATTTCCCGCCGTTCCAGTTCCGCCGCCAGCTGCTGTCCGTTCAGCCCCCGGCGGCTCATATCCAGGTCGATCTTCGTCCGGTCCAGCATCGGGTGTTCCAGCACCCTGAGCCCGGGGATCCGCTTCGCCCGGGGCAGGAACCAGTCCAGATCCCCTGCCCACCTTCGGACCAGCCCCTCTCCCCGGTGCTCCGTGATTTCCCCGTTCACAGCCAGAGACAGCATCATCAGATAGGAGGGGCTGCTGCTCTCGAACTTCTCCAGCACATTTCCGAACACATCCGGATCCACCCGGTCTCCGTTCAGGTTCACCAGCGCCGTCTGGGTGAAGGAGGCCATGGTCTTGTGGGTACTGTCGATGACAATGTCCGCCCCGCAGTTTTCCGCCGCATACCGGCTTCCCTCCACCCGGTCGAAAAGAACCTGGTGGGCGCCGTGGGCCTGGTCCACAATCAGGATTGCTCCCCATCGGTGGGCCGTCTCCGCCAGGCGCCGGATGTCACTGCGGATTCCGTAATAATTCGGGCTGGTGACGATCAGCGCTGCGGCCTCCGGCATTTCCCGGAACCCACGCTCCGCTTCCTCCGGGGTCAGCGGGCCGCTGATCCCTTCCGGCAGCACTTCCGGATACACCCAACTGGTTTTCGCCCCGGCCATCTCCAGACCGTTAAACACGGCCTTGTGACAGTTCCGGGCCGTCAGGAAAACCGGCCGGATCTGCCGGGCCGCATAGTAAATTGCGGCTTCCAGACCGCAGCTGGACCCGTTCACCAGAGGAAAACTGGCACGGACGCCGTAGATCCGCCGGTACTGCTCCGACATTTCCCGGAGCACGCCCCCTTCTTCCTGATGAAACAGATTGTCCGCCCCCGGAATTTCTGTAATATCCAGATCCGGGAGCTCCCCCAGAAGTTCCCCGTATCCCAGTTTCCGAAAAAAACGGGCCCCCTTGTGACCGGGCATATGAAACCGGACCGGGCCCCGGGCGGCGTAGCCGCCCAGGAAGCGCCCCAGGGCGCTTCCTGCCGCCGAAGCGGCGGCCCGGTCCGGCGGTCGTTTTTCGCTTTGTTTTTTTTGCATACTGGTACCCTCCCCTGGACGGCGGTCAGAACAGCGGGCTGAAGATCCGGAAGAAGAACGCCGCCATCGTGCCGAACGGATGCTTTTTCAAATCGTCCTTCCGGACCTGCCGGCTCCGGCGCAGGGTCTCCCGGCAGTCGGCCGACAGATCCCGGATCACGCTTTCGGTCTCCGTGAAGAGACAGCCGCACTCGAAATGAAGGTAGAAACTGCGGTAGTCGAAGTTGATGGTGCCCACCACGGCCACCTGATCGTCACTCAGACAGCATTTTGCATGAATGAACCCCGGGGTATATTCGTAGATCTTCACTCCCGCCTCCATCAGGCTCCGGTAGTAGGAACGGGTGATGGCAAAGATGAGCGGCTTGTCCGGGATGCCCGGCGTGACAATCCGCACATCCACCCCTCTCTTCGCCGCCAGCCGGAGGGCCCGCTCCATATCGTCGTCGATGATCAGATACGGCGTGTAAATATAGACATAATGACGGGCCTGGTTCAGGATATCGATGTAAGTGTTTTCCCCGGTCTGTTCGTCGTCCAGCGGGCTGTCGGAGAAAGGCTGGATCATGCCGTCCGACGGGAAAGGTTCCGGATGCCACACGTGGGGCCGGTACATGCTGAAGTCGGCGTCGTCTTCCGAGAAGGCATTCCACATGGTCAGGAACATCACGGTCAGGTTCCAGACCCCTTCCCCTTCCAGCCTGACACCGGCATCTTTCCAGTGGCCGAACCGGACGATGCGGTTCACGTACTCGTCCGCCACATTGGCTCCTCCCGTGTAGCCCACCCAGCCGTCAATAACGGAAATCTTCCGGTGGTCCCGGTTGTTATAGACCAGGGAGAGGAAGGGCTTCACGGTGTTGAATGCCATGACCCGGATGCCGTCCGCCTTCAGATCCCGCTGAATGTGCCGGGGGATGTGATGGATGCTGCCGATGTCATCGTAGATCAGACGGACATCCACGCCGGAAGCGGCCTTTTCCTTCAGAATGGCATAGATGGCGTCCCAGAGTTCTCCTCGAGATACAATGAAATACTCCAGAAAGATGAAGTGTTCCGCATGTTTCAGGTCTTCCAGCATATCCCGGAACATGGTATCCCCCACCGGATAGTAGCGGGCGGTGGTGTGATCCCAGGCCGGGAATCCGGCCCAGCGGTTGAGATACCGGATTGTGCCCCGGCGCCTCCGGTCCCGGATCCCGGCGATGTCGGACTGCTGTTTCAGTTCCTGCCGGCTGCGGACATCCGCATCGCCGATTCTCCGGCTCAGGGTCCGGGAACGGCGGCTCATGCCGAAAAGCAGGAACAGCATGACCCCCATTTCCGGGAAGATGGCCATGCCCAGGATCATGCCGATCTTGTATTCCGGATTGGCGGGGCGCCAGATAATGTACAGGGCAAACAGCACCGACACGGCCCGAAATCCCATGTTGATCCAAGTGGCATAGGCTGCGAACCGGTAGATGATGAAGCCGAAGTACATAACCTGGGCCAGGAACAGCACCACGATGATGGTGAGGCGATTGAATATGGATGTGAAAATCTTTGAGAATATGCTTCGAAATCTGTCCATCCCGACGCCGGTATTTCGCCGGCCCGCCTCCTTTCAAAAAGGCCGAAGGAATCATCGATCCATCCGGCCTTTCGTTATCTGATGTTCATTTTCCGTCCGCCTGCCTGGTTGTTCTTTGTCCGGAAACGCAGGCCAGATCAGGCTACTTCTGCGGCGCCTCGATCTTCTCCAGACCGCCCATGTACGGACGCAGCACCTCCGGGATGACCACGCTGCCGTCGGCCTGCTGGTAATTCTCCAGAACCGCCGCCGTGCATCTGCCCACCGCCAGGCCAGAGCCGTTCAGCGCATGGACGAATTCCGGCTTGCCGCCGTCTCTGCGGAAGCGCATGTTCATTCTTCTCGCCTGGAAGTCGGTGTCGTTGGAGCAGGAAGAAATCTCCACGTATCTGCCGTAGCTCGGCATCCAGACTTCAATGTCGTAGGTCATGGCTGCGCCGAATCCCAGGTCGCCGGAGCACAGTCTGACCACGTGGTACGGCAGGCCCAGTTTCTGGAGCAGTGCCTCTGCGTCGTTGGTGAGTTTCTCCAGTTCATCCCAGGAATCCTCCGGCTTGCAGATCTTCACCATCTCCACCTTATTGAACTGGTGCTGCCGGATGATGCCCCTCGTGTCTCTGCCGGCGGAACCCGCTTCCGCCCGGAAGCAAGGTGTATATGCCGTCAGATACATCGGCAGCTCCGATTCGTCCAGGATTTCGTCGGAGTGCAGGTTCGTCAGCGGCACTTCTGCCGTCGGGATCAGGTAGTAATCCCGCTTGTTCAGGCGGAACATGTCCTCTTCAAATTTCGGCAGCTGGCCGGAACCGGTCATGGTCTTCACATTGGCCATGAACGGCGGCAGGATCTCGGTATACCCCTGCTCATAGATATGTGTATCCAGGAAGAAATTCGTCAGAGCTCTCTCCAGTCTGGCGCCCAGTCCCTTATAAACCGTGAACCGTGCGCCGGTCAGCTTGGAAGCCCGGTCGAAATCCAGGATGTCCAGATCCGTTCCAATGTCCCAGTGCGCCTTCGGCTCGAAGTCGAAGGTCGTCGGTTCCTTGAACTTGCGGATCTCCACATTCTCTGTATCGTCCTTTCCGAACGGCACCAGCTCATGCGGTGTGTTCGGGATGTTCAGCATGACTTCATGCAGCTCGTCCTCGATTTCGGAAAGTCTGCCGTCCATTTCCTTGATTTCCTGGGACAGCTGCTTCATCTCCGCCATCACAGCGGAAGTGTCCTCTCCGGCCTTCTTCATCTTCGGGATCTCTCTGGAAACGGTGTTCTGCTTGTTCTTCTTCGCCTCCACGTCAGCCAGCAGGGCTCTTCTCTTCTCGTCCAGTTCCTTCGCCTTCTCCAGACCGAAACTGCCCTTGCCGCGGAATTCGACTCTTTCCTTCACGTGTTCATAGTCTTCTCTGATTCGCTTGATGTCCAGCATATTCTCAACTCCATTCCCCGCCGGAGCGGATGATCCGATTTTTTTGGGTTAGCATGGCCGCGCTGATGCAGCACCCCATATATATTTCAATATTATATTACAAAAAGCCGGAAACTTTCAACGGATTTGCCCGGTTTTTCTGTTATGCTGTAGGAAAAGGCGGGATGACCCGCCGGGAAAG
>OCTW011598020.1_pt1 | contig 10066 bp, 6 predicted proteins | sample 1539671 | NCBI WGS metagenome assembly OCTW01 (sample SAMN02144230, study PRJEB22623) | gut metagenome | biome: sheep rumen | host: Ovis aries | place: New Zealand
TTTAAATTCACAAAATCCAGTCGCAAAAGCTCGGATATATGGATTTTGTGACTGGATTTTGTCTGAATTTTAAGGCGGATTGCTATAATTCATTGTTTTCTATATAACCGTCTTTCGGGGTGTATACGCCGCCCTCTGCATGCCCTGCATTTTTCACGTCTACGTACACGATCAGTTCATCGATGGCGTTCTCGGTGTCCTGCGCCATTACAGCTTCCCAGATGCTTTTATAGAAGTCTGTAAGACTTCTGCGCTCGTCCTCGCTGGTAGATCCTGTCAGTGTCAGGCTGACAGAATAACTGCTTTTCTTCTTGTCCTTACCGCTGATAACGCCGCCGCGCGATACCATTTCCCACTCTGCCTGATGCGGTGAACAGAGTTCATCGAGTGATGCGGCACAGCGTTCTTTTAAGATGTCACAGTAATCATAGTCCCATGTACAGAGATCTGATCCGCTCTTATCGTTGATTATCGTGAAATCAAATCCGAGTTCGGTATCCCTGAAGCAATAGTGGAGATTACCGTCACTGCCATTTTTTACGCACTTATATTCCCAGTCATCGGTGAAAAGGCTTGCGATGGTCTTTGCATTTTCTTCCGTCAGCAGCGTTCGGTCTTTGTAATTATTGTAAAACTTGACCACAGCAAAAAATATCACCATAACAACAAGAAGTATCCATGATGCCTTACGGCTAAGTTGTATACTCATTCAGATATGAACTCCTTACATTATCCTGCGGCATGTCCCAGCCCCATTATCATTTCCAGTTTGAACTGACCGTCATCGCAGGTCATTCTCAGCATGCCGCCGTAGTGTTCGACTGTGCGGCGTATGTTGCGCACGCCATACCCGTGAAGCTGCTTATCCTCTTTGGTGGTGAGGTGTATCTTGCTGTGCATCAGCTTTTCGCAGTCAACATCTTCGGCTGAACTGTTTACAAGGGTTATCAGCCGTTGGTGAGCGGTCTTTCTTATCTCCAGTTTTATGAAGCGCCGTCTGCGCTCTTCGACACGCTGGCAGGCTTCTATGGCATTATCAAGGGCGTTTGCGAACACGGTGCAGATATCCATCGGTTTCCAGCCGATGCCGCCGTCCGCCACGCCGTCGATGGTGAAGTTTATGCCCGCATCGGTCATTTTCGCCATTTTTGAAGCTATCAGCGAATCAAGCATCTCATCGCCCGTGACTATCTTTGGTGAAAGCGCCGAAACATGCTCGTGCATGTCGTTTATGAAGCGTTCAGCCTCCTTGTACTTGCCCTCGCTCATCAGCTGTGACACCACGCTGAGGTTGTTCTGTACATCGTGGCGGAAAGCCAGTGTTTCCTCCTGCGCCTCCTTGAACTGCTTGGACGCTGCAAGTTCGGCTTCAAGGAAACTCTTGTGCTGTTCACTGAGTTTGTTGAAGTAGTCTGTCTGTCTGTTCCTTAGTATGAACATCGGCACCAGCACTGCTATGCCGATGGCGACCAGCGAGGTGAACAGCTTGACAGCGCCGTACTCCTCCGCAAAGGTGGTCTTTTCGGTTTCGAGCCACACGAACAGCTTGCTTATGACGCACATATATGCAAGGTATATAACAAGGTACAGCTTGTCAACTTTTCTCAGCATCATCGTCCTGCCCTTTTTGATGTACTGATTGGTCAGGTAGAGCACCACCAGCAGCAGCAGCGGTATGTTGGTGAGGGTGAAAAAGGTATAGCGCTGGTCACGTTTTTCTTCGTATATCATAAGGTCACTGCGTCCCAGACAGTACATGAGCACATGTGTGAGCATCGCACCCAACATCGCCACCAGCAACATCATCACCATGACTGAAAAGAACCGCCGCACACGCTTTTCCTTTACGAGCAGTGCGCCGTAAATGCCGCCGGATACATACATGATAAAGCCCACAGCATCACCTAAGAGGTAGTCCTGAGAAAAAAAGTATATTATTTCCAGCACAAAAGTTGTACAGCCATAGAAAAAGAGGTTCTGCTTTTTCAGCATGACTTCATCATCAAAAAAGCAGTGTATTATAAGTATCGCAGATATAAATATAAGCAGGCTCAGCAGGTAGTCAGTCACAGATACAGTAACAGAGCCAAAAAAATGCGTGTCTATGTTTCTCACTTCCTTTTGCAGGGCTTTGTCACGGAACATATCACGCGGCAAAGTCTTTATATGGTATATTTATCTTATTTATAGAGTAAATGTATATCATCAACGAGTTTATTATACCACATTTTCAGCTTCCTTACAATAGAAAAAGCCGCCATTTCACGACAGAAAGCCCGCATTTCGCGACAAAGCGGCAAGCCGTCGCGGTGTGGGCGGAGGATATCTTATGCGCATATATCTGTTAAATATTCACTGTAAGGCGGATATTTCTGCATAAAAGGATAAAACTGCAACTAAGAGTTGCGAAATTTCAAAGCCGCGTTGGTAGAAAATTTTTGCCTGTTGTGGTATTATGTTTACATCAACAAGGAACTCCCCCAAAGTTCCGATGTTTGATGGGTACGCAAACGTTATAGTAAAATTATGTTGTGCAGGCGGTAAAAAAATTATGACCGAATTGTTTGATATGCTGATTATATGTCACTTTAGTTGACAAAAAACGCTGTGTGTAATATAATTATACTTGTTAAAATAGGTTTTTGCGGCTTTATCGCTGATAAAAGTCCGCATAAGGCGTTTAACAGTCTGATGTACCCGAAAACTGCACTCACACATGGTAACGTGAGCGATATAGATAATAGTTATCAAAGGGAGGACGAATTTGAATGAAAAAAGTTCTGGCATCTGTTCTGGCACTGACACTGGTATTCGGCACTGCTGCCGCTGCACCTAAGGGTGTGTTCGAGTCTGTAAAGACCGCCGCTGTCACCGCACATGCGGCTGAGGAAACATTCACTGAGGGCGATTATGAGTACACTCTGGCTGATGACGGCGCTGTGCTCTCAAAGTATGTCGGTGCGAACGACCCCGTTGAGATCGTTGTACCCTCCGAGATAGGCGGCAAGCCTGTCGTTGAACTGGGCAATCGCCTGTTCCGCAATAAGAAGAGCCTGACAAAGGTGACTGTGCCCGACTCTGTAAAGAGGATAGGCGAACGTGCATTCGACAATGATGAGAGCCTTAGCACTGTTGTGCTCAGCAAAAATGTTGAAACGATAGACAAGTACGCTTTCGCGGGCTGTTCTGCACTGTCAGACATAACACTGCCCGACTCGCTGAAAAGTATAGAAGAGGACGCTTTCACGGCATGTGCTTCCCTGAAAAGCATAGATCTGCCCGATGGTCTGACAAAGCTGGGCTATACCTGCTTTGAAAGGTCGGGTCTGGAGAGCATCGAGATACCCGCATCGGTAACTGAGGTAGGTTCAAGCAGTATAAATCCGGGAAGCGGTCCTTTCAAGGACTGCGATGCCCTTAAGACAGTAAAGCTGCCGCAGGGCGTTGAAACTCTGCCTGACTATCTGCTGGCAGGCGCTACAGGACTTGAAACGCTGGAACTGCCAAATTCGCTGACTGCTGTTCCTGCATGTTTTGCAAGCTACTGCACTTCTCTTAAAGAAGTCACCATACCTGAGTCGGTGACATATATCGGTGAGGAAGCATTCAAGGGCTGCACATCGCTTGAAAGTGTTGACATTCCAAAGACTGTCACAAAGCTGGGTACTAAATGTTTTGCATATTCGGGTCTTAAGTCTGTTACCATAAGAAAACAGCTGACTGAGGCAATGACATCTAGTATATCCACCAGCGAAGGTCCTTTCTATAACTGCCCTGACCTGACCACTGCGACACTCGAACAGGGCATGACCACCGTTCCTGCGCGCATCTTTGCGGGCGCATCTGCTTTGCAGTATATAGAGATACCTAAGACCGTTACCACGATAGGCGGCAGGGCTTTCAACAACACGGGTCTTACCAAGATAGAGATACCATCAAGCGTCACCGACATCAAAGAGTACGCATTCGCAGGCTGTAAAGACCTTTCGTCCGTTACTCTCTCAAAGCACCTCACCACTCTGGGCAAGGATGCTTTCAGGGGTGCAGCCATCAGCGAAATACTCATACCAAAGTCACTGACAAAGTGCGATGTCGGCTCGATAGACTGCACAGGACCTTTCAGAGATTGCGCGAACCTTAAGAAAGTCACCTTTGAAGAGGGCACACTGTCCATAGCAAACTACCTGCTGTCTGAAACCGGCATTGAGGAGATAGTTATACCTGATACCGTCGTAAAGATAGACGGCTGTGCATTCGCTTGGGCTGAACAGCTGAAAAAGGTCACTTTCGGCGCGGGCATCACCGAGATAGGCGAGAGAGCGTTCATAGGCTGTACATCACTTAAGGGATTCAGTATACCCGACACTGTTCAGACCATCGGCTCAAAGGCATTCATGAACTGTACAGGTCTGTGGGAGATAAGACTGCCCGATACCCTGACAGAACTGGGCGCATCGGCATTTGAGCAGTCGGGCATCAGAAGACTCGAACTGCCGTCTGAACTTAAGACTGTTGAAACCGGGCTCTGCGAAGACTGCAAAAATCTTGTCGGCGTTATCATGCCCGAAAAGCTCGAAGTCATCAAGGGCGGCGCATTCAGAGGTTGTACAAGCCTTAACACCGTGACATGGAACGACAAGGAAACTATCAAGGAGATAAAGGGCGGTGTATTCGCAGACTGCGACTCGCTGACTGAAATGACTCTGCCGATGGGCGTTGAAACTATGGGTGACTCTGTTTTTGAGGGCTGTGACAACCTGACAAAGGCAGTTATCCCCGACAGTGTAAAGGACATGGGCTTCTACACATTCAAGGAATGCCCCAAGCTGACCGATGTGACTCTCAGCAAAAGGACAAAGTATATCTGCAAGGAAACTTTCCGCTATGACTACGCACTTAAAGAGGTAAAGATACCTTATTCTGTCAAGAGGATAGACAGCGGCGCATTCGGTGAATGTACTGCACTTAAGGATATCTATGTGGGTTCAAACATAGAAGAGATAGCTGAGGACGCATTCAGCTACTTTGACACCAACGTTGATAATGAAACTGTCACCATGTATGGCGTAAAGGGCACATATCCCGAAGATTACGCATTTGCTCACGATATGAACTTTGCGGCTACGCCTTATGCTGATGACACACTGAGCGATTATGTAAGACCCGCTCAGCCTTCTGAACCTGTACCCTCAAAAGAGGTCAAGGGCGATATCAGCGGTGACGGCAAGCTGAACGTTTCCGACGTTGCAAAGCTGGCTGCCCACATAAAGGGCGTAAAGACTCTCGGTGACGAGAATATGCTGGCAAAAGCTGATGTAAACGGCGACGGCAAGGTGAATGTCACCGACCTGTCACGCATAGCGGCTGCTGTAAAGGGCATCAGAAAACTCTGATAATGATTTCAACAAAACTTCAATAAATTACCTTCACCGGAAGAGCGCCCGCAGTTTTTGCTGTGGGTGCTTTTCCATGCAAAAAAGCCCGTCTGCCGTGTGACAGATGGGCTTTTGGCTTATATAACGATCTACGGTCATCACTTTTGCACACCGGCTGAAAATGCGCCAACCACTTTAAGTTCTGTAAAACAGATGTTTTTATGGTGTGTCAGCGTGATTATCATTCGGAAGAACTATCCTCACTTGCTTGTATAAGCGTGGTAAGCATCGTTAAAGGTCTTAAGTTCGGAGGCTATAGTACCCGAATACTGCTCGCGAAGCATCGTCCATGTGAACTGTGCGCCGTTCTCGTCCTCTTTCATGACAGAAGAGTACATGTAGGGGATAACAGCTTCAAGAGTGGCGTTGGTGGCAGCATCATCATCGGAAAGTACAGTGGAAATGCCGTAGCCGGGATCAACGATGATGTTGAACTTGCCGCTGGAAACTTCCTCGTAGGCTACCTGATACATCTCATCGGTCCAGTAGGGGTTCGTTTCGTTGAACTTCTTGCGCTCGGTTTCGATGTACTCGTCCTGAACGTGTACTATCCTTGCGCACTCCAGCCAGCACTTCATGGCATCGTTCTTGGTCGAACCGTTTACCCACATGTAGGCAGAAGTATCAACAATGCAGTTGAGGGTATCCTGATTGGGGTCTCTCGGCATCGGCACCATGCCCCAGTGGTCTTCCGCCTTTGGAGTATGGCTGTCACAGGAAGCCCACGGACCCATTGCATAGAACAGGATGTTCGCCTTGAAAGCGTCACTGGTCTGACCCACCCATTCGGGGTAGTACATATTGTTCTTCTTGATATTGTAGAGGACTTCCGATGCGCGCTGGAAATCGGCATCGTTGAGGTTCTCCACATACTCGTCCTTTTCGGCATCGTAGGATATGAGCGTTTTGCCTGTAGACTGGAAGATGAAAGGAGCGAACCAGCCGTTTACACCGTATCTGTCCTCACCTTCGGGAGCGCCCTGACAGTACTCGGTCATCATATCATACCATGCGTCCCAGTCCCACTCGCCGTTTATGTACATCTCATAGGGGTCATCAAGACCTGCGGCTTCTATAACGTCCTTATCGTATGTCAGCACCGAAGTTGCGCCGAAGCTGATGGGTGCCACGAAATGTTCACCGTTGAGGGTATACTGGTCAGCCGCCGACTTCACATCGCTCCACAGCGGGCTGTCAAAGTCAACTATGGAGTCAACAGGCTGGAACATTTCCTTGATGCAGTTTGCGGGGAAAGTCATTTTCTGCTCATACCAGAACATATCGGGCGGGTTGTTTGCCATAAGTTCGGTCGCCAGCTTTTCGTACTTCTCGATGGAAGAACAGCTTTCATACTCTATCTTGCCGCCTTTTTCCTCGAACAGTGTGAGGTCTGTCCTCTTTTCGGGGACACGGCGGCTGGGGTTTATATCAAAATATGACAGCCATTTCAGCGTACCGTCAGCGCCATCGGGGATAGCGGCGACCTCCTGCACCAGTCCTTCGATATCTTCGGTAGAAGCGACTTCTACCTTATCTTCATAGCTTTCCAGCGTATCTTCCGACTTACCGCTGTCACTGCTGCCGCTGCAGCCTGCTATGCTCATGACAGAAATGAGAGCCGCAGTCAGCGCGAGCATTTTCTTAGTTATTTTCATTTAAATATCCCTCCTGATTTTGTTAACGTTAACAAATTCCTTTTGCATTATAACACTTTTATGTACAGCTTGTCAATAAGGACAATTCAACTATATTAATATTTTCACCCTTTTTTGCGGGTAAAAATAGACAATCGCGGCGGCGGAAAGCTGATTTATCGCATGGGGTGTCATGGGGCGGCGGGAGCACTTAAACTTTCGGGGGGCGGCACTGCGATTTGGTGGGGCATCAGCGGGGTATGCTGATTTATCGCATGGGAGGTGTCATGGGGCGGCGGGAGCACTCCCCTGCCATACGATCTTGGCACATTATTCCGAAATGCGCCGAGCTTTCGCCCATGTCAAAAATTATGAATTCTGAATTATCCCACAGGTTGACATTCTCCGACAAATGTTTTATAATAGTGTGGTGGATATTTCTGCGCACAGCAGTATATAATATCATTCAGTAAGGAGAGCGAAAATGGATAACGAAAAGAATTCTGCACCTGCTTCCAAACCGAGCGCGGGTATGGTATCGGTCATAGTTGCAGGCATTTTTACGATATGTATGGTGTTCATCATCGGCAGAGTCGTCTTTGCGAGCAACGCTAAGACTGCTCCCGATAATCTCGATACAGCTACTATCAACACCAATGTTACCGAACCGCAGGTGACCGAAACTACTGCTGTGACTTCTGCGCCGAATGCAGTAGTCACTGACGGGAGCGGCAGTGTTGCAGCGGTCGAGAGCGGTGCTGAAAGTTCTGCTAGTTCTGCTGATGACAGTTCGTCTGCGGCGGAAGAACAGGGCACAAAGTATATCACTGAATATGCTTACCTGCACACACAGCCGTCAAATGAAGCTGAGAACATCGTCTGCATGACTCCCGGCGTGGCTGTGACGGTGCTGGGATATGAGGACAACGGCTATGTCAAGGTGACTTTCATGAGTACCGACGGTCAGCTGACAGGTTATATTTACAGGGACTATCTGTCGGATTACCAGACAGTTCTCCCGCCCTGGGAGCAGTAAGGTGGCTAAGTACAGCACCTACATCACCACCGCTGACGGCAGGCGCATAGAATTCACCCTTGACAGGGGCAGGCGCAAAAATGCCGCCCTAGCCATAAGTGAGGGCAGACTGATAGTGCGGGTGCCGATGAATGCCGACCCCGCGCAGATACATCGGTTTATTGAGGAACATGCCGACTGGATAGAGGAAAATCTCGCTAAGTCAGCAAAGCAGTCGGGACTGCCTCAGAGGTTCGCGGACGGCGAAACTTTCCGCATACTGGGCGAGTGGGTGACTATAACTGCGGTGGCGGCAGAGAAGTATTTTCCCCCGAAGATAGAAGACGGCAGACTGCTGATAGCCGTCTGCGGCAGTATAGACAGCGGCTATATGGCGCGGCAGGTACAGTCTTTTATCATAGAGTGTGCCAACCGCGAGATAACCGAAAGCATGCGGCGGCTGACAAAGCTGATGGGGCTGTACCCCTCAAAGATAACCGTCAAAGACCTCAGTGCAAGCTGGGGGCGGTGCAATTCAAAGGGGAACATCTCGATAAACTACAAGGTGGTATCCTATTCAAAGGCGCATATAGACTATGTGTGCATACACGAACTCTCGCACCTTGTACACATGGATCACAGCGCGGATTTCTGGGCGCTGGTGGAGCGCTACTGCCCCGACTGGCGGCAGATACGTTCAAGCATGCGCGTAAGTGCAGATGAAGAATGAATGAAAAACGTGGTTATCCCGCTGAAACACCACAAAAAACAGCGGCTATACAGAACTTAAGGTTCTTGGCGTATATTTTTCCCCCCGCCGCAGGCGGGGGAAAAATATACAACGCTCAATTATACTTTTGTTTACCGCATTTTTAGTTGGTGTGCTAAAGGGATAGTCATAATGAAAAATGACCGATGGTATGTGCCGTCGGTCATTTGTTTTTATAGCGATCCAACTGTTTAAATTCACAAAATCCGGTCGCAAAAGCTGGGATCTATGGGTTTCGTGACTGGATTTTGTCTGAATTTTAAGGCGGATTGCTATTGGTATCACGCTGACATTCCGCGCATTATCTTGCAAACCACGCTTTCATGGTGTCAAGCACATGCACAAGTTCGCCCTCGCTGATGACATAAGGCACCATCGCGTACATGTATTTCAGGAAGCATCTGCTGAACACGCCGCGCTCGTATGCGAACTTTCTGAAGCCGTCAAGCGTACTGCTGTCATATACTTCTATGCAGACACAGCCGCCCATTATGCGTATCTCTTTTATGCGGGGGTCGGTGAAGCCTGCCATCTCGCGGCGGGTGATGTTTTCGATGTTTGCTATCTTTGAGAGGTAATCGCCTTTCTCGAAAAGTTCTATGGACTTAAGCGCCGCAGAACATGCCAGCGCGTTGCCCATGAAAGTCGGACCGTGCATGAGGGCGTGGGTGGGGTCATCGCTGTAAAAGCCCTCCCAGACGCGCCTGTTGGTGACTGTTGCCGCGTGACCGATATAGCCGCCTGTCAGCGCCTTGCCAAGCACTATTATGTCGGGCAGTACAAGGTCTGCGACAAAGCGGTTGCCCGTTCTGCCGAAGCCTGTTGCGACTTCATCGAATATAAGCAGAACATCGTATTCATCGCAAAGCTGACGCGCCCTTTCAAGGAAAGATATGTCATACATGCGCATGCCGCCCGCGCCCTGCAAAAGGGGTTCTACTATAAAGCAGGTCAGCCGTTCGCCGTACTCGGAAAAGGCTTTTTCAAGGGCATCTGTTTCGGTGGGGATATGTATGACACCGCGCTTTTTCTCGTTGGTCTTGCCGAAAGCGAAGTGGTAGTCCTCGTCATCGCCCACTTCCATAGCCTTGAAAGTGTCGCCGTGATAGGCATGTTCGAGGGCGAGGATAGTATCGCGCTTTGAACCGCGATTGGTGTTGAACTGCAAAGCCATTTTCAGTGCGACTTCCACCGCCACACTGCCCGAATCCGA
>OCTW011298384.1_pt1 | contig 10064 bp, 9 predicted proteins | sample 1539671 | NCBI WGS metagenome assembly OCTW01 (sample SAMN02144230, study PRJEB22623) | gut metagenome | biome: sheep rumen | host: Ovis aries | place: New Zealand
GGCGAACCGCTTGATCCCGACATGACCGTTACGGTCACGGCGGATGAGAACGGCGAGTTCAAGTGGATCTTCGAGAATCTGCCCAGATTCAAGAATCTGGTGGATGAAGAAGGCAACATCACCGAGCACGGCCACGAGATCGTCTACAGCTTCGAGGAAGCTGAGATCGCATATCCCAGTGTTCTGAACGTCGGTTACCTGGTAAGCTACACCGAAGCCGAATTCCATGCTCCCGCTGAGGACGAGGAAGGCGTGCTGCAGAATGCTTACTGGAGCATCGAAGTCACCAACTTCCATGAACCCGAGACCATCGACTTTGGCTTCTACAAGTTCGGTCAGGTCAGCGAGAACAACGTGATCCAGGAGAACACCAAGCCTCTGGCCGGTGTGACCTTCACCCTCTATGAGGATGAGGAGTGCACCGAGATCGCGAAGATGTACGTCGTCAATGATGACGGTACGATCAGCGAACAGAACGCGGTTGTGGTCTCCGATGAGAACGGCTTCGTCAACTTCGGCAAGATCCGCTTCACCGTCACCGGCGAGACCGTTGATGGAACCGGTACTGGAACTTACACCTACGCGGAGCGGACCTACTACATGAAGGAGACCGACCTCGGCGAAGGCAACGAAGACAGCTACTGGGACAACGACACGATCTACAAGGTCGTCGCCACGCCGCGCGATCTGGATGCCGGCACGGCTGCCAAGGTCGAGATCACGGTAGCCGACGACGAGGCGGCCAAGAACGCGGAAGGCAACGTCTTTACCGGCGCGCTGACCACGATCACGCTCCCCGCAGCCGAGACCGAGGCTCCTGCCGATGAGACTCCTGCCCAGACGCAGGCCTACCAGATCGAGAACGACCTGGTCCACTACGAGATCATCCTTGAAAAGGTCGACGAGACCAACAAGGAGTTCAAGATCGAAGGTGCAGAGTTCGATCTCTACCGCGTACCGGATCCGGTCGCGTCGCCTGAACCTTCTGCCGAACCGACCGAGCCTGCTGAGCCCGTGCCCAGCGAGGTTCCCGCTCCCGAAACGAGCGAGGTTCCCGCTCCCGAAACGAGCGAGGTTCCCGCTCCCGAAACGAGTGAGGTTCCCGCTCCCGAAACGAGTGAGGTTCCCGCTCCCGTACCCAGCGAACTGCCCGCTTCCTATTCCGGTGATGCTGCCGCGAGCGGCACTGACGCCGACGAGGCGGAGAGCGCGGTCGACGAGCGTATGGCGGGCAACGTCAAGCTCAACACCAAGGCTCTCGTCACCGACAAGGACGGCAAGATCGATCTCGGCAGCCTGACGGTCGGCACCTACTACCTGGTCGAAACCAAGGCTCCGGACGGCTACTACAAGCTGGACGATCCGGTCGAGATCATCGTGGAGAAGGGCCTGGTCACGGTCAATTACAAGATCAAGACCTTCGCCAAGGGTGTCTCTGCAGTTGAGGAGAGATCCGACAGCTACGAGCAGGAGAAGGGCGAGGTCCCGACGATCCCGGTCACGATCACCGATCAGCCCAAGTACGGCAACCTGACCATCGTCAAGCACATCAACCGTTTTGAGCTCAGCGAAGACGCGACCTTCGTGTTCACGGTCGTCGGTAAGATCGACGGAAAGACGGTTTACTCCAACGTCGCAACCCTTACCTGCAGCGCCGCGACCCCGATCGGCGTGCTGAGCACCACCCTGAACTACATCCCCGCGGGTGCGGAAGTGACAGTCACCGAGTCCTACTCCGGCTCGCACTATGTGCTGGCCTCTGAGGCGGATAAGACCATCGAGATCGTTGCAAACGATACGGTGAGCGTTGACTTCACCAACGACTACACGCCGGAGGAGAAGGGCGGACACGGCATCGTCAACACCTTCGAGCCTGACGACAGCGAACTTGGCTGGCACTGGGGCGGCTCCAACGTGAGCAGCACGCCGGACGAACCGGCGGCTCTCCCGCCCGCCCCCGCGACAGGCGATGAGGAGGAAAACGGCGAAGGTCCCGAGGGGGAAAACCCCGGAGACACCCCGGAAGAATAAGGACAGGAGGTCAGAGAGATGAAACGTAAAAATCTGATACTGAGCATTTTCGCGTTGCTGTTGATCGCCTGTGCCGTTATCAATCCGGCCGTGGCCTACTTCACCGACAACACCAACGCAAGCGGCGCTATCCCGCTCCAGTTTCAGTACAAGACCGAGATCCACGAGGATTTCGAGGACTGGCTGAAAACGGTGCAGATCGAAAACACCCGTTACCCGATCCCGGGCAACACCGAGATCGAAAGCGACCCCATCTGGGTCCGCGCCAGGGCCTTCTCCGGCGAGACTTACCCGCTGGTAGAAGCCCCGGCCGCGGCCGGCGACTGGGTCAAGCAGGGCGAGTGGTGGTACTATCAGAAACCGCTCCTGGCGGGCGAGCTGACCAGCCCCATCACCTTTGAGATCACCGGCATCCCCGAAAAGGACGCCGAGGACCACATGTACACCAGCTTCAATGTCGCAGTCGTTTACGAAAGCACGCTGGTCCATTACAACGAGGACGGCTCCATGGCAGACGCCGATTGGACCATCGTTTTGGACACCAGCGGACAGCCTTAACGGAGGGAGGAAACTGAGATGAAAAAATTCAGAGAATTTCTCAGCAAGCCCGTCGTTACGGTCGTACTCTTCGCCCTGGCGCTGCTCCTTCTCGGGAGCGGCACCGTGGGCGGGGCCCGGGCTGCGCTGAACATTGAATCCCAGTATTACAATTCGGAGGTCGAGCTCTACGACATCGGTGTCGCGCTCATCGAGCAGCAGGCCAACGGCAACTTCAAGGTCGTCGCCGGCAAGAACGCCCTGATGGGGGAGACCTCTCCGATCGGCGCGGCGATCAAGACGGACGGCAAGCTCCTGCCCGGCAAGACTTACTCCGAAGTCCTGGCTGTGCGCAACACAGCCGCGATCAACGAGTATGTCCGTGTGTCGGTGTTCAAGTACTGGCAGGATGAGAAAGGAAACAAGGCTCCGGAGATGGACTCCAAGTGGATCCAGCTCGGCTTTGTGACCGGCAACGGCTGGTCCATTGACGAAACACCCGGCTCCAGCACCGAGGAGCGCACGATCCTCTACTACGCGCCCATTCTGGCGCCCGGCGAGGATTCCACTCCGTTTCTGTCCACCGTGAAGATCGACGACACGGTGCTGACCAAGGTCAGCCAGACGACTTCCGTTGAGAACGGCGTCACCGTGATCCGGACGACCTACATCTACAACGGCAACCGGTTCTGCATCGACGTGATCGTCGACAGCGTGCAGGACCACAACGCAGAGCAGGCGAAAATCAGCGCCTGGGGCGTAAACAAGTGAGGTGAGAGAAGATGAAAAAGAAAGTATTTGCTTTTATTGTAGTCCTCTCCCTGATTCTGTCGCTGCCTCTTGCGGTCTATGCCGACCACCTCACCGGCGGCAGCGACTGGACCGTAGAGTTCACCAAGGACGAGAAGCTGGAAAGCAACTTCTCCTCCTCCAGCATTGCGGACGCGGCAAGAGGCCTGCAGCCCGGCGATGATCTCACGGTCACCATCCGTCTGATCAACTCCAGCGGCAAGACCGCCGACTGGTATATGCTCAACGAGATCATCCGTTCTCTGGAAGACACCCAGGAGAAAGCCTCCGGCGGCGCGTACAGCTATCTGCTCACCTATGCGCCCTCGGTCGGCCAGCTGGTCACGCTGTATGACAGCGAAACCGTCGGCGGCGAGCTGAAAGGCACTGAGCCCGAAGGCCTGAAAGAGGTCGACAGCGCGCTGAAGAACTACATGGCGCTGGAGACCATGCGCAACGGCTCGGCCGGCCTGGTCACCCTGAAAGTCTCCCTTGACGGCGAGACCCAGGGCAACAGCTACCAGGACTCTCTGGCGGATCTGCGTATGCGTTTCGCCGTTGAGCTCACGCCCATCGGCAAGATCATCAAGACCGGCGACGAGAGCATGAACGTCTCTCCGTTCTACATCGGCATGGCGGTCAGCGGCCTGCTCTTCCTGGTGCTTGCCGTGGACGGCATGCGTCAAAGAAAAAAGCAGGGGGTTGAGAGCAAATGAAAAAGTTCAGAAAAATCGCGGCTCTCGCCTTCGCGCTGGTGCTGATGTTCAGCCTGTGCGCCACTGTGTTTGCTGAGACCGAAAACTCTTCAAACTACACCGTCCGTTTTTACGGCGGCAACGACGGCGTGGGAACGCTTCTCATCGGCTCCGGGAACGTCTATTCCGAGACTGTTGCCAGCGGAACCGGCGTGACGATCACCGCCGATCAGATCAAGGTCAACGACGACCGCTACTATGCCAAGGGCTTCCGTGAGGCCGGCCATGACAACAACCCGGTCTACGCCTTCGGCACCAAGGTCGCGGTTACCAGAGATATCGACTTTGTGATCGCCTACGGCATGAGAAGCACGGCCGTGACTTACACGGTGTACTACAAGCACGCCACCACGGGCGCCGATCTGCTTGCCCCGCAGACCTTCTGGGGCAATGAGGGCGATAAGCCTGTCGTTGCGTTCCAGTACATTGAGAACTTCATGCCGCAGGCCTACAACCTGACCAAGACGCTTTCGAAGACGGAGTCGGAAAACGTGTTTACCTTCCAGTATTCGCCGATCCCGCCTGCACAGAATGCCAATGCGGCGGTCGTCCCGGCTGCTAACCAGAATGCGAACGCGGGCGCCAATGCCGGTGCCAATGCCGGTGCCAATGCCGGTGCCAATGCCGGTGCCAATGCCGGTGCCAATGCGGGTGCCAATGCGGGCGCCAATGCGGGCGCCAACGCCGGTGCCAATGCAGGCGCCAACGCCGGTGCCAATGCCGCTCCCGGCGCGGAAAATGTGCCCGGCACGGAAAACGCACCCGGTACGGAGAACGTGACCGGAACGGAGACGGAGAACACCACTCCGGCTGAACCGGAAGAAATCATCGACCTTGACGTGCCTCTGGCCGGACCCGGCCAGGGAGAAGAGGGAAGCGCACACAGCGGCGCTCCGGTCGCCGGCTATGTAGCGGGCGGTGCTGTTCTCCTCGGCGCGCTCGTCGGCCTGTTCTTCTTCCTCAAAAAGAAGAAGGGCGCGCAGAAGGATTGATGACGGATGACAAGGGACGATAGACCAAACAGCGATCGTCCGGAAAAAAGGGGCGGGAAGTTCTTTCCCGCCCTTTGCTCCGCTCTCGGCACGCTGATGCTGATCGCTGTGATCCTCAGCGCGCTGCCGCTTGCGCTGCCGCGGCTGCTGGGCTATAACGCCTACAGCGTGGTCAGCGGGAGCATGGAGCCCGCGCTGCCGGTGGGGAGCGTGGTCTATGTGGAGAGCGCCGGCGTTTCGCAGATCCGCGCAGGGGACATCATCGCGTTTGACGACGAGGGGACGGTCGTGACCCACCGGGTGATCGAAAGCCGCCCGCAGGAGGGCGCGTTCATCACAAAGGGCGACGCCAATCCATCGCCTGACATCAAGCCGACGCCCTACTGGAAGCTGATCGGCCGCGTAAAGCTGTGCATCCCGCTGCTTGGCAGAGTGTTGTCGCTCTATGCCGTGCCGGAGGGAAAGCTGGCGCTGGGGACGTTTGCGCTCAGCGGTCTGCTGCTGCGCGTGCTGGGATCCAGACTGTATGCGCGCGCTGCGGCAAAGGCCGGGAAAGAGACGGCGCAGAAGGAGGAAAACAGATGAAAAAGAGAAACTCGATCCGCAGGATCCTGATGATCCTCCTGGCCTGCGTATTCCTTGTCTGCGGAGGCGTTGTGCTGGCAGTCAAGTACAAGTATATCGTGAACAACCGCCTCAACCGGACGGCTGCGAACAACTATACAACGCAGAATCCGCCTTCCGCGGCGCCGGCCGCGGTTCCCTCCGCCCCGGAGAAAGAAGAGCCGGCTGAACCGCGAGAATATGTCTACCCGCCGATCACGGTGGATTTCAAGGCGCTGAAGAAGATCAATCCCGAGATCATCGGCTGGATCTATTGCGAGGACACGCCGATCAATTTCCCGGTCGTACAGGCCAAGGACAACGACTTTTATATCGACCACGGCTATGACCGGCGCAGCAACGCCTGCGGCGCGGCCTTTGCGGACGCGCTGAACCAGCGTGATTTCATCGACAGCAATACGATCATCTATGCCCATCATCTGATCGACGGCTCGATGTTTGCCTCGCTGGAGAAGTGGATGGATCAGACCTATTTTGACGAGCACCCGGTCATGTGGATCCTCACGCCCGAGCAGGATTACCGCGTGGAGCTGTTCAGCGCCTATTACATCGCGGCCACCGACGAGGCCTATACGATCTTCCAGGGGCCCTCGCCCCAGCTGGACGACTATCTTGTGAAGACAAGAAATCATTCCGCCGTCACATCGGATGTGGAGCTGGACGGCGAGGCGAAGTATGTGATGCTCTCTACCTGCGCCTATGTGTTTTCCCTTTCACGCTCGGTGCTGCACGGGAAGATGGTTCCCATCGACACGGCCGGAGGCGAACTGATCGACGCAGCTGCCGGAGCGGCGATCGGATAAGCCTTTGGACAGGACAAAGGACAATGAAAGAGCCTCGCGGATTCAAAGAATCCGCGAGGCTCTTTCCGTTTTCTCTCATGCGCAGCATGACGTTTCTGATCAAAGATTTTAATGAAAATCGTATCAGAACATCAGCAGAAGCGCGTTGTAGAAGCTTGTGGTCCAGGTGATGAAGTTGTGTCCCGCGTCGATCTCAAACATCCGGGCGTTCTCACCGTCGGTGATCGTGTCAATGCCGGTGCAGAGCACCTCGTAGTCATAGCGGTGCGCGCGCACATAAAGATATTCGTCCTGCAGCCCGACCGTGGCGATATAGCTCAGGATAGGCAGCGCATCGTGCCCCTCGGCGCGCATCTGCCGCGGCACGTCGCCGATATAGCCGTTGGAGAAGCAGCAGAAGTTTGCCGCCACGTCAAGGCAGCGCGTCATACCCACGCCGTAGGTGTAGATCGAGCCGCGGCTTAAGCCGCCGATGGCAAGATGCTCCCGCGCGGCGGCGATCTCCTCATAGCTCTCGCCCTCCATCCAGGTGGAGAAGCTGCGGGCCAGATAGGGAAGCAGCGTCTGCTCGATCAGCCCCTCGCCGTAAAAGCTGCTTTTCAGATAGCGGTTGTCGATGCCGACGACGATAAAGGGATCACACAGGTGCTCCTCGACGATGTTGTCATAGACGGTATGGAACTGAATGTCGCCGAGGGGCGTGCGCTCTGTTGCGTCGGTCCAGTCGTCGCAGGAACCGCCGTCGCCGTGGAGCATGACGGCTACGTTATAGCGCGTGTCGGTATTATAATCCCATGGCAGGTAGACAGCCAGATCCAGCTTCAGCCCGTCCGGCAGCGTTAGTGTGTCGCGCAGACAGCGACCGGTGTGGGCGGCGGGAGCAAAATAGCGCTCCGGCAGCGCGGCAGTATAGAGGACCGCCTCCGCTCCGCAGACGTCGCACACGCCGTCCATTCCGAAATGATGGTTGAACTGCGCGCCGCAGACCGGGCAGGCCGCCGTTTCCTTGTCGTGGGTCTCGTGTGGGCAGAGCCAGCCGCAGTCGCGGCAGCGATGATCCGCGTCAAAGCCGTTCGTATGGCCGCAGGTCTCACCGCAATCCGGACAAATATGGGTCTCGGGGTCAAAGCGGTGGACGTGCACCGTCGGCTCCGGCGTCGGCTCGGTCTCCTGCAGCAGCTCAAACGGGCGCAGCTGGAGAGAAGTGTGCATGGACAGAAGCAGCAGCGCGGCAAGGAGCAGAATAAGGATCCCCAGGGAGGCAAGCAGAACGGTCAGTTTTTTTCTGTTCATACCACCCCTCCTGAAAAATGTTATGTAAACTAATGAAAGAAAAAATCAGAGACGATACAGCAGCCAAAGAACCGCGCAGAGCAGCGCGCCGCCCACGATCATGGCTGTAAAGGAGATCGGCCATTTGCCATCCTTGTTGTAGCCGTAGAAATCGTCCCAGCGTCCCGTATCGGGGCCGAGGACGACCTTGTAGAGATAGAACAGCCCGTAGAGCAGAACCGGCACATCGCCCAGGAGCGCCAACGGGAGCGTGAGCGGATAGAGGCGTTCGGTAAAGCAGAAGGACACGATGGCCAGCAGCGGCCCGATCAGATGAAGATAGAGATCTTTCCCCGAGAGCATGGCTTTATAGCCCGCAGCCGGCCCGAGAAAGACCATGACGGTGACAAAGGTCACGGCGACGGATACCGTGCCGATATATTTCAGCAGCCAGACGCCGAAGGGAACCTGCCCCCGAAGCAGGAAAAGAGCCATCAGCAGCGAGGCGGCGGCGCAGAGGAGGTTGGAGAGGATCGTGAAAAAGCGCAGCGCCGCAAGCCCGTTCTGCACGCTCCACTTTCCCTCATGCCGGAAGCAGAGAACATAGGCGAGGAGCGTGCAGAGAAAAATCAGCAGATTCAGCGGGATCATTTCAAAAACCTCCTCAGCTCTTTTTCAGACGCTGCGGGCAGCAGCTCGTGCAGATGTTCCAGCAGCCTGTCGCGGGATTCCTCCGGCGAGCGGGCATAGACCCTTTCCGTAAAGGCCTCGCCCATGAATTTCTCCGGCGTGGAATAGGCGGCGACGCCCCAGCCGCGGCGATTGCCGTACTTGTCAGCGGAATAGACAAAATCGCAGATCACCACATAGCCCAGCTCCTGCAGACGCGTGATCGAGGCGTCAAAGCCCTTTTTTCCCTCGGTCTTCTTCCCGTAGCGGCCGGTGTAGGCATAGCCGCCCAGCGTCCGCAGTTCCTTGGAGAGGACGGGAGCGTTGGCGTCGATCAGCTCAAAGAGCTCCTTATCTTCAAAGCGGGCCAGACCGTCGTCATAGCGCGCGTCAAAATCGTAGCCGTCGCGCCGGTAATTGGCCAGGTCACAGAACCACGCGCGGCTGACGTAGGCGGCCTTCTTTTCAAAAAACTTGCCGTAGGCGCAGTTCGTCTGCCGGATCACGGGGCCCTTCCAGTCCCAGCTGCAGTCCTCCGTGTCGTTCCAGAGAGCGGCGGGAGCACAGTGCTCCTCCAGCGAGAAGCCGGGCAGGGAATTGGCAAAATAGGGCACGATGCCGAAGGTCTCGACAGCCTCGACCAGGTCCTGCATGCTGCGGACGTAAAAATCAAATTTCATACGATACCCCAAATAAAGTGCTACTGCTATTTTAGTCAACGGACAGCCTTTTTGCAAGTCCTGCCGGGGGAAAAGAAAAAAGCGGGGGATTGACGGCCGGACTAAAAAAACTTACAATAAAACGCAGAAAATCCTTTCGGAAGGGAAAAAAGAGGAGTGTTGGTTATGAAGACCCTGTTCAAAAACGGCATGATCGTGGACGGCAGCGGTGCAAAGCCCGCTGTGGGCGACGTACTGATCGAGGATGACCGCATCCTTGCCGTCGGCGGCACAATCCGCGACACGGCGGATCGCGTGGTGGACATCACAGGCTGTGAGATCTGCCCCGGACTGATCGACGCCCATTCCCACAATGACTTTTTTTATGACCGCGAGGACGCGGAGAAGTTCTACAAACCCTTTATCGAGCAGGGCATTACAACGCAGATCACCGGCAACTGCAGCTTTTCTCCCTTCGGAGTGGAGCCGGACACGCCCTATCGCGACAAGATCGGCGGGGGCCTGTTCGACGCAAAGGCGCCCTGCAGCTTTGCCGAATTTAAAGCGCGTGCCGGGGGAAAGCTTTTCGTCAACCTTGTACCGCTGATCGGCCAGGGCTCGGTCCGCGCGGGCATCGCGGGCTATGATCCCACGCCGCTGACGCCGCAGCAGATCGAACAGGAGCTCGCCCATGTGCGCGAGGCGATGGAGGGCGGCGCGTTCGGCGGTTCGTTCGGCTTTATGTACGAGCCCAGCCGCTACGCCCGGGAAGACGAGATCACGGCCTTTGCCGGGGAGATCGCCAAATACAACGGCATCATCACGATCCATCCGCGGGCCTGCTCGATCGTCAGCGCGGACTATCCGCTGTTGACGAAAAAGTCCCATCTGGAGCTGGGACTGGACGAGGCCGTGGAGATCATGCACAAGGCC